>Ga0302296_1001927_pt1 | contig 14319 bp, 9 predicted proteins | sample III_Fen_N3_1_FD_194546 | JGI IMG/M metagenome (GOLD analysis project Ga0302296, IMG submission 194546) | Peat permafrost microbial communities from Stordalen Mire near Abisko, Sweden - III_Fen_N3_1 | ecosystem: Environmental > Terrestrial > Soil > Wetlands > Permafrost | place: Sweden: Abisko... | reverse complement strand
TTTTACCCCGGATTTTCAAAATGGTGCTTATAAGGTTAAATCCTGGTTTACCGGCCCAATGGTTTCAGATGAAGCAATTCCCGGCAGAGTGGAGCGGCTTACGATTAGATCACAAAGAAATATCAATTTAATTGAATCTAAACTTGAAATGCTGAAACCGGTAAAACCTTATATTGTTGTGAATACGACTGCAAACAGATTCTCGCTGCGAAATATCGATGGTGACACGATCAGAACCGGTACTTGTTCTACCGGCAAAAACGAAATATTGATTGCAGGAAATAAACGAATTGTCTTCAAAACACCTACAGGGTTATTTGCTGTTCAAAATAAACAGGAAGATCGCCCCTGGATTAAGCCTGACTGGGCATTTATTGAAGATGGGTTGCCGATTCCTTCGGCGCGATCAGCATCCCGCATTGAAATGGGCTCCTTAGGAGACTATGCAATGGGGATAGGAAACGGATACATGATACATGGAACCTTATACCAACGATTTCTTGGGCTTCCTGTAACACATGGATGTGTACGTCTCGGTGACAAGGATCTGGATGTCGTTTATCATACCCTGAGTAAAGGATCGAAAGTATTTATTTATTAAAGACTTAAAGATGAAAAATAAATTAACCTTTTGGTTCATTACCAGTGTCTTAATCATTATTGTTGGTTATTCGCTCACAAGTATTGTTATTCTGCCTGTTTTAACCAAAAATATACTGCCTAAGGCCTCAGTACGTATTTTGGAGGATAAGGCAAAATCAGATAAAAAGGAGAAAAATAATGTAGTGTCCGAAAGTTCCGATTCATCGGTTTCAAAAAGCAGCAAAGATGAGGCGATGAAACTTTTTGAATTGAGAAGGAGGGAGGTTTTTCTCCATTCCCAGCTGGAATTGGCTAACGAGGATTCGATGTACCTGGTTCTTGATCTTGCCAATAATGTCGCTTTTCTGGAAATGAAGGGAATTCAGTTACATGAATGCCATATTCTAAAAGCAGATATCAGCAATTCAATTAAAATGTATCATACAGAGTCTTTGTTAAACTGGATGGCTGAACCCTTCACTGTTAAACATATTGATGCAACGATCCCAAAAATCGTATTTATTGAAAAAATTGCACCTAAAGATACAATTGAGGCAAACAAAGCCTCGGCCGAACCTGTTGCCACCAGATTAGGCGATGTTTTTATTGTGATGGATTTTGACCGAAATTTAAGATTGGTTATTTCCCAGAGTGAAAAACCGGATGATGAAGGTCAAAAGATTATTTCTGCGATGCGGGCTAAATACAGTCAGGCAGAAATCAAAAAGTCAGTCCAGGCCCTCATCAAATTAAATCGCGAACCTGCAATGCCACAGATAAGTATCGTTATGCCAAAAACGGATGCCACGATTTTTTACAAGGCTCTTCCGGTTAAGCTGAAAATGATTATCAAGATGTAAGAGATGAATTACGAATTATGAATTAATCATAATTCGTAATTCATAATTTTTTATTCCACAGTAACCGATTTTGCAAGATTCCTTGGCTGATCAACATCACATCCCCGCATAACCGCAATATAATAGGAGAAAAGTTGCAATGGTATGATTGCCAGCAAAGGCGTAACTGCCGGATGTGATTTTGGGATCACAAACAAATCATTAGCCATCCCTTTCAAACCGTCGTCCCCTTCGGTGACCACTGCAATAATATTGCCTTTACGAGCCTTCACTTCCTGGATGTTACTAACAATTTTTTCATAATAATGATCTTTCGCTGCTACAACAACAACGGGGAGGTTATCGTCAACCAAAGCAATAGGTCCATGTTTCATCTCTCCGGCTGCGTACCCTTCAGCATGGATGTATGAAATCTCTTTAAGTTTCAAAGCCCCTTCCAAAGCAACCGGGAACAGACAACCCCGTCCAAGGTACAGCGCATTTGAAGCTTCTTTATACTTATTGGCAACTGCCTTAATATGAGGATGACTAACCAGAATTGTTTTGACTTTATCAGGAATATCAGCCAATTCGGCAATAAGTGTCTTATAGACTTCAATTGTTATTTCCCCTTTTTCTTTGGCCAACTTAAGCGCTAAAAGGGTCAATACTGTTACCTGGGCTGTAAAAGCTTTGGTTGATGCAACACCAATTTCAACCCCGGCATGGGTATAAACTCCTCCATCTGTTTCACGGGCAATGCTTGAACCAACTACATTACAAATTCCCAATATGGTGGCTCCTTTCTCTTTGGCCATTCGTAAGGCAGCCAATGTATCTGCAGTTTCGCCACTCTGACTGATCGCTATCACAACGTCGTCGCTGTTCAAAATTGGATTTCTGTACCTGAATTCAGAAGAATACTCTACTTCAACAGGTATACGGGCATACTCTTCGATCAGGTATTCGCCAACCAATGCTGCATGCCACGAAGTACCACAACCAATTATAATGATGCGCCGTGCTTTTAATAGTTTGGGAAAGATATCCAATAGCCCGCCTAATTTAATCTCGGAATGATCCGGCGAAATACGTCCGCGAAAGGTATCTTCTATTGTTTTAGGTTGTTCGAATATCTCTTTGAGCATAAAATGTTCAAATTCGCCCTTCTCTAGATCTCCGATAGCCAGATCGACTTTGGTGATTTTAAAGGCAACAGGTACATTCCCGATTGTCTTAATAGTCAGGCTGTCTCTTGTCATGATTGCAACATCATGATCATTTAAATAAATGACATTCTTTGTATAGCTGATGATAGGCGTAGCATCTGATGCAATAAAATACTCGCCATGACCCACTCCGATCACCAGGGGACTTCCATTTCGGGCAGCAATTAGCTGATCCTTTTCATTTTTGCAGATAACGGCAATTCCATAAGCGCCTACAACTTTTGAAAGGGCAAGTCGAACTGCGATCTCACCGGTCACTTCTTCCCCTTTCTGGTAAAAGTATTCAATCAAGTTAACCAGAACCTCAGTATCTGTTTCAGATTGAAAGACAAATCCATTTTTTTTCAAATCGGCTTTTAGCTCAGCATAGTTTTCGATAATCCCATTATGAACCAGCACAAAATTGCCATTCATCGAAGTATGTGGATGAGCATTCCGGTCATTTGGCTCGCCATGAGTCGCCCAACGTGTATGTCCGATACCAATTGTGCCGGATATATCCTTGTCCGCAACATGTTTTTCGAGATCTGAGACTCTTCCTTTACATTTATAAACATTCAGAGAGCCGTCATAAATTGCAATACCCGCTGAATCATACCCGCGATATTCAAGTCTTTGAAGGCCTTGAATTAAAATGGGATATACATTTTTATCCCCGATGTATCCAACTATTCCACACATATTTTTAATTTTTAATTGTTTCAAAAAGTAACAGTTTTTCCATTTTGGAAATAACATCTTTCCCCAAAGCTTCTTTCTTTGCCATATGGTCTCTGATTGAACTGACCTCCGCATGGGTTTCAAATTCGCCCCTGACATTGTCAAAATCAAGCTGTTGAACAGTTCTGTCGCCATCAACACCAAACCCGGTTTGCTTAATCAACGAAAATTCCTTTCCCGCATCTTCATAAAGCAACTTGTCAATATCAAGTACTGCCTTCATCCAAAGTTTAGTGATTTCAATCACATCTTTTGGTGTAAAATCTTTAACTGAAGTTCCATAAAATTGTTCAATTACATCTGAAGCCCATGACCATTCATAAGTATAATAGTTTTCATGAATTGACCTTATTGAGGCATTAATCTCTTCAAGTGAATGAACGCCTCCGTTTTCGATGGCATCAAGTAACTGATTAATTGCATCAGCCGGACAGATCATCCCTGTAAGATCGAGCCAACGACAGCCACTACCCATGGGCGTGTCTTTACGTAAGGTGTCGTGTATGTCATCAATAGAGGTAATACTCTTGTGTTGTATTCTGGTTATCATTGAATTGCCAAGAAATTTCCAGATCGCTTTTTCATAAAGATAGATTCCTCTAACGAGGGCACTGTTTTTTATGATCATTCCATGATAGGAATAAAAAGGTGCCGTTTCGCCCGATGCATTCAATAGTTCGAGCAATATTGCTCTTCCAGCGATCATTTTCTGAATTGTATAGGGACTCAGTAAATTAAAATTAATCAGGTCAAGCAGGTTTGGATCTTTCCGGCGATCACGCTTCGGCCATTTCTGCGAGTCACGAATGGTGCCGATACTTTGAAGATTGATCCCCGGCACTAAATGACTTTCGTCTTTATCTTCTATCAGATAGGAAAAAGGGAAGTCGGTTGTATCAGAATGCCGGTAATGACGCCCCATTACCAGTGAAAATGCACCAATTCTGGATGGCCACAAAAGATACGAATCGCTCGTTGTTTTGGCCCCTCTCTCTACAATACCTTGATGGATAGGGCCTAACTTGTAAAGATGGTTACTTTGATTTGATCCGCTGCCTGCATTCATAAATGAGAAAAGCCCTGAAATTAATAAGGTTGATTTATGATGCGAAACAGTGTAAGGTCCTGCAAAGACAGAGCAGGCTTCCCCATGCAAACCCTGACAGTTGGCAAAAAAAACTGACTCAACAGCAGAATAATGTTTATCGAGAATGCAACCTTGTCCTACAAAACAATTAGAGATCAGAGTTGAATCGGTTATGCGTGTCCCAGAGCAGACTATAAAGTTTTCTAAAATTACCCCTTGACCAATTTCAACCGGATCGGCTGCTGAACTGTTAATGCTACCGTTTACAAGTTTCGAAACCCCTTCGAGTAAGGCATAAGGGCCTATTTTAACATTGCGCATTATGCCGCAATTAATTATCTTCACTCCTGTGCTTACTTCACCGACTGTGTCTGAGATATAATTGACATAGTTAGCCACCAACTTCTCAATGATTTCAATCACTTTCGGACGGTGTCGGTACAAGGCCATGATATAGGCAACATGTGCCGAAAGATGATCATAAATTGGGATCTCACGACGACCTAATTCATTAATTACTTTGATCCGAGTCCCATTCCCAAAGGAGGTTTTGTCCTCAACTGCAAGTTGGTTTAAATTATGAATGACGACCCTTTCTCCTATTTTGTAATTGGATATATAGCTTTGTACACTACTAATCAGTGCGTTATTTTCAACTGTGCAATTATGGATATGTGCATTAATGATTCCTGTTTTCATACGTACACCTCCAAAAAGGGTAATCTCCTCATCAAAGCGTCCTAGTTTAATAAACCCCGAAAATTTAGTGTTTCTGATGTTATCCGGCAAAAAGTCACTTACAACTTCGATTTGATTCCAGTCTTCGCAATAGCAACTTTGCATGATTAACTGACCAATCTCTTCATTCGTTAATTTACGGTATTTAAGCAGTGCCATAATGTTTAATTTTTAGTTTTCTACGTAAAGAAAGATTAAAAGTATTCAAAATCAGGAATAAATTTACAATATAAACCTAACAAAATTTTCAGACACATAAACAAATAGTTTAGTATATTGAAAATTAAGGTAATATAACCTAACAATAATTGAGATTATTATTTATATACCCTTACTTTAAACCTTTTGAAGGAATGTAAAAAGGTTGTCAGATCTGTTTAATCCAAGTTTTTTTCGGAGCCTGATCCTACCAATCTCTGCGCTTTCAGGAGTAATATTGACTAACCCGGCTATATCTTTGGTTGATAATCCGAGGTGTATATAGGCACAAAGCCTTTGATCTTTTTGGGTTAAGCTTGGATATTTATCTTTAAGCCGTGAAAAAAAACCTTGATGAACTTTTTCAAAATGAAATTTAAAATCTTCCCACTTAAAGACTTGCCGACGTTGGTGTTCATCGATCTTTAAAAGCATATCAGTCACTTTTTTCTGAGTCGGCATTGGGAGTGTACTCTGAATAATTGACAGGTTTTTACGGAGATAAAGTACCATTTCGTTTTTTTGGGCGATTTGAATCAGCGAAGTAACCAATTCCCTGTCTTTGCCATCAATCTGGTCTTTGTACTTTTGTTTCGTCTTCATTTCCCAAACCTGGTTATCCGACATTTCCCTGATTTGTCCGAGTGCAGTTTTAAGTCTTGTAATATCGCGAATCGACCCTCGCTGACCAAGATAACTTCCCATCTTGTCAAATACAGCTTTACTATTCAGTTCACACCAGCGTAACTGCTTAGTTCGGGTGAGAAGCCTGAATTCGATCGACTGGCCAATTTGCATGAAGTTAATGGCGTTTCGCAAAAACTGCCGGATAGCGCCTTCATCTTCAGGTAAGGTAATTCTAAAGAATAGTTGCGGATCACCGAAAAATTCGTTAGCTGTGTAACCCGTTAAATCATTGCATGATGGTGAAAGCCATTTGAAATCACCTTTGGGTCCAATCCAAAATTCCCAATCCTGGGCATAGTCCGAGATAAGCTGGTACTTTTCTTTCTCTTCTTTAATTGTTTTGATTTCGGTTTCCAAAAAATAATTTTTATCACGAAGTTGCGAGAGTTGTTTTTCAAGTTCTTGTATCCGATCTTCCGAAGATAGAGCTTCATCGTTGTTCATGGCTGTAATTTTATTACTCTCATTTACTAACTTCAAAATTATAAATAAAATTTATTGATTAGTTTTGCATTTGAATGAATGTTTAAATTTAATCACTATGAAAAAAATATTTTTTGTTTTATTCGTCGTTTCCGCTTTTGTTTCTTGTAATCTTAAAAATTCAAAGACGACTATATCGTCTGACGCTTTTAATAAAATGGTTGATGGAAAGCAGGTTGAACTTTTTGTATTAAAAAATAAAAACGGTTTAGAGATGACCGTTACTAATTTTGGCGGACGTGTGGTCTCATTGCTTGTTCCGGACAAAAACGGAAAAATGGAAGACATTGTTTTGGGTTTTGATAGTATTGGTGGCTACCTTCATGGGAGCGAAACTTTTTTCGGTGCTGCAATTGGCCGTTTCGGAAATCGCATTGCCAAAGGTTTGTTTACGTTGGATAGCGTTCAATATAAACTTGCCATTAACAATACTCCCAATAGTTTACATGGAGGGCCAGGCGGATTTTTCAGGAAGGTATGGAATACTGTGAAAAAAGGTGAAAATGAAATTGAACTTTCGTTGGTTTCTCCGGATATGGAAGAGGGTTACCCCGGCGAATTAAAAGTGACAATGAATTATAAGTTAACCGATGATAACGAATTTGCAATTACCTATCGTGCAGAGACCAACAAACCAACGGTTCTCAACCTTACGAATCATTCCTTTTTTAACCTTCATGGTGCAGGCAATGGCGATATCCTTGATCATGTATTATACATCAACGCTGATAAGATTACTCCTGTCGATTCTACGCTGATTCCAACCGGAAAAATTGATTCAGTCAAAAATACTCCTTTCGATTTCACAACACCTACGGCAATCGGGTCACGTATCAAAGATAAAAATCAACAACTTGCATTTGGATTAGGCTACGATCATAATTTCGTATTAAATAAAACAGATAAATCAGTTTCGCTTGCTGCTTCGGTTTACGAACCTCAAAGCGGACGGTTTATGGAAGTTTTCACTAATGAGCCGGGAATTCAATTTTATTGTGGCAATTTTTTGGATGGCAAAGAGGCGGGCAAACAGAATAAACACTATAATTTTAGGACCGCACTCTGTCTTGAGACCCAACATTTTCCTGATTCACCCAATCAACCGGCCTTCCCGACCGTTGTTCTCAGACCAGGAGAAGTTTATAATTCAACCTGTATTTATAAGTTTTCAGTAAAATAGTGCAATTTTTGGCGTTGCAATACCCGGTTTTGGTTACATTTTTTATATAAAGCTGTAAAAATTTGTTTTATAATTATTACAGCTTTATTTTTATGCTCAAATGATCTTGATATGTTTTCGACTAAATTAAACCGACATTTCCATTCTATAGGTCGGTTTATTACAGAACGGAGTCTTCCATTTTTCCGGGGGAACAGTAAATTGCTCGCTCAGGCCATTTTTACTATTTTCTCAATAGGCCTTGCTATCTGGTTTATCAAAAACGAACATACCGAATTAGCTGAAGTAAAGCGTGTATTATTTGACGCCGACTGGCAGTTCGTTTGCGTTGGGATTTTTTTGACAGTCGTTTATGTTTTTTTGCAGGGATTGATGTATGTCGCATCATTTGCGTCGATACGGCATCGGATACCGCTGATTACAGCCGTGGTGCTATTCCTGAAGCGCAATCTGATCAGTATTTTCCTGCCGGCTGGCGGTGTTTCTTCCCTCGCTTTTTTTACGGGCGAAATTGAAAAGAAAGGAATTACAAAATCACAGATCAATTTTGCCTCATCGGTTTACGGATTTGTGGGAATTCTGTCGGTGGTCGTTGTTGCGATTCCTATTTTTGTATATTCATTAGCTGAAGGCGGACTTGGATCAGGTGAATGGATTGCCTTTTTTTCGATGCTTGTGCTCATTACGGCAATCTATTTGATTTACCGTTCGATTATTAAGCAGGGTTTATTCTATAGGTGGCTTGCTAAGACCTTCTCATTTTTTGAAGTTCTTTCGGTTGATATAAGGAATAACAAGATTAGTAAAAAACAATTTTTCATCACATTATTCTATTCAGTTGTAATCGAGATTACTGGAATTGCTCATCTTTATGTCGCCATGTTGGCACTTCACTACAACCCCTCCTTGTTTGCAGCTTTTATCGGTTATATAATTTCTGTTATTTTTCTGATCGTATCACCATTTTTACGGGGGCTTGGCGCTATTGAGGTATCAATGACCTTCATACTGATCCGCGTAGGATATACTAATATTGAAGCAGTAACAATTACGCTCCTTTACCGGTTTTTCGAATTCTGGCTGCCCTTATTTGCTGGCATTATTAGCTTCTTATTGAAAATTAATAAGTTGCTAATGCGGATCATTCCTGCACTGTTGCTTTTAACTCTTGGTATCATTAATATTATCTCAGTCCTTACCCCGGCAATTTCGGAACGTGTCCATTGGCTAAAACATTTTCTGCCGATGGATGCCATCATTGTCTCAAATTATTTTGTGTTGGTTCTGGGGCTGTTTTTATTGGTTACTGCTTCCTTTATGCTCAAAGGATTGAAAATCGCCTGGTGGTTCGCCCTCTTTCTTACTGTTGTATCAATGATTGGTAACCTTACCAAAGCTGTTGACTATGAGGAAGCAATTGTTGCCTTGCTCGTAATCGTGGTTTTAATTTTCACAAAGAAGGATTACTACGTAAAAAACAACCCCCGCTTACGTTCTGTTGGTATACAAACCTCGATATTAAGTATGCTTGCTGTGATGGTTTACAGTATTATAGGGTTCTATTATCTTGACAAAAAGCATTTTAATATTGATTTTAGTCTTGTTCAATCAATTCAGTACACCTTCGAAAATTACTTCCTGATTGGTAGCAGTGATTTGATTCCTGTTGATCATTTTGCACACAAATTTATTCTTTCGATCAACGTTAGCGGCTTTCTGACTTTTGGGTTTTTAATTTATACGTTGATACGGCCCTATTTCTTTAAGATTTTTCCAACACCGCTCGAACTTGAACGACCATTGAAGTTGGTCAACGAATATGGGAAATCGGCTCTCGATTATTTTAAAACCTATCAGGACAAAATGATTTTTGAACCGGATGGATTGAATGCTTTTATTGCTTACCGGCCAGCCGGAAATTTTGCTGTTGTTCTTGAAAATCCGGTAGCCGAAAACTGTGATCAGATGAAACAATGTATTGTAGAGTTTGACCGTTTCTGCTTCGAAATAGGATTTAAAAGCATCTATTATCGGGTTCCGGAGAGTGACCTTGATTGTTATAAAAGTTTGAAAAAGAAGTCGATGTTTTTGGGCCAGGAAGGATTGGTCGATCTGCAAACATTTTCACTCGAAGGTGGCGCCAAAAAATCGATCCGTAATGCACTTTCTAAAGTGAAGGACCGTGGTTATAAATCATATATCCACACCCCTCCAATTAAAGATGGATTACTTCAGAAATTAAAAGCGGTATCTGATGAATGGCTGGAAGAGACCGACAGAAGCGAGATTATTTTTTCGCAGGGAATGTTTGTTTGGGAAGACTTAAAACAGCAAACGCTGATTACTGTCGAAAATTCGGAAGAAAAGATTGTAGCTTTTTTGAATATAATTCCCGACTTTGCCCCGGGAGAAGGAACTTATGATCTGGTTAGAAAGACAACCGATGCCCCAAATGGTGTAATGGATTTTCTGATCGTCGAGCTATTCCTCCATCTAAAATCTGAAGGTTATTCATATGCCAATATGGGGTTTGCACCAATGTCGGGTATCGATGATCCACATACCTTTAAAGAAAAATCAATGAAATTTGCCTACGAAAAGATCCGGGGCTTCTCACAATACAAAGGATTGCGCGAATACAAGGAGAAATTTGTGACTGTATGGATTAATAAATATTTAATCTATGATCACGATTATGACTTGTTACAGATTCCTGGTGCATTGATGAAGGTTATCAAGCCTTAATGGAAGGATTAAGGTTAAAGGATAAAGGTTAAAGTAAATTGAGAATGGATTCATTAACAGGACACTCTAAGTTCGCTGTAATTTGTTTACAGATTTTTCATTCTTCCACTCTTTCATTCTTTCAATTGCAAATCAAACTGATTGTTAATATACCATTCTATTTACTGCTTCCAAATAGTAAAATCATAACGCCGGCAACGATTCCAAGCAGCAACCAACCTTTTTGCCGTACATTCTTTTCATGAAACAGCCTGGCGCCTAAAGCAAACGAAATGATCACTCCGCTGCGGCGCAATGCTGATATAACAGAGATGAGCGACCCGTCGAATGAAATGGCATAAAAGTAAAGGAAGTCAGCAATTACCAGAAATAATCCGATCATTGGAATAGACCACCTCCACTGAAATGGGGTGTTTTCATGTCGTTTCGGGTACCAAAGAAGAAGTACAATGGGAAGGAGGATGAGTACCTGGTAAATCCCTGACCAGGCCTGCACGGCCATCTTATCGAAATTCCGGATTAGGAATTTATCATAGAGTCCGCTGACTGATCCAAGCAAGGTTCCAATAATCAGAAAAATAACCCATTTATTGGTGCGGAAGTGTATTCCTTCAGTTTTGCCTGCCAGCGAGAAATAATAAAAGAAGATGAGCGTAACAGCAATACCAATCCATTGGATAAAGGTGAGGTGTTCTGAAAAGACCAAAATCGCGCCAATCAAAATCCAAAGCGGACCCGTTGCCCTGATGGGTGAAACAATGGTCAACGGGAGATGCTTAACCGCAAAAAATGCAAATATCCATGAACTTGTAACGATCACCGCCTTAAGGAAGAAGAATAGGTGTTGACTAAGTGGGGCAGGAGGAATAAAGAGGATATTACCATTTAATACATCCGGAAACCAGGCCGATATCAGCACCAAAGGGAGAAAAATAGTGGCAGAGGTGAGTGTCGAGAAAAAAAGTACCGGAAGAACGGCATTGCTGTTGAGCGAAAGCTTTTTAAAAACGTCGTAAGTTCCAAGAAAGAGTGCCGATGCAACGGCCAGTAATGCCCACATACTTTTTAAATTGAAGCGGCAAAGGTAAGATTCCGGTTTGAAGAATCTGTTTTTAAAGCCGGATGAATGGGGAAAATTAATATACTCTTGTTATTAGCCGGATGCCGGGAGTCGGAAAACAGAAGACTCCTTCCGGCTCCTGACTTCTGTCTTCCGACTTCTTTTACTTCTTCCAGAAAACTCCCGTCAGTGATTTTGCTTTTTTCGAAAGTTGGCTCAAACCCTCCTCGATCAGACTTTTATCAAAATCATCGGTAAACATCAGTTCCGGATTTTCTTCATTCTCATTTGGATAAACGAGGATAAAATCGTTGTTCTCAAAATTCTTTGCCATTAGTCTGGGAATCCCCTCCTGACTGAGCTTATACGAAACACCCCCGTTACGCGGAAGCGCAATTATTACCAGGTCTGTTAGCTGAATATAAGCGGCAATTTCTGAGAAATTGTTCCATTCCGTAAATTCGATATGTTTTGTCGAAACAGCAATGTTATTGGCAATCATATAATCTTTTACATGCCTGTAGGTTTGCAGCGTGGATAGAAAATCGCACGAAACTTTTAATGAATCGGCGAGCCTGAAAACGCGGTTTAACCAAAGGCTAAAGCCATATTCCCTGTCAGCATACCGGGGACATACCACGACAATTTTTCTGCGTTGATTGAGGTAGGGAGATATACTGCAAACCCATACCGCCTGATTGGTATTGTCGACTATGTATTTGATCACATTTCCGAAAAGCAGGTCAGTGAACTGACGTTTCAGTGCAAATCCAATAATTATCTCGGTGGCAGATATCTCGGTTGCAATTCGCTTAATCCCGCTGGGAATGTTTTGACTGATGGTGGCGATGATTTCAACCTTCTGATCAACAGCAGAAGCATGGATAATGGCTTTTTCAAGCGTCTCTTTTGCCTCAATCAATCTTTGTTGAGCCGTCTGATCGTCTTCAACAACCGACAAACTTACGATTGGAGATTGGTTTTGCGGATCTTTGATTGCCATGGCCAGATCAAGCAATCGCTCCATACTTTTGGGATTGTAAATCGGTACCAGAATTTTTTGTTCGCGAGTCGTTGGTGGTAATGGCGCGATGAGTTTATCCATAATCAAAACCTGTTTGGCTGAATGTTCTGTTACAAACGATGCCACAAGACACGTGAATAAAATCAATACAATCGTCCCATCCAAAATATTTTCGTCAACAATGCCAATCCTGAATCCTACCATGATGACGGCGATGGTCGCAGCGGCGTGAGAGCTGCTTAATCCGAAGATAAGATTTCGATAGGCTTTCGAATACCGGAATATTGCTGCAGTTAGCCAGGCAGCCAGGTATTTTCCGATCAACGCAACAATGGTTAACGTCGCGGCAATAATCAGGGCAATGGGACCTTTTGTGATTACCTCGAGATTGATCAACATACCAACGCTGATCAGAAAAAACGGGATAAATAATGAATTTCCAACAAACTCAAGTCGGTTCATCAATGAGGAGGTATGAGGAATGAGCTTATTTAAGGCTATTCCGGCAGCAAATGCGCCAATAATTGGTTCAAGCCCGGCAACTTCCGACAGAAATGCTGCGAGAAAAACCATGGCTAATACAAAAATGAAATGGGAGTTTTTCTCACCTTCAAAATTTCGGAAAAACCAGCTCGCTAATTTCGGAATCAGGAATAAAACAATTGCAAGAAAAAGAATCACCGAGATTGAAAATTTCATCCAAAAGTCAGCAGTGAGATTGCCGCTAACCGAACCCGATACAATGGCAAGAATGATCAGCACCGCTGTGTCGGTTAACATCGTTCCCCCCACAGTAATGGCAACCGCCTCATTTCTTGAGATTCCCAACCGGCTTACGATTGGGTAGGTTACCAGTGTATGGGTAGCAAACATGCTCGAAACTAAAAAACTTGTTTCGAAACTAAACTCAAGGAGATAGCGACAGACCGGATATCCAATGCCAAAGGGGATAATAAAGGTGAAAAAACCAAAAACGAGGCTTTTATGTTTATAGTTAGCAAAACCTTTTAGATCGAGTTCGAGCCCGGCCAAAAACATGATATACAACAATCCGATCGTCGAAAAGAGGTCGATCGCCGAATTTTTGGCAAGCAGGTTCAAGGCATGAGGGCCAACAATTACCCCAGCCAATATCAATCCGATGATTCCCGGAACCTTAAAACGGCGGAACAGCAACGGAGCCAGCAGGATGATCAATAAGATCACAGCAAAGACCAGCACCGAACTCTGAAAAGGAGTCTGAAATATATGTTGCAAATTTTCAAGTACTTTATCCATCTTTAAAACAATTATTTTAAAGTGCAGAAGAAAAAACCTGCCCATTTCCGGAAAAAAGCAGGAGTCTCAAAATTATTCTTTTACCTCTACAATCTCCAAGTTAGGCATCATTATTTTACTAATAATTCAAAATAATCATCAAATTTTTGATCATGGTTTATTCTGCTTTATTATAGCAGTATGTCAAAGGTCTGGAAGAAAAAATACTTATCAACCAAAATCTGTTAATTACTTGTCTTCCAAATTCCATCGTAGAACTTTCGTTTTTCGTTACATTTGTGCAAAATCATTAAAAATGGTTCCAGGCTATTCAGAAGAATCAATTCGTACACTTGATTGGAAAGAGCACATTCGTAAGCGACCCGGTATGTACATCGGCAAGCTGGGTGATGGCTCTGCCGCCGATGATGGTATCTATGTTCTACTAAAAGAGGTACTTGACAATTCTGTTGACGAATTTATGATGGGA
>Ga0302296_1001926_pt1 | contig 14319 bp, 8 predicted proteins | sample III_Fen_N3_1_FD_194546 | JGI IMG/M metagenome (GOLD analysis project Ga0302296, IMG submission 194546) | Peat permafrost microbial communities from Stordalen Mire near Abisko, Sweden - III_Fen_N3_1 | ecosystem: Environmental > Terrestrial > Soil > Wetlands > Permafrost | place: Sweden: Abisko... | reverse complement strand
ATTACTAACCGGACGCCGTGCAACAGGCTTGATTTTCTCTTCCTCTTCCATGTCCCAAAAATTAGGTTGGGCCCTTGGTTCTGCCATGAGCGGATGGATTTTGGCGGTGTTCCATTATATGCCTAATGCGGTGCAGCAGAGTCAGGAAACCATTTTTGGCGAGCACATCATGATCAGCTTAATGCCTGCTGTATGTTGTATGTTGGCTTTTGTTGGTATGTTCTTCTACCCACTTTCGGATAAAAAAGTCAGGGAAAATTCGCAAGAACTCACCCTGAAAAGGAATCAGGCTTAAAATAGTTTTAAATAACATTGTATTGGTAATGTTAAGTGTATAACCTACACTTGGGTCATTACTTGCAGCTTTCTTCAAGTTCATTTATCCGTACAAAGAAGCGACACTCGAAAATATTGAGAATCATTTAGATTGATTGCCGAAAAAAAGGCCGGATAGGGAGACAAAAATTGTAATATATTGAAGCGGATAGGACTAATGAAAATTAGTTTTATCCGCTTTCTCTTTAGTTGCATCAAAGGAATGAAAGATATTTCATTTCACCTCCATCCCAGGCGGATAAGCAGAAATACCCGGCTGAAGTTTGGTGATGACCTATTTACTTGAAAAATTGGAGATAAGGTTTTATAAACGAGTGTTTTGAAGTTCTGTATTGATGATTTTTTTTATAGTATAAGGAATTCTGATTAATTTGCATATTAATCATTTAAATTTTATTAATTTCGTTTATAAATATTTACAAATCAGAAGAAATGCGCAAAAGTGGCTAATTACATTGCAAAATCAGAAACCGATGGGACATTAATCCTCCTTCAAGGAGGAATTGATCCGGGTATATCAAAATCTAGTTTTGCTTAACAAAAGCCACATAACCATTTTTATCCGATAACAGGATAATCTTTTTATAGCAAAATAAAAATCATTTTTAAGGTAAGGTATTGAAGGCGAATTGCAATTCATTGGGGCAAACTCCACCGCATCAACAACAAAACCTTAGAAATAGAAGCAATTTACAGATGAAAAAACAAGCTGATCCAAAGACCAATATTCCCGAAATAACGAATCTGAAATCTCAGGATTTTATGAATGTGAGTACAAATAATCCAAAAGCGGAACGATTTCAAATTGTTGGCATTGGTGCATCGGCCGGCGGATTGGAGGCATTGGAGCAGTTTTTCAGCAATATACCTGTTGACAGCGGAATGGCATTTGTCGTCGTCCAGCATCTAGATCCAGATCATAAAGGTATTATGCGTGAACTGCTACAACGAATTACGGAAATGCAGGTATTTACGGTAACAGATCGATTGAAAGTGAAACCAAATTGTGTATATATAATTCCTCCGAATAAGAGCATGTCTATTCTCAACGATGCCCTGCATTTATTTGAGCCTATTGAAACACGGGGATTAAGGTTACCAATCGATTTCTTTTTCCGTTCGCTTGCCGATGACCGCAAGGATCAAAGTATTGGTATTGTCCTTTCGGGGATGGGTTCTGATGGAAGCCTTGGACTCAGGGCTATCAAAGAACAGGCTGGAATGGTGTTGGTGCAAGATCCTACTTCAGCAAAATTTGATAGCATGCCTCGAAATGCCATTGAAGCCGTAATGGTCGATATTATTGCTCCAGCCAATGATTTACCTGCGAAGCTGATATCGCTCACCAATAAGTCTTTCCGCGTTGATACAAAACAAGGATTGGAAAAAGACACCAGTTCGCTCGAAAAAATCATTATCCTTTTACGTTCGCAAACCGGGAACGACTTCTCGCAATACAAAAAGAACACAGTATATCGCCGCATCGAACGGCGGATGGGAATACACCAGATCAGCAAGATATCATCCTATGTCCGCTATTTACAGGAAAACCCAAATGAAACAGATATCCTTTTCAGAGAGTTAATGATCGGGGTTACCAGCTTTTTCCGTGACACCGCAGTTTGGGATTCGTTAAAGGACAATGCAATTCCATCTATGATTGCAAAATTACCTCACGGGTATATTCTAAGAGCATGGATTCCTGGATGTTCTACAGGAGAAGAAGCTTATTCAATGGCAATGATTTTTAAAGAGGTTCTGGAAAAAGCCAATATAAACAAGAATTTATCCCTGCAGATATTCGCCACCGATCTCGACAACACTGCCATTGAAAAAGCCCGAAAAGGGGTCTATCCCGCAAATATTGTAGCCGATGTAACACCTGAACGTCTGAATCGCTTTTTTATTAAAACCGACGATCAATTCCGTGTAAATGCGGAGATACGAGAAATGGTAGTTTTTGCGCCACAAAACGTGATAAAAGATCCCCCATTTACAAAGCTTGATATTCTCTCGTGCCGTAACCTGCTTATATACATGGATTCTGAATTGCAGAAAAAACTTCTGGCTCTTTTTCACTATAGCCTTAATTCCGGCGGTCTCCTATTGCTGGGCAGCGCTGAAACCAATGGAGCCCAGAGTGATTTATTTTCAACAATCGATTCAAAATTAAGAATTTACCAACGCTCTGGTGCGTTGAAAACAGATGAACTTTTGAATTTTCCAAGCTCCTTTTCGCACACAAAACCCGGTTTGGTAGAAAACCTGCATTTGACAAAAGTCCCCGATAATATACAAACACTAACCGATCAGCTGCTTTTGCAGCAATTTTCACCGGCCAGTGTATTAGTCTCCAATAAAGGTGATATCCTTTACATTACTGGTAGTACAGGAAAATACCTTGAGCCGGCCGCGGGAAAGGCGAATATGAACCTGTTTGCGATGGCTCGTGAAGGGTTGCGTAACGAACTTCCTATTGCCTTCCGGAAAGCATTGCAGAATTACGAAAAATTAATTTTGCACAATGTCACTGTTGGAACAAATGGCGGAACTCAATTAGTAGATGTCACTATTCAACAAATTGAGAAACCGGCAACATTGAAAGGCCGGATCCTGGTGATTTTTAGCGGAGTCCCGAATATGGAACCAAAAATTTCAAGATCAAAAGGAAGAAAAAACACCGTCAATGTTGCTCAAGCAGAATTGGAGCTCGAAATGCAACGTCTAAAAGAAGAACTTCAAAGTACGCATGAAGAGATGCAAACTTCTCAGGAAGAACTTAAATCAACCAATGAGGAGTTGCAATCCACTAATGAAGAATTGCAATCAACCAACGAGGAGTTGACTACCTCAAAGGAAGAAATGCAGAGCCTGAATGAAGAACTTCATACAGTGAATGCAGAACTTCAAAGCAAGGTAGATGATTATTCAAGGGTGAATAACGATATGAATAATCTCCTCAACAGCATTGAAATCGCCACTTTATTCCTCGACAGGGAGTTGAAAATACGAAAGTTTACTGTTCCTGCCACCAAAATTTTCAAACTGATACAAAGTGATATCGGAAGGCTCTTTACCGATCAGGTAACCGATCTGAATTACCCGGAAATGTATGACGATGCCAGGGAAGTATTGCGTACCCTCGTTTATGTTGAGAAACCAGTTGCCACGCACGACGGTCGGTGGTTCAACATTCGCATTATGCCGTACCGTACGTTCGAAGATAAAATTGATGGGTTGGTGATTACGTTTATCGAGATTACCAATTCAAAACAACTCGAGAAAGCGCTGCAGCAGTCTCAAATGATGCTTCGTTCGCTTATTCATGCTGTACAAAGTGTTATTCTCGGCTTGTCATCCGATGGAAAAGTAATTGAGTTTAATCCCGAAGCCGAAAGACTTCTTGGCTATAAACGCGACGATGTATTAGGGAAAAGCTATTTTGACTTGTTTATTCCTGAATTATCACGAAAAAAAGTGGAAGCAGAGATGAAAAAATTATTAACCGAAGCATTGCCAAACCGGTATGAGAACTTTGTGAAGGCTGTCAATGGCGATGAATTAATGATTGAATGGTCGGCTCATAAGCTTTTAGATGATAAAGGAATGTTAATCGGAATCATAACTATTGGGGATAAGGTAACCAAGAAATGAAAGAAGAAAATAGCTAAAAGAATTATATTATTTAAAGCATTAAGAGTCTGCATTTAATAAATATGATGGTAGCATTTAAGGAGAAATAGAATTAAAGAAACACGGAAGGCTTCAAACTTAAACCCCATGAAAAAGGCAAACGCGAATTTCCCCGAGGCAGCTTCACTTCGACAAAAAGCAGAAGAATTATTAAAGAAAAATTCTGCAAAAATGGCATCTTTTATCGAGGCTGATACAATAAAGCTCCTTCATGAGTTGGAAGTACATCAGTTGGAATTGGAAATGCAGAATGAAGAGCTTCGTCAGGCAATCGACAAAGCAGCAACTGCAACCGCACTTTACGATTTTGCCCCGGCGGGATATTTCACAATTAGCTCAGATGGCTCTATTTTGGAGTTAAACCTTGGTGGCGCGAAACTGCTTGGGAAAGAACGTTCAAATTTGGTGAACAGCAATTTCAGGTTATTTATCACGCAGGATTCCTTGCCTGTGTTCAACGATTTTTCCCACAGAGTTTTTGCATCCAATTCCAGACAAACCTGTGAATTGAGATTGTCTATTCATGGGAATCCTTCCATCTACATACATGTTGAAGGAATTATTTCGGAAGAAGATCAGAAATGCCTTTTGACAGCGATTGATGTTAGCGATTATAAACGGGTCGAAAAAGCATTGCGGGAGAGCGAGTTTTTCTTCAAAGAATCCCAGCGGGCTGCATTCATCGGGTCTTATAAAACCAACTTTATAAGAGGTTTATGGGAATCCTCCGAGGTTCTTGATGAAATTTTTGGCATTGACAAGAACTATCCAAGGACAATTCAGGGGTGGCTCGACATCACACATCCTGACGACAGAACGATGATGGATTGCTATCTTAAGGACGAAGTCATTGCAAAACGTAAACCTTTCAATAAAGAATATCGAATTATTCGCAAGTCCAATGGTGAAACCCGATGGATAATTGGTTTGGGGGAATCCACTTTTAACGATAAAGGGAACATCTACACGTTAATTGGAACGATTCAGGACATCACCGAGCGCAAGATGTCGGAGGAGGCATTACGTAAAAGTGAAGCACGGCTGAGCAACGTTATTGAAGGAACAAATGTTGGAACCTGGGAATGGAATATACAATCCGGCGAAACGGTATTCAATGAGCGCTGGGCTGAAATTATAGGCTATAAACTTGATGAGCTGAGACCAACGAGCATTAAGACATGGATCGATCTGGCACGCACAGATGATTTGCCGGAAGTCGAAGAACAGTTGAAAGATGTGTTTGCTGGCACACGTCCACTCTACGATATTGAATGCCGAATGAAACATCATAACGGCGATTGGGTATGGGTTCATACACGGGGAAAGGTTGTTGAATGGACGAAAGACAGTAAACCACTTCGTATGACAGGAACTCATACAGACATTACTGAGCGCAAATTGGGCGAAGAAAAGATGGTGCAGTTAAATCTCCAACTAAAAGAACTTAATGCAGCAAAAGATAAATTTTTCTCAATCATCGCTCATGATCTTAAAAACCCTTTTAATGCTATAATAGGGTTCAGCAATATTCTGATTGAGCAGATAAACAAAAAAGACTATGAAGGAATAACTGAGTATGCCGGAATCATACTGGATTCATCGAAGCGGGCGATGTCCTTGTTGTCCAATCTTTTTCAATGGTCACGCTCACAAACCGGCAGAATGGAATTCAATCCGGAATCTATTGAATTGGTCGGATTGATCAACGACGTAATAAAATTATCAAACGACTCAGCACAACAGAAATCCATAACAATTACTAAAGAATTACCCCAAAGCCTGAATATATCTGCCGACAAGGCTATGATTAACGCCATACTTCGAAACCTGATTTCGAACGCCATAAAATTCACCAATAAAGATGGAAATATCATTATTTCAGCACAGCAGGAGCAAAACGAAGTAGTCGTAACAGTATGTGATAACGGAGTAGGAATAAGAAAAGACGCCATCGAAAAATTGTTCCGGATTGACGAAAGCTATACCACAGCAGGTACTCAGAAAGAGAAGGGAACCGGACTTGGATTGTTGCTATGTAAGGAATTTGTCTTCAAACATGGCGGAAAAATCTGGGTTACAAGCGAGTTCGGCAAAGGAAGTTCGTTCTGCTTTACGATTCCAAGAATTTTATAATTCGGCAAACTGATGATTTCAATGTAGTAGGGTATGCGACCCTATGAAATTAGGCAACCGATTAACCTGATAGTGATTTCTTCGAGAATTTCGTGATTAAGGATAAAGTTGAATTTATAGAGGAGGTAGCACATGAAAAATACAAATAGAAAGTCGCCTGAAATCTCTTTACTTCGACAAAAAGCAGAGGATCAATTACATAACAATCATATCCTGTATGAAGCATCTCCGGCAGAAATTGATACCTTAAAACTTCTCCACGAACTTGAAGTGCATCAGATTGAACTCGAAATGCAGAATGAGCAACTTCATATGGCAATGGACCAGGCCGCAATAGCTATTTCACTCTATGATTTTTCCCCGACAGGATATTTTGCCTTAAGCAACGACGGTACCATTTACCAGCTCAATCTTAGTGGTGCCAGGCTACTTGGTATCGACCGTTCTTCTATGACAAACAGTAATTTCAAACAGTTTATCACTGAGGACACCCTGCTGGTTTTTCATGACTTTTTTCTTAAAATATTTGAATCCCTTGCCAAACAGACCTGTGAAGTAAGATTGAAAATTCAGGGAAACCAATCCATCTTTATTCACCTCGAAGGGTTCGTATCAGAAAATGAACAGATGTGCCTTATGACTGCAGTTGATATCACCGGGCATAGACAGACGGCGGAAGCTTTACGCGAAAGCGAAGAACGTTATCGCTTATTATTCGAAAGTAGCCTTGATGCTATTCTGCTTACCTCCCCTAATGGCGGTATATTTGACGCCAACTTGTCGGCTTGCCACCTGTTTGAACGAACAATAGAGGAGATCAGGCGTGCCGGACTCAGTGGGATTGCCGATAGCACAGACCCACGTCTGGTTCAGGCAATAGAGCAACGCAATCGGACAGGGAGATTCTCAGGTGAATTAACGATGGTACGGAAGGATGGTTCAAAATTTCCAGGCGAAGTATCTTCAGCTGTGTTTAAAGACAAATATGGGATAACAAAGACAAGCATGGTCATTCGGGATCTCACCCTTCGCAAGCAAATGGAAGAGGATCTTCGTGCGAATGATGCAAAGCTTACAGCACTTATCGCAAATATTGGTGATGTTATAAGTATTATTGGACCAGATGGCATCATAAAATACCTTAGTCCAAATATTGAGAAATATTTTGGATGGAATCCTGAAGAACTTATTGGCACAAAGGATGGCTGGGATTTGGTTTATCCAGGTGATATCAAAATGTTGCAGAAAAAGATACCAGCAATAATAGGGAAAGACGATGCAACAGTAACCGTTGAATTCAGGGCTAAATGTAAAGATGGCAACTGGAAATGGGTAGAACTTATAGCAGTTAATAGCATTAACAACAATGAAATCCAGGGAATTCTGACTAACTATCATGACATCACCGAGCGCAAGGTAGCCGAAGAAGCACTCCGGGAAAGCGAAGCCCAATTGAAAGAATTAAATGCCACAAAAGACAAATTTTTCTCGATCATTGCTCACGACTTGCGAAATCCTTTTCAGGCAATCATCGGGTCAAGCAATATTCTGGCAGAGCAGATGAGTATAAAAGACTATGAAGGGATCGAGGAATATGCCGAAATCATCCGGGATTCCTCAAAGCGAGCCATGAATTTGTTAATGAATTTGTTTCAGTGGTCCCGTTCACAAACTGGCAGAATGAATTTTAGTCCGGAATCGATAGAAATCACATCCTTAATCAATGAGGTAACAGAATTATCAAACGACTCTGCCAAACAAAAATCAATTGTAATTTCCAGAGAACTGCCTCATACAATCACAGTTTTTGCCGACAAAGCAATGATTAGCTCCATATTGAGGAATCTGATTTCTAATGCTATAAAATTCACCAACCCGAATGGTACAATTTCAATTTCTACCACGCAAAATCAAAAAGAATTAACCGTAGCCATATCTGATAGTGGCGTCGGAATTAGCAAGATGGCTATCGAAAAATTGTGGCGGATTGAAGAAAACAGCTCGACAATGGGTACGCAAAAGGAAACTGGAACCGGACTTGGATTATTACTTTGCAAAGAATTCATCTCTAAACATGGGGGGAATATCTGGGTGGAAAGTGAACCTGGCAAGGGAAGTACTTTCAGTTTTACAATTCCAATACTCCAGTAATTGAGCATTTTAAATTAAGTTTCCTGTAATATTCAAACAGCAGTTTTGGCACACAACCCTGAATTCTGTAAAAACGGAACTTACAGTTGCTAATGTATATAAAACTCAAATAACCCATTAAATAACAATGGAATGGTATTTGAATTACTACCTTTGAAAAAATCACTATGCATCGCGTCATGAAAAATAAAGATACCTGGGAAGCCCCGTCACTACGGGAAAAGGCTGAACAACAACTAAAAATGAAACATCATGAAATGGTGTCAGCTACTCCGGAAATTGACACACTGAAATTACTCCACGAACTTGAAGTCCATCAGATTGAACTTGAAATGCAAAATCAGGAACTTCGGCTGGCTGTTGATAAAGCAACAACGGCAACAGCTCTTTACGATTTTGCCCCGGCCGGATATTTTGCACTCGACAGTGAAGGTAACATATGTCAGCTCAACTTAAGCGGAGCCAGGCTTCTGGGACAGGAGCGTTCCTATTTGGAAAACAGCAATTTCATGAAATTTGTCACCAATGATACCCTGCTTGTCTTCCATGACTTTTTCCTGAAAGTATTTGAATCTGATTCGAAGCAAACTTGCGAAGTGAGATTGAAAATACAGGGAAATCCTTCCATATTTGTTCACATTGAAGGGTTTATCTCCGAAGATGAAAAGAGTTGTTTAATGACGGCGGTTGATATTACAGAGCATAAAAATGTGGCAGAAGCATTGCGTGAAAGTGAAGAGCGCTATAGTTTATTATTCCAGAGCAGCCTCGATGCTATATTTCTAATCTCTCCTGACGGTAATATTCTTGATGCCAATGCAGCTGCTTGTCATCTATTTAAACGGACATCTGAGGAAATCAGGAGAGTTGGGCAAAGAGGGATTGTCAATACCGTGGATCCACGATTTGCTTTAGCTTTGGAAGAACGCAATCAAAATGGAAAATTTAACGGCGAACTCTCTTTTATTCGAAATGACGGCTCTGAATTTCCTGGAGAAGTAACCATGGGAGTTTTCAAAAGTAAACAAGGTATCATTATTACCAGCATGATTATCCGTGCGGCGAAATAAGTGAACGAAATTTAGAAGGAGATGGATTTTAAAGCCGGAAATCTATTTTATTGTGCTGAACGGGGGATTAAACAAAGATTCTCTGAATCCAACCATCTGAAAGTAAAAAGCCGTTAGAGGAATCTGACGGCTTTCTGTTTTTATTTAGTGCTGTGACAATTTTCGACATACCATGAAATTGAATGATCCTTCCCCGCGATTATCTCGCCCAAGATTTTGTGATCATCCCATTTGCTGCGATAGCTGCAGCTTTGATCTAAAGCATGCCCCAGGAGTAACCACTCCTTAACTGCTTTCATCGTTAATTGGCCCTTAAAATCCTTTAAAACTTCAAGGCATTTGGGGCCAATGATTACAACATTGTGTTCTTCCCGCTTCAAGATATCATGAGTTGTAAAAATGTGGTCTTCGACCTCAATAAACTCATTTTCATCGAGCGAAATACTAAATCTGAAAATCTTTTTTGTCATGGCTCACCTCCTATTTAATTAGTTTGTGTAAAATCAAAAGGGTTGTTGATGAAAACCTGGGAATAAATTAATAACTAAAATTAGAACTATTTTTTTTCAATTCATAAGTTTTTTGTAAAAATCTTTTTTGATCCTTCCAGTTATTTTCATTGCAGGAAACTGTTGAATCCTTCAACAGGATGAAGTTTCGTTGATTTTCTGTCTTTTGGCAAACAATACGATCATCAATGCAAATGAATTTTGGTTAATGTCATGTATTCATGATAGTTAACAGCGTCGATTCAACTAACCATTACATTACGTGATCTCATGCTGGATTCCAATAGTTGGAAAGCCTGACTTTGTACCTCCAGCCGTTCAACATTCTTTTTTTTATAAAAATCAGCTCAATAGGGAAAAGGCTATAAATTTATTTCATATCCGTAATGATATTTTTCTAAAACGGATCATTTGGAGACTTGCTTCGTCCCACAAATTAAGTCTTAAAGCCTTGAAGGAAGAGAATAAGGTAATCGGTTTAGCCTTCTTAAACAGATCGTTTTCATACTGACAACGGGCCAAATTATAATTGGGGATTCCCGGTCCTAAATGGTGAACCTGATGAAAACCGATATTCCCTGTGAACCATTGCAAAACCACAGGCAATTTAAGGAACGAGCTACCCTCAATCGCTGCCGTTTTATAATCCCAGTTACTGCTCCGGTACCACGAAACATCTTCGAACTGGTGCTGGATGTAAAACAGCCACAATCCGGCGCTGTGAGAAATTGGATTAAAAGAAAGGCCTTTAACCCTACCATCAAACTAATACCAATCGCCATTACCAAGATCATGAAGTTGGTGAAATAGATATTCCACCGTTCTTTTGTGGTCATTTCCTTCTTCGAAAACCGGTTTTGAATCAAAATAACATATGCTGAACCAATCGTAAAGAGGATAAATGGATTCCGGAAAGCCCTGTAAAAGAATCGCCTCCATTTCGATGATTCAAGGTATTCCTTCACGGTCAATGTCCATACATCTCCAATACCGCGTTTGTCCAGATTTCCTGTCGTTGCGTGGTGGATGTGATGTTGATTATGCCATTTAAAATAGGGGGTAAAAGCGAGAATGCCCAAGGTCATACCAACGATTTTATTGGTTCTTTTTGATTTGAAAAAAGACCCGTGACCGCAATCATGAAAAATGATGAACAACCGTATCAGGAAACCACTGGCAATGAAGGAGAGTGCCAATGTGATCCAATAGGAGTACTCTAAACTTAGCACCATTAAATACCACAACCCAAGATATGGGATTAGCGAATTGCATATCTGCCACAGACTTTTGCTTAAATCGGGACGGTTATATTTCATGATCACCTTTTGCCATGAACGATCATCGGCAATGAAATCATTTGTAGTTGTATCCATCTGTTCTGTTTATCTAAAAAATTGTTCTTTTCTCATCACTTAATTTCCACATCAATCATCATCCCTTGTCATTAACCCGTAAACAGTCCGGAAATGATAACCATACACGACAAAGGTCATTGCATCTATAAATAAGCCAGGGTGTTTCCGAAGCGTCCAGATCAGGAATTTCCAATATTCACCCTGCCCTTTATTGACAATTCCAATGATGAAATTAGATTTGAAAAAAGCCACCAGGTTTGAAAATTTTACCTGTCGTCGGCTTACGGTCGGTCGTTGGTAATTCATTAAAAACTGGCGAATCCTGTTATAGTAGGGTTTTGCACTATAGATATTCTTAATGATTGATTTGTATCCATCCAACAGGTCGTGAATGTTCATTTTAGGGATAAAATTCATCGACAAATCGGTGTTGTTACCCGATGATGTTGTTGTTAACCGGTGTTCCACCTCCATTCGCTGGTATAACATGGTATTTTTGGGAGCATTTAAAAGCCCGACCATAGCAGATACGATCCCACTTTGCTGAATGAAATCAATCTGTCGTTGAAAAACAGATGGTGTATCGCTATCAAAGCCCACAATAAAACCGGCTGAAACCTGGAAGCCTGCATTTTGTATTTTTCTTACGCTTTGGAGCAGGTCCCTGTTTTGGTTCTGAACCTTATTGCAATGTTCAAGTGATATTTCCTCAGGGGTTTCAATTCCAATAAAGGTAGAGCTGAATCCGGTCTCAATCATCAGCGTCATGAGTTCTTCATCATCCGCCAAATTAATGGAGCTTTGAATATTAAAGGAGAATGGATATCCATGGTTTTGCATCCACTCTTTCATAGCCGGCAGTAAATTATTTTTGATCTCCCTTTTATTCCCGATAAAATTATCATCTACAATAAATACCTGGCCGCGCCAGTTCAGATGATAAAGCACTTCAAGCTCGTTGATTATCTGATGCGTATCCTTCATCCTTACTTTATGACCCAAAAGTGAAGTGATTTCGCAAAAATCGCATGCAAACGGGCATCCGCGCGTTACCTGGAGATTCATAGAAGCATACGCTTTCATCTGCAACAAATGGTAATCGGGAACGGGAGTTAAGGTCAGCGCTGCATATTCATCAGTTTTATAAATCCGGTGGGGGTGATGCCCAGAAGCCAAATCCTTCAAAAACAGGGGAAGTGTAATTTCAGCTTCATTCAATATGAAATGGTCAATCTGAGGATAATTGCCAGATTCCTGTGTGAAGAGAGGGCCGCCGGCAACAATTTTCACCCTGTTTTTAACGCATTCACCAATAATTTTAGCAACAGATTCCTGCTGTATATGCATGGCGCTAATAAAAACCAGATCAGCCCATACAATGTCTTTGGTCTGAAGTGCCTCCACGTTCATATCCACAAGCTTTTTATTCCATGTAGATGGAAGCATTGCAGATACTGTGATTAAACCAAGCGGGGGAAATGTTGCCTTCTTTGAAATGAAGCGTAATGCATGCCTGAAGCTCCAGTAGGAATCGGGATATTGAGGATAAACGAGTAAAATATTCATAGTACGGCTATATAAATTGAGTAAAGGTATAACCCATTTAAACCCATTGAAAACAAAAGGGAGCAACAGAAAGGGATTTGTGGCAAAGTAAACCCAGGAGTGGTGATTCGCAATATAGTTGGGCGAATGGCATTCGCCCCTGACCAATCAAAGGATATCCTTTAGCTTTAACAGGTATTGTCTGGAAACCGGGATTGGTTCATCATATCCCTTTAAGGTCAACGAGTGGTTATTAGCATCCTTGGTGAGTTTTTCGACGTAATGTATATTGACAATACAGATTCGATGGCAGCGGATAAAAACAGAAAAAGAAGTTATTTGCTGCTCAATATTCCTAAGGGTATTTCTGATCAGTTTCTTCTTAAAATGATCCCCCTCCTTAAAAACTACTTCCACATAATTATCAGCTGATTTTATCAAAGCGATATCTGACACAAGCAGTTTCAAGTTCTCGGCACTGTTTTCCGAATTAAATTCGATTGACTGGTTCAGTATATCTTCCTTATACCTCCTGACTTGTTTTTGGATGTTCTTCTTTTCCTCAATCAATATTCCAATTTGTGCCCTAAGCTTCCTAACCGTATCATAACGCCCCAAAAAAGTGGGTGGTGCAAGACAAATCAAAACCACTTTAAACATGGTATAAAAGGAGATACTCACCAATCCTACATAACGAAGGTAAAAGGGAAACGCCACCGAACACAAAAGCAATATGATAGAACCGCTCAGGTAAGAGGGGAAAACAAAACCAGGACTGCTTTGGCTGTAATATTGCGTCAAAACGAGAAAAGCGACTCTGACCAATACCATTAAAAGAAAAACAATCCCTCCAAGTCCGGCAACAAATATCAACCGGTTGTTAAAATCAAAATGCTCAAGCGGAAATGGCTGAAAAAAAAGGACAAATAGAAATACCCCAAAACTGATACTCAGAAATAGTCTCAGATCGTCTTTTAATGAATCCACCAATTGGTTCAATCTATTATTCATCCCGGGAAAGGGTCTCAAATCAATTTAAAAAGCTTCAATCTTAAAATATAACGGCTTCAGGCGGATATTATCAGGTTATTTTTATAACAGTTAGAATCAGATTATAGTTCGAATTCATCTGCTTTTTATTTGATTCCAAAAATCTGGGACTTCTCATTTTGGATATTTCGAATTGTTATTTTAGCACGATGACAGCGAAAAAATTTCAACTTAATAAAACATCCAGAAGAATTGCGGGTTTATACAAAGCATCAACAATTGTAATAACTTGCAGTCGTGTAAATTTTCATTTTTCACACGTTTAAATTTTTGTATATTATTAATCTTCAGTTCTTATTGGATGGATTGCTTTTTTTTGCATAACCATCGGTATGGAACTCGCATTGAAAGAATTAAACATCCCATTTTGTGTTAGTCAACCCATGATCGTTTCATTGGTTTCATTCAGCAAGAACACCCTGACATTTCAAATGATTGCAGAATGATGCTAAGTCAGGTAGCATTGACAAAATTTAC
>Ga0302296_1001923_pt1 | contig 14328 bp, 13 predicted proteins | sample III_Fen_N3_1_FD_194546 | JGI IMG/M metagenome (GOLD analysis project Ga0302296, IMG submission 194546) | Peat permafrost microbial communities from Stordalen Mire near Abisko, Sweden - III_Fen_N3_1 | ecosystem: Environmental > Terrestrial > Soil > Wetlands > Permafrost | place: Sweden: Abisko... | reverse complement strand
CAATCGACATGCGAAGACCTATTTCACGGGTACGTTCTGTTACTGAGACAAACATAATATTCATAATGCCAATTCCGCCTACCAGCAAAGAGATTCCGGCAATTGCACCCAGTAAATATGTCATGACATCGGTAATAGATGAAACTGTTTTTAGCAGTTCTGATTGAGACATTACTCTGAAATCATTTTCTGCCGATTCTTTAAGTTTGTGTGTCCTGCGAAGGATCTCAGTAACTTCTGCAATGGCAGCCGGGCTTTTTTCTTCGCTTAAGGCAGAGGCATAAATACCATTAATATAATCGATTGCAGCAAGTCTGCGCTGAACAGTTGTATAAGGAGCGAGAATGAGATCGTCCTCATCCTGTCCCATCCCGCTTTCACCTTTGTCTTTAAGGGTTCCGATTATGAGAAACGGAAGGTTTTTAATACGAATGGAAAGACCAACCGGATCAGCTTTTACACCAAAGAGATTCTCTACCACTGTCTGTCCAAGCACGCACACTTTCGACATATTTTTGAGCTCGTTGGCGTTGAAAAACCTTCCACTGATTATTTCCAGTTTCTTAATTGAAAGATATTCTTCGCTGACTCCGTATATGGTCGTTTGTGTGTTCTGATTACTATAAATTACCTGTCCGCTTGCCCTCACTTCCGGAGAGACAGAACTTATATCCGTTGCCTCACTACGAAGTGCAACAACATCAGTATACTTAAGAGCCATTGAGCTTGATGATCCCAAGCTTACACCACCGCGTCGCTGAAAATTTGGCATTACCATAACCATATTTGTTCCCATTGAGGATATTTGTCCCCTGATTTTCTGCTTTGAGCCCTCCCCGATAGCGAGCATTGCTATCACTGAGGCAACTCCTATAATTATCCCGAGCATGGTCAAAAAGGCTCTCAGCTTATTTCTTATCAGCGCTCTTATAGCGATCCTGAATAAATTTGAATAGTTCATTAAATTGAATTTAAATACATTAATCAAATTCCTCAATAGCTTCAAGGGGTAATGTCTTGAGGATCTCCCTGGCATTTAGCCTTTCACTTACAGCACTTTCCCGATAAATCTTTCCGTCTTTAAACATTACATTCCTGGTAGCAAACCTTGCAATATCAAGTTCATGAGTCACAAATACAATGGTTCTGCCCTTTTCATTCAGATCCTGAAATAACTCCATAATTTCAAAAGATGTCCTCGTATCAAGGTTTCCGGTTGGTTCATCAGCAAGAATAAGGACCGGATTGTTTACCAGAGATCTGGCTATTGCAACCCTTTGCTGTTGTCCTCCTGATAGCTGGTTCGGCATATGGTGCATCCTATCCAAGAGTCCCACCGCCTCAAGTGCTTTAACAGCAGCCTCTTTACGATCTTTCGACCTGACCTTGGGATTATAAAAGAGAGGAAGTTCAACATTCTCCAATGCAGTAGTTCTGGCTAAAAGGTTGTATGCCTGAAACACAAATCCGAGTTTCTGGTTCCGGAGTTTTGCAACCGCATCTTTGTTCATTGTATTGACATTGATTCCATCAAGAAGATAATCCCCGAATGTGGGTATATCGAGACATCCCAGAATATTTAGCATAGTTGACTTGCCTGACCCGCTTGCACCCATGATAGCCACAAATTCTCCTTCATGTATCTTAAGATCCACTCCACGCAATGCATGAACAGTGACCTCCCCTACGTGATAATCCTTCCTCAGGCTGTTTATTTCTATTATTGTACTATTCATGATACCGATTGTTATAAATTATTATATGGCAATCTTCTAGAATGGGAATGGTCCGGGAGGACCGTCATTGCTCTTTTTTACTACTTCTTTGACATCTTTATCTCCAACTGAAATTACAACCTCATCTCCCTCTTTCAATCCTGATAAGATTTCCACGGTTGATCCGTTATCGATACCTATTTTGATAACAGCCGGACGAAGACCCATCTTTTCATCTTTCAGCCAGACTGTTTTAGTTTTAGGATCTGCATTCATTCCGTCAGGTATCATTCCTGCTGGTGGCATATTCTGACCCGAAGCCATATTTTGTGGCATATCTCCTGTATTTACCGGCGGACCTGAAGGCATTTTCGGCATTGTGCCATCGGTTTTCATTTTTTCTAACATCTTCGTTAAATAAGCCTTATCGGGAGTAAACCGGATTGCTTTTCCCGAAATCAGGAGGGTATTTGTCTTCTCTTCAACATAAATAATTGCGCTGGCTGTCATACCCGGCATGAGCTTTTTTTCAGGATTCGGAGCATTCAGAATAACGACATATGTAACAACATTATTGGTAGTTACGGGCTGTAACCTAACTTGCGAAACCGTGCCTTCAAACTTCAGATCCGAATATGCATCCACAGTGAATTCAACGCGCTGTCCTTTTATTATCTTTCCTATATCAGCCTCATCAACGCTGGTCTGGACCTCCATTTGCGTCAGGTCATTTACAATAGTAAATAATGTTGGCGTGCTAAAACTGGCAGCCACAGTCTGACCTTCCTCAATAGCCCTGTTAAGGACAACGCCATCGATAGGAGAAGTTATAGTAGCATATTTCAGGTTTACATTTGCTCTGTCGAGGGCCGATTTGGCATTGGCAAGAGCAGCTTTTGCATTCTCAAAATTATATAAGGCCTGGTCATAATCGGTCTGTGCAATTAGCTTCTTATCGTAAAGTATTTTAAGGCGGTTATATGTTGCCTCCTGAAAATGCAATTGGGATGAGGCCTGATCCACTGCAGACTGGCTCTGTTCGAGTTGTGTTCTTAATGGTGTCTCATCGAGCTTTGCAAGAAGTTGGCCATGCTTCACTTTATCGTTAAAATCAACGTAGATATGCAAAATAATACCGGAAACCTGTGTTCCCACATTTACTGTTTTTAAAGCCTGTATTGTACCTGTTGCAGTAACTGTATTGCTTATGTTTCCCTTTTCAACTTTGATAGTATTGAAAGCCACTACTGTTTCCTTTTTTGCGAAGGGTTTTAGTGCCAGTATGGCAGCAATCGCCAGGACTGAAACTATTGCAATAACTATAAATGTTTTATTTTTCATGATCTTACATTTTAACTTTAGTCTTTTTTATCTTGGCTTTTACTTTAAGCTCCAAGCATTTTAACTTTTATCTTTTTACTTTTATCTTTTGTCTTTTACAGAGACAAGGGTATTCCCAAATAATAATCCATGATTTTATAACTTACTATTAAATTATATTTTGATTGCAGCAGCTCGCTTTCTGCTACAATTAGATTTGTTTTTGAAACCAGGTAATCGACTGAATTAATAACACCCTGTTTGAATTTTTCATCTGAAAGCAGTGAAGCCTCCTGGGTTGCGCTGTAGTTTTCCTTACTTGCTTCATACTTAATCTGGGCTGAGATTACATCTACACATGCCTGTTCTACGCTTTTTCTCAGCGTGTTTTTCGTATCAATTTCACTCAATTCAGCATTCTGATAACCTATTTTGGCAACAGCAATATTGGTTTTTACCTGTTTTTTCTGATATATAGGAATTGATAGTATTAATCCAACTGATGGATATATTGCATCATTTACCTGGCCAAAATATGTACCGGTGTTCAGGCTTGAATATCCTGAACTTATTCCTGCACTGGCTGATAATGTGGGAAAAAGTGCAGTTTTTGCCACTTTCTCGTCATAAGATGCAATCTCTTTATTTACAGCAGCATTCCTGATCTGAGGTTTTATGGAAAGAGCCAGATCATAAACCGATTTTACATCTGGTATCCGATTCTGATTTAAAGACACAGCCAGGTCAGGATGCTCTATCCTGAAACTATCGGTAACAGGAAGTTCCATCAACTGTTCAAGTGTTACTTTAGCAACCAGCAACTGACTCTGAGAAGTAGCAAGAGTGAGCTTTTCACTTGCCAGTTGTGATTTAACCTGTGCGTAATCTGATTGAGAAATTACCTGAAGTACCAGCCTTTCTTCAGCCAGGTTGAGCTGACTGGAAGTAGACTCAATCTGCTTTTCACTGTTATGGACCTGCTCTTCTGCATATAGTATCTGAAGAAATGCGTCAAGAATACTTAAGCTGATAGATTCTTTTGTGGTTTCAAGAGAGTATTTTCCACTCTCAATGCTGAGGTTCGCCTGTTTAATGAGATCTGTTAGTCTTGAAGCATTGAAAATTGTGATATCTGAATTAACGGAGTAATTTGTACCATTGGAGCCATTTAATCCGGATGTTCCTGGAGCTGTTCTTTTAGTCCAGTTAAAATTCTGACCAATAGAAGCATTTACCGAGGGGAATTGTTGTGCTTTAGCCTGCTCGGCATAGACCATATACTGCTGGTTTGAGAGTTCACTTTTCCTTACCTGGATGTTGCGGTTCAAGGCGTAATTAATGCACTTATCAAGGGTCCAGGTACTATCTTGCGGGGCAAACATCAAGGACATGCTATGACATGTCGCTGCAGCAAAGCTCATAAATAATATCAAAATCAATTGTCTCATAAATTCTATTCAATTATGAGATAAATGTAATGGAGGACTTATACCTCTGAAAACTTAATAGAAGTACAGGCGTATTTTACCGACAGAAGGCGCGAATTACGATGCAGGACAGAATAGGATCAAATCAAAGAATTGACTATCAATATTATCTAAAACAATAAAGGGACACATTCTGGTGTCTCCCTTTATTATAAAATCCAAACTCAAGGTCAAAGAAAATTGTCCTGAGTCAATTATCAGACAGACGCTCTAATCATATTCAGATTTGTTTCAAGTCCATCGAGGTAAGTAAGTGCCCACGAAAGATTAATAATTATGTTTCTGCCGCAGAATGCACCTGCCGGGTCCTCCCCCTTTTCAAATTCCAAACCGGTTATTTCAGGTAAAGCTTTAACTGCCTCCTCGTAACCTTTAGTTTGTTTCATTAAATCGACAAGCTCACTAAGTGCTTTTTGAAGCTTTAGCCCTGCCGGCATTTCACCATTGTCAGCCAATACTGACGCAGCAACATCCGGGGATACAGCTCTTAGCAAATTCCCCGGATTGTTTTTCCATTGTTCCCGGGTCATTCCTTCATGATTTAATATCAGATCCTGATAGACATGGGTGATCTTAATTATCTCATCAATTTTCATATTAACGGCCGATGTCTCTTTATTTAATGGGAGTTCCGCCATGGCTGCTTCTACCTTATTATAATCCCTCGAAATGCTATAACTATCAATTATGGTATCTAGTGATACATTTAATGAAAGAAGTGCGGAGAATACTGAATTTATTGCAAGCAGAAGCAGGACAAAGATCGTATTGTAAATGTTAAAATTTTTGTTCCTGGAGGTAACAATCAGAAAGACAGGAAGAAAAACAATAAATGGGAAAGGAAGTGCAATAATCAGAGCGATGCCTGCATGAGGCCAATGCATCAATTTAAAAAGCATTCCTGTAAATACAACAAAACATGTAAAACCAGTTACTATATAAAGCATCCGGTTCTTGCTATTGCCTTCCGTCTTATAATTATCGATCAATGCAACAGGAATGAAAATTAATACAAGGATCAAAGTCCCTGCAGTTAACAGAATTCCTGCTGCCGGCCAATGATTTACTTTGAGAATAGCCCCGGTGGTAAGAATAATTGTTGTAATCACTCCGAGAATATATATCTTCTGTTTCATAATAATATAATTTTGATTTTAAAGGTATTATGGAGCCCACATTTTGATGGATTTAAACTATCAACCATAAGGTTTGTAAAAATGTGGGGTTCATAATTATATTTATTTAAGTGATTATTAATGTTTTGTGATTTTATTCAAAACACGAGATTCAACAGTAAGCAGACTGTTTTTCATGATTTCAAGGGAATGAAGTGCTGACATTAAAGACATTTCATAGTTGTCCGGGTTTCCCGCAGGCAATAAGGTTTCAGTATTAAGCAAAAGATTATGCTTCAATAGATCGTCCCCTGGAATTATGCTGGTTAAGTAACTTACATATTCTGTCATAGAAGAATCAAGTTGCTTACGGGTCCTGCAACCTGGAAGAAGAAAGACCTTTGCTGGTGCCTGGTCAAATGGTCTTGAAAGCTTACTGTACAATATTTCCTTACCGGTTTTGGTCTGACTTATCTGAAGATCGCTATCGGCAGGTTTACCCGGTTGTCCTTCCGATTGCCGAATCATATTACCCTGGATAATGCTGATAACATTAAGTATTCCGATAGTTTTTGAATGCAGCTGTTTCATCTTTTGATAGGTTGACGAATCTTGATACCTGCTAAGCAGGGAATTGTTATTCCTGTATAAATAACTGTATAATGCATTTTGCTGATAATTATTAGTATAATAATGCTCCAGATAGAAATGCTGGAGGTTAAGATTAATCAGAGCGCCAGGAACTATAATTAAAAGCGATCCAACGACCAGGAAAATAAACCTGGAACTAACATGATTTTCCTCTTTCCAGGTAAGCCATGTAAACATCGGGATAGCCAGAAAGAACAAAAGCAATATTCCTATAACTAATAACACTGCTGCTAGGGGCCAGTGCTGAATTTTAAAGAGTAAGCCTGCAACATAAAAAACAATACCGGCTGCACCCAGAATGTATACAGGACGTTTAGCCTTGTTTTCCTGGTCTGACAATCTGCTCAAAGCAAGTGCCGGGATAAAAAACAGAATGCCTGACAATGCGGAGAGGGTTAAAATTGCACCTGCCATGGGCCAGTGCTGTATTTTAAAGAGAGTCCCTACAATAAATAGTAATCCAGCAAAAAAAGCTGAAATGAACAGAAAAAGTCTTTTCGTGTTATGAGTCTCTTTCCAGAGAACACTTAGGGCCGAAGGCAGGAAAATGAAGGCCAGGAACAGAGCACCAAGGCTCATCATCTGGCCGGCACCCGGCCAATGCTCAATCTTGAACAGGGCAGCAAGCCCAAACATGATCGTTCCGGAAACACCGGAAATCTTTACGAGGTTTTTCATATTTCTGTAATTGGTATCAACTGTATAAAGTGTTTCCTGCTGAATTTCTTTTAATCTTCCCGGACCCATCTTTCTCTTGACTTTCTTATATGCTTCCGAGAAGTCCATACCTTTTTGCATTTCATATTCAACATCGCAACACACATGATCTATAAGATCTTCCAGCAGGTGGGAAAAGGATATTTCCTCCCTGCTAATATCTCTGCTGATCTGATCAATATGGTGGAAACTAAGCTCAGGCATTGCTCAAACCGGGTTTGGTATCGACAATCCGCTGAAGTGACTCGATAAACTCATTCAACTCTTTTATTTTGTCAGCAACAACAGTATGACCTTTAGGAGTTAGGGCATAGTAGATTCTTGTTCTGTTATTAAAATTTTCTGAAGCAGTGATTAGAGAGCCATCTTTTTCCAGTTTATGAAGGATAGGATAGAGGGCTCCGTATGTAAGCTTCATTTTCCCTTCAGTAAGCTCCTCCACTTTGTGCGTAATAGCATATCCATGCATTGGTCCTTCTTCTTTTAACAGTTTCAGGACGATTGTTTTTAGAGATCCCTTGATCAGGTCTGCTGGTATCATAGTTTAATAGTTTAATAGTTTAATATCCCAATATTTTATAAATATAATATATAAGATGCTTATATATTACAAATATAAAATATTATATTTTAAAAATGAAAAATTTTATGAAAATTTTTATGAAAAAAAAAAGGACATGCCCTGGCATGCCCATATATTATAATCTATTAATATGTCAGAAAGAGGAGCTCCTTAAATTTTTCCCCTGAACGTATCTCCCTTATCAAGATCACCGGTTTCCCATCCTCTGCGGAACCATTCCTTACGCTGGGCGGAAGTACCATGAGTAAAAGCATCCGGCATAACCTTCCCCTGATATTGCATCTGAAGCTTATCATCACCCACAGCTGCTGCAGCATTCATCGCTTCCTCAATATCCCCGGCATCAAGGGTATGAAGCATTTCCTGTGCATAATGAGCCCACATTCCTGCCAGAAAATCAGCCTGCAATTCAAGCCTCACCGTTAGCTGATTGGCTTTTATTTTGCTTAACCCCGATTTCTGCCCGTCGACAGTCTCAATTATACCCAGTTGGTTCTGAACATGATGACCAATCTCATGAGCAATTACATAGGCAACGGCAAAATCACCATATGCCCCGAACTGTGTTTTTAACTGATCACAGAAACTCAGATCTATATACACTTTTTGATCTGATGGACAATAAAAAGGACCGCTTGCTGTACTTGCCAGTCCGCATGCTGATTCAACCTCACCCCTGAAAAGAACAAGCTTTGGCTGATGGTATACCTTATCTGATTTCTCAAATATTTTGCCCCATACTGTTTCCGTATCCTTAAGGACTACCGAAACGAATTGAGCCATCTGATCCTCCTCTGCTGTAGGTTTTACCTGCTCTGTATCAGATCCGCTCTGAAGGCCATTGAGAAACTGCGAGGGATCTCCACCCAAAAGCAATACTATCAAAGCAACGACAATTGTGCCAATTCCGCCACCAATTGCCATCTTGCCCCTTGACATACCTCTGCGGTCTTCTACATTTCCGCTTTCTTCTCTGCCTTGCCATTTCATAATACGAAATCTTTTATTTGATATTGAACACTATTTCTTATTACAAATCTAAATTTTTCCTGTTTAACATCCAAGCAGGATAGAGTTACAAGGTCTAAAATCAAATCATATATTGCTAAATGTAAGCAAATTAACTCCCCAATTCAAAAATATTTCAAAATATTCATTGCTTATTTCAGAAATTCATTATACTTTTGACCATTCAGTTAAACTTATTAGTTAAATTAATTGGTTAAACCAAAAAGTTAAATATGAGCGAGAATGAAAAACTAACTGAGGAAATAATCTTTGAAGCCGCCACTGTAGTTTTTGAAGAGGATGGATTATCAGGAGCACGTATGCAGAATATTGCCGACCGCGCCGGTATAAATAAAGCTCTTTTGCACTATTATTTCAGGACAAAGGATCATCTTTTTGAGGCAGTTTTTACAAAACTGGCCCAGAAAATGTTTATGAAATTTACTCCAATATTCGAAAAAAATCTTTCTCTTGAAGACAAAATAAGATTTTTCTTCAGGGAGCATATAACATTTATGCAACAGAATCCAAAACTTCCCGGATTTATCATAAATGAAATTAATCATAACCCCCAAAGGATAAAAAAGTTATTGCGCAATGTTGACTTCAGAAAATTATGGACCACAATCATAGAACAACATTCTGAGGAATTATATAAATACAATATAACCGAGGAAACTCTTCCACAAATTATGACAACCATTGTATCTCTAAGTGTCTTCCCTTTTGCGGCAAAAGGAATTATTGAAGTTGCATTTGATAATTTTGGTATCGATTTCGATAAATATACCGAAGAAAGAAAAACATTTGCTGCAGAGTTCGTTATAAAAGCTATAACCAAATAATTAGTGCCTGAAATGAAAAAATATTAAATCAAAATATATGAAAAAACGAGTATTGATATTGCTGATTGTACTTATTTCAGGACCGGTTACAATACATGCCCAGAAGATCCTTACTCTTAAAGAGTGCTATGACCATGCAATAGCCTCTAACGCACTGGCATCTGAAAAAAAGAGCTACTCAGATATTTCACGGCTTAAAGATGAAAATCTTGTAAAGGGATGGTTACCGATACTCGATGCCAACGGAAGCTTTATTTACAATTCATCTGTTATTGATATGAGCGGTGTTCTTGGTGGTTTGCCAATACCTGGAATTGCAAGTGCAATAAAGCCTCTTCCTCATGAGCAATATAAAATCACCGTAGATATAAACCAGGTCATTTATGATGGTGGTGCAATCAAAGGTGCCAGAGAGCTTGAGAAAGCCGACCTGAACGTCAATCAGAAACAAACAGAAACTGATCTTTATAAAATCAGGGAACAGATAAACAGTTTTTACTTTAACCTTTTACTTCTCGCAAGACAAAAGGATCTTCTAAATAATTACCTGGAAATAATAAAAAAGAAGATCGGATCCATTCAATCAGGTATTATTAATGGAGTCATTTTAAAGTCAGATGAAGACGTGCTTACCTCGGAAAAGATTAAAATCGAACAGCAATTGGCTGAGAATGAGATCAGGAGAATTTCCTTTATTAAAATTCTGTCTGATCTTACCAGTGATCAAATCGACAGTTCCACAGAATTTGTACAACCATTGGTGCCCGGCCTGCTCTCTGATGAAATAAGCCGGCCTGAGTTGCAGCTTTTTGAACTGAGAAAAGAACAGCTTGCTGCAGGCATAAAGGTTATTGACAGCAAAAGGATGCCAAAAGCTTTCGGATTTGCCACTCTGGGATATGGAAATCCTCCGGGCAGCAATTTCTTTAAAAATGAGTTCGCACCTTACTATTTAGTTGGAGCCGGTGCAAAATGGAATATTTTTGATTGGAACAAATCAAGGAATGAAAGGAAAATAATCTCATATCAGCAAACTATCATCGAAAACAGGAAAAATGACCTTACTGACAACCTGAAAAGGCTTCTCATATCAAAAAACTCTGAAATATTAAGTCTGAAAACATTGATTGAGACTGATAATGAACTTATTACACTAAGGAAAAGGATAACTGCCACAGCTGAATCGCAATACCAGAACGGGACAATTACTGCTACTGAGTATCTGAATGAACTCAATTCCGAACGGCAGGCTGTCATAAATTATGAAATTCATAAAATTAACCTGGCATTATCGGGGATTGAATATGTGAATATAAGCGGAAAGGAGATACAATAATATCTGGGATTTAGTCCCGCTCTCCGGGATTGGGGGGTAAAAAGGAAAAAGAGGGTTGGGGGGGAAAAAGAAAAAAGGGGCAAGAGGTGAAAGATGAAGGGTAAAAGAAAAAGGGCAAGGGGAATAAGAAGAGAAGAGCAAATAAAAGTAAATATGATAAACAAAACATTATACCAATATGAAAACCAGTACATTAATAATTATAGCCACGGTTCTTTTTGCCGGCTGTAAAAGCAAAACTGACCAGGCCGATGCATTTGGCAATTTTGAAGCTACAGAAGTAATCGTTTCTGCAGAAACCAATGGTCGCATCATGCAGTTTGACCCGGTTGAAGGAACACAAATCGACACCGGATCGAAAATAGCTTTTATCGACACTACACTCTTTCATCTTCAGAAAGCAGAAATAGATGCAGGCATGAAAAGTATCCTTACACGTATCAGTTCAATAAATGCACAAAACGATATTCTGAACCAGCAGATACTGAACCTGAATGTTAATATAGAAAGGATTGGGAAAATGCTGAAAGATGGTGCTGCAACACAGAAGCAATTGGATGATATGACCGGTCAGGCATCAGTACTGGAGAAACAAATTGCTGCCAATAATACACAAAGGTCTTCTGTTGCAGCTGACCTCACAGTTTATGAATCAAAAAAAGCATCTCTCAATGAACAAATAAAGAGAAGTTCGGTAATGAGTCCTTTAAAAGGAACAATCCTCGAGAAATATGCTGAAGCAGGTGAAATAACAACCATGGGCAAACCTCTGGTTAAGATTGCTGACCTGTCAGTAATGAAATTAAAGGTATATGTCAGCGGAGCACAATTGGGAAACATTAAAATCGGACAGCAGTGCACAGTAAGAATCGATAGCGGGAAAAAGGGATACAGCTCATTTCCGGGTACCATAAGTTATATATCGGACAAAGCGGAATTTACACCGAAGATTATACAGACAAAAGAGGAGCGTGTAACATTGGTTTATGCAGTTGACATAGAAATAAAAAATGACGGAATAATGAAATCAGGTATGCCGGGAGAAGCAAAATTCTGATCACTAAGCAAATGCAGAAAATTATAGAATCAACAGGCATCAGCAAGAAATTCGGAGAGACGGAAGCTCTGAAGGATATCAGTTTCTCTGTAAATGAATCAGAGATATTTGGATTCATTGGTCCTGATGGTGCAGGGAAAACCACACTTTTCAGAATCGTTGCAACATTACTTAAGCCTGACAAAGGGGAAATGAAAGTTTTGGGAATGGACTGTGTTACCGGGTTTAAGGAACTCCGAAAAAATATTGGTTATATGCCTGGCAGGTTCAGTCTTTATCAGGATCTGACTGTCGAAGAAAATCTGAATTTTTATGCCACTGTATTCGGAACAACTGTAAAGGAAAACTATGATCTTATTGCAGACATCTATTCACATATTGAACCCTTCAAAAAACGTCTTACCGGAAAGCTCTCGGGTGGAATGAAACAGAAACTGGCACTTTCATGTGCATTGATCCATAAACCGAAGCTGCTTATTCTTGATGAACCAACAACAGGGGTCGATGCAGTCTCAAGATCAGAATTCTGGACAATGCTAGCTAAGCTCAGACAGCATAACATTACCATAATCGTATCAACTCCCTACATGGATGAGGCAATGAAATGCGACAGAGTTGCATTAATCCAGAACGGATCAGTACTATCAATTGCAACTCCGCAAAAAATCAGAGATGGTTTCTCCTCTAAGTTATTCATGGTAAAGGCAGATGAAAAGTTCAAGCTTATCACAACAATAAGAAGATATCCCCAGACTATGACTGCCTATCCCTTCGGAGATTCTGTTCATGTCACTTTTACTGGTGACCTCATTAAAGAATCTTTGATCGCATTTCTCGATGAATCAGGATTAAAAAACGTGACAGTTGAGGAGACACAGGCTGGTATTGAAGACAGATTCCTCGAATTAATGCAAAAACCTGCATAAATGGATAACAGGGTCATAATTGTAAAGAATCTGGTAAAAAAGTTCGGAAATTTTATTGCGAACGATAATCTTTCCTTTGAGGTTTTCAAAGGAGAAATATTCGGATTTCTAGGCGCCAACGGAGCCGGGAAAACAACTGCAATCAGGATCTTGTCGGGGCTCTCCTCTCCTACATCAGGGGAAGTCCTGGTAGCCGGCGTCGATGCATCAAAGAAACCGGAAGCAATAAAAAAACAGATTGGCTATATGTGTCAGAAATTCTCATTATATGAGGATCTGACTGTAAAAGAAAATATTATGCTTTATGGCGGAATTTACGGAATGACCAAGTCATTAATAAAGGAAAGAACCGATGATCTGCTTGAAAAACTTAATTTCCGGGAATATGGGAACAAATTCATAGCAGATCTGCCACTGGGCCTGCGTCAGAAGCTTGCATTTTCGGTAGCTGTATTTCACGAACCTAAAATAGTCTTCCTGGATGAACCGACAGGAGGAGTTGACCCAATTACACGACGGCAATTCTGGGAAATGATTTATGAAACTGCCGAAAGAGGCATTACTGTTTTTGTAACAACACATTACATGGACGAAGCTGAATATTGTGACAGAATATCTATAATGAGTGAGGGCAGAATTGTTGCACTGGACACTCCGGAAAACCTTAAGAAGCAGTATGGGGCAGATTCTGTTGAGGAGGTTTTTATAAAAATAGCAAGGCCAAATTGACCTCCGAACCGCCATCTGTGTGGCAAAAAACAACAGGAAAGGGAAAGGGGCAAATATAGAAATTGATGAATTAGGCCCCATTTGAGGGGTTGAGGGGTAGAATAGAGGCGAAAAATATATTCTTTGTTTGTAATTTGATTATCTGAATAATACAATGAAACGATTCCTCGGTTTTGTAAAGAAAGAGTTCCTACATATTTTCAGGGATTATAGAACGCTCTTCATTCTTTTTGGCATACCCGCAGCTCAGATCCTTATATTTGGTTTCGCTGTAAGCACCGATGTTAAGAATGCGGGAGTCGCCTTCCTTGATCTCTCAAAAGACGAAACCACACAAAAACTGACAGATAAAATAATCTCATCAGGATTCTTCAGACGGACTGAAAATCTTATAAACTACAATGAGATCGAAGGTATTTTCAGGAAAGGTAAGACTAAAGAGGTTATTATTTTTGAAAAGGATTTCGGTAAAAAACTTTTAAGCGAAGGAAAAGCAAATATCAGTATTATAGCTGACGGTTCTGAACCAAATACAGCAACACTGGTCACAAATTATACCATGGCGATTATATCGGACTTCAATATGGAAATTTCAGGGATGCAGGGAAAAAATTCACTCATAATACAGCCTGAAGTAAAGATGTTTTATAATCCAAACCTGAAGAGCCAGCATATGTTCGTTCCGGGGGTAATCACGATGATATTGATACTTATCTGTGCCCTTATGACATCTGTTACCATAACCAGGGAAAAGGAATTCGGAACAATGGAGGTACTTCTGGTGTCACCCCTGAAACCCATTCAGATAATCCTTGGTAAGGTTATGCCCTACTTCCTGC
>Ga0302296_1001922_pt1 | contig 14328 bp, 9 predicted proteins | sample III_Fen_N3_1_FD_194546 | JGI IMG/M metagenome (GOLD analysis project Ga0302296, IMG submission 194546) | Peat permafrost microbial communities from Stordalen Mire near Abisko, Sweden - III_Fen_N3_1 | ecosystem: Environmental > Terrestrial > Soil > Wetlands > Permafrost | place: Sweden: Abisko... | reverse complement strand
TCTTGGAAGGAACTTCTCCATGGTATTTGGTTAACAGTTCCCCAGCACAGGCGATGATATTTTTTGCCTTATTATGGTAAAAACCTGTGGAATGAATATCCTGTTCCATTTCTGAAAGCTTTGCATCAGCAAAGGCTTCTACTGTAGGATATTTTACAAACAGATCTTTCGTAACAATATTTACTCTGATATCGGTACACTGGGCACTTAAAATAGTGGCAAACAACAGTTGCCAGGCATTTTCATGATTCAGATAACAACGATAATCAGTGCCATAATGGGCATCCAGCAATTCTAATATCTCTTTCGTTTGTTTGGTCATTTTTCTTCCTGCCTTTGTTTCCTGCTGGTCTTGTTTGTTAATGTTCTTGTTTCCTGCTGGTCTTGTTTCCTAATGTCAGTTGCTCGTTTTCTTGTTGCTCGTTTTCCTGCTATCTTTATTTTTCCGTTATATAATAATCGGCCTCATAATTCAGGGGATTTCGTTTCTGATAATCAAAAAGAAGAAAATATAACCTGTTCGTTTTCTCTGCCACGTGTTCTGCTGGATCTTCTTTTCTTATATCTTCTTTTCTTATATTTTCTTTTTTTATATCTTCTTTTGTTATCCTTATTTCCATGATTTTCTGTATCATCAAATTATCCCATACCGGGTAAAAAAACACTTCCATATGAGTCATCTTTATCATCTGTCTAGCCTGATAATTCTGATAATCTTTCAGATACCTTGGATTTTTTTCTTCCTCCTGATAAAACATACGAATTTCTTCTTTATATGTTTCCTGGTCAGCCGCAAATACCGGCCGGCTTTTCAGATTCTCTCTAAGATACATATCAAAGGTAAGAAGTTCTTTATATAAAGTTTCCAGACAAGAATCGACTTCCATTGCAAATTCCAGCAAAACATCATAACGGTAACTGCGGGCAGGGCTATTTACAAAATATCCTTTTCTCCGATAAAAATCCGCCAGTTTTTCAAAGAAACTATAACTACTTTCAAATAAGCTTACAAGTGCAGGAAGTGTATGGGTAAACTGATTGCTATTATAGTAAAGCTCTACCATTTCCTCAACCTGCTTCAGAGTCTGAACATCTTCATAAGAAAGCCAGTTTGTGAAAAGGACTTCATAGGGTGGTTTGGAAGTGTATTTAATTCCATATTCTTCAGTTTTGTCAAACATGTAAGAACCTTTCAGCACTTTTAAGAAACCAAGCTGGAGCTGTTGAGGTTCCATCTTATATACTCTGTCGAAAGATTTTTGAAAAGATGCCAGGTCTTCAAAAGGAAGCCCCGCTATCAAATCCAAATGAACATGTATGTTATTACCTTTCTGAATTGCTGCTACTACACGACTTAACTTCTCTATATCCATGGTTCTGTTAATTTCTTCCAGGGTCTTATCATTGGCTGACTGAACACCGATTTCCAACTGTACAAGACCCGGTCGCATGCTATTTAGCAAAAGAATTTCTTCATCTGTTATTATATCTGCTGCTATCTCAAAATGAAAGTTTGTTTTTCCATTGTCCTGTTCTTTAATAAATTCCCATATTTCCATGGCATGGGAATGATTGCAGTTAAAAGTACGATCCACAAATTTTATCTGGGTAAGATTCTGGTCCAGAAAAAATTGCAGCTCTTTTTTTACAATTGCAATATCTCTCAGACGAAGAGATTTATCTATAGAAGACAGGCAGTAACTGCAACGGTAAGGACAGCCTCTGGAGGATTCATAATAAATAATTCTGTTTTCAAAAGGTGCTAAATCATGATACAAAAAAGGCAGGTCGCTAAGATTTGTCAGCTCCCTTTCCTTGTATGTACCATCTCTGGTTATGATTCCTTTGATCTCAGTTAACTCTCTGTCATTTTTTTCATAATAATTCATTAATTCTAAAAAAGTAACTTCTCCTTCACCCACCATAATTCCGGTAAGAAAAGGGTATTTTCCTAGAATCAGTTCAGCATCAAAACTAACCTCCGGCCCCCCAAGCCAGATAGGTACCTGGGGCATCAGCTTATGAAGTTCCACTATAATATCCTGAATCATATTCCAGTTCCAAATGTAACAGGAAAAGGCTACCATATCAGGTGTTTTCCCATAAATATCAGCCAGAATATTTTCTTCTTTATGATTTATAGTATATTCTGCTATTTGAATATTCTCTGTATAATCTTCTCCGCTGTATTTTTTAGCATAAGCTTTCAGGGAATACAATGCTGGATTTGAGTGAATATATTTGGCATTTAGGGCAACTAATAAAGTTCTCATACAATCTCCTTACTACAGGGATAATAAACCATTACACTTTATCTAAAGACAACATAAAATGTAAAATGTCTAAAATCTATTCATGATTATCATATCATATTTTTAAGAGAGAGTTATGCTACTTTAGTAATTTTTACCTTTTTAATAAAAACTTAATTAATTCAACGTAAGTAGAAAACGTTCAAAAGCCTGTCTTCCCTCCTGAGTACATTTATATACGCCTGCATGTTCTAAGACTTTCATAAATACAAGACCGATTTCTTTTTGCAGAATATCCATAATATTCTCCTGATTAAAAATAGGGTAGGCTGGTTTGAATTCATCAACCCAGTCAGCATGTTTTTCAAGAATTTCATCTTTTCTCAGATTTTCACCTTTTAAGATAGCCGCAGCAAGCAGTGACATTTCATCTTTTAGTCTGGCTGGCAGAACGGCCAGTCCCATAACTTCAATAAGACCAATGTTTTCTTTTTTAATGTGATGAAGTTCAGCATGAGGATGATAAACACCAAGCGGATGTTCCTCTGTGGTAATATTATTTCTCAGAACCAGATCCATTTCAAACAAATCCCCTCTTTTTCTTGCAATCGGGGTAATGGTATTGTGAGGTTCCTGTCCTGAATATGCATAAATAAAAGCCTCTTCATCGGTATATTCTCTCCAGCCCTCAAGTATCACATCTGCCAGAGCAATTACACGGTCTGAATCTTCTGCCGCTATTCTTATTACAGACATAGGCCAGTCAACAATTCCGGCTTTTACATCTTCAAATCCTTTAAAAACAAATTCTTTTTCTACCGGAGCTTTTGCCATGGCAAACTCATAGTTACCTCCCTGAAAATGATCATGGCTTAAAATAGAGCCTCCTACAATAGGAAGATCTGCGTTGGAGCCCACAAAATAATGAGGAAACTGGTCAACAAAATCAAATAATTTACAGAAGGTATTGTGCTCTATTTTCATGGGAACATGTCCCGAATTCAGGACAATACAGTGCTCATTATAATATACATAGGGTGAATACTGAAATCCCCACTGAGTATCCTGAATAATCACAGGAATAATTCTGTGATTCTGTCTTGCCGGATGATTTACTCTGCCTGCATACCCTTCATTTTCAATACATAGCAGGCATTTTGGATATCCACTTTGTTTTGCCAACTTAGCTGCCGCAATAGCTTTTGGATCTTTTTCAGGTTTTGACAAATTGATTGTAATGTCAAGATCCCCAAATCTTGTGGGCGCTATCCACTTCATATCTTTTGCTATGCGATATCTTCTGATGTAATCACTGTCCTGACTTAATTTATAAAAATATTCGGTAGCTTCTTCTGGTGACTGATGGTTGTATATTCCCCAGAAAGTGTTAACTACTTCGCTTGGTCGGGGCATCAGCATTCCCATAATGCGGGTGTCAAATAAATCCCTGTAGACGATTCCATCTTCCTTTAAGATTCCTTTTTCATAGGCATAATCCATCATCTGACCCAAAACGGTTTCCAGTTCTTCTTCCTCCATGGATATTACTACAACATCCTGGGATTGATTTTGTTCTTTACCTTCTATCGATTTAACCAGTTCTTCATTTTCCTGAAGTTCATCCAGTTCAAAAAGTTCCAGAAGTCGGTTTGTGGTGTAAATCTGGTCCCATTTTTTGATTAATCCGGTTTGAAGTCCGTAGTTTACCAGCTTTTTTATATTAGTATCAATTGAATTCATGGCTTATCCCTGTCTGCACGAGCTTACGTGCCAAAAGGTGAAACGTCTGTCGTCTACCTGTTTTTTTATCTCAAATACGCAATTATAAAGCCCGATTATTAAAGTACCCTTGGTCCATCACCGATTTCCACAACATAAAAATCAGCATCATATCCAATAGCTTCTTTATATTCTCTGCCCACTGTTTCAATAAATCTGTCAATTGCCTCATCTTTTACAATACTTACGGTACAGCCTCCAAAACCGGCTCCTGTCATTCGGGAACCAATCACACCTTCTATTTTCCAGGCTGATTCAACCAGTGTATCCAGTTCAAGTCCTGTTACTTCATAGTCATCTCTAAGTGAAACATGCGAAGCATTCATAAGCTGTCCAAAAAGAGTCACATCATTTTTCTTCAGGGCTTCCACTGCCTTGATAGTTCTCTGGTTTTCGTAAACTGCATGCTTTGCTCTTTTTCTTCTGTCATGGTCCTTAATAGCTACTTTATAGGTTTCAAATTGTTCTTCTGTAAGATTTCCCAGACCGCTTATGCCAATAACCTGCTGAAGTTCTTCCAACGCCTGTTCGCATTCGCTACGTCTTTCGTTATACTTGGAATCTCCAAGTCCTCTTTTTTTATTGCTACAGACAATCACTATTTTTGCACCGGCAAGGTGAATAGGTGCATATTCATAAGAAAGGTCAGCTGTGTCCAAAAAGATAGCATTATCTTTTTTGCCCATAGCAATGGCAAACTGATCCATAATTCCACAATTAACACCATTGAATTTATTTTCAGAAAATTGTCCGATTAAAGCCAGATCCTGATTAGTTACTTCAAAACCAAAAAAATCTCTTAAGATAAATCCTGTCACTACTTCAACAGAAGCAGATGAGGATAACCCTGATCCATTTGGTATATTTCCATTTAAAAGCAGGTCCATACCATAGGGAATCTTGAAACCACGTTCTCCAAAAGCCCACATGACTCCCTTGGGATAATTAGTCCATCCAGCTGCCTTTGATTCTACTAATTCATCCAATGAAGATTCGATTACTCCCAGATGATGAAAATTCATGGAATAAAATCTTAATTTATTGTCTGTTCTTTTTCTTGCAACGGCATAGGTTCCGATAGTTAATGCACAGGGAAAAACATGACCTGCGTTATAATCCGTATGTTCCCCGATCATATTTACACGGCCTGGTGCAAAATAAACTTTTGCTTCTCCTTCGTTACCAAACACTTCATAAAATTTGTTCAATATAAGTTCTTTCATCTGTAATCCCTCCGTAGGATATTTCCTAATAAAACTACTCCCATTATAACAAATAACAGGTATTCATACATACTTCTATGTTATAAATACCTGTCAAAATGTTAAATATTCATTTGTTTGATAAAATTTTCAAGTTGTTGTAAATGTTCCTTACTTAGCTGACTGTTTCCCTCTTTTTGAAGTTTCCGATACCCTGAGGGCGAAATCCCTTTCATCTGTCGAAATGCTTTTGTAAAAACAAAGGGGTCATGATAGCCGCAGGAAAGTGCAATACTTTCAATAGGCAGTTCCGTTATCTGCAAAAGTTCTGTGGCTTTCGTAATTCGAAAAGTTGCCAAAAACTGTTGTGGCGACATATTGATGCAGGACTGAAACAAGGTAGAAAGATAACTGCGGTTTATACAGACGTAATCTGCTACATCTGTTACTTTGATGGGGTTACAATAATTTCTCTGGATAAATTCAATTGCTTTTCTCACGTAATTATTTGCTTTGTCTGTTTCACTCTTTTCCGTTACTTCTGCACTGTCTGCAATTGTTGCAAGAAAAATTCCAAGAAGTCCGTTCCGCCTAAGATCGTTAGCTAGTCCAAAGGTATTATATTCCATCATTTCTCTGACAATTCCATAAAGTTCATCGGATTTCTCTGAGCGAAAAATGGGATGGCTGTTAGAGAGCCCCATATTTTCTACCGTTTCCTTTGCTTTTGTTCCAGCAAATCCAACCCAGACATAAGTCCAAGGTTCTTCTTTGTCTGCCTGATAAAAGGCCAGTTCTTCCGGCTCAATTAAGAAACCATACCCTGCTTCCAGTGGATATTGTTTACCATCCATACGGAATATACCTTTTCCGCTTAAGATATAGTGAATCAGAAAATGAGGTTTTACCGCTGGTCCAAAACTGTGAAAAGGCTCAGTTTTTGCGCAGCCGCAACAGTTCACGAAAAGGCTTCCGCTTTTTTCATAAGGAAATTCTAATTTATATGCTTTTTCCATTTAACACCTGCTTGAATTGTGGCTAACTTAAGCGTTAATATTCTTTTTTTCCAAATCTGATTGAGCTTTTACAAGATCTTCCCTGATATTTAATTTCTGAGGACATAATTTTTCACACTTACCGCATTTGATACAATATTTTGCTCTTGTACTTTCCGGCATCTCATTTTCCCATTCCCAGCTAACAGAAGAGTAATTGCCATAAACATAAAAGGTATTCCATAGTTTGAAGTTTCTTGGAATATCCACTCCCGCTGGACATGGCATACAATATCCACAACCGGTACAGCCATTCTGAACGCGACTCCTTAAAACAGTTACAATATCTTTTATTTTTTCGATTTCATCTTCTTTTAAAGGCACATAGTTCTCAAATGTATTCAGGTTATCCTCTACCTGTTCTTTTGTAGACATACCACTTAAAATTACTTTTACGTTAGGATGTGATGCTACCCAGCGAAGGGCAAAGGAAGCAATGCTTTTATCCGGCTCCAGCTTTTGAAACATCTCATTCACATCATCCCCAAATCCTGCTAATGCTCCACCACGGACAGGTTCCATAATAATCAGAGGAACACCCAGTTTTTCTGCAAGCAGGTAACCCTTGTCCCCAGCTTGTTCTTCCGTATCCATGTAATTATACTGGATTTGGCAGAAATCCCATTTCCGGTAAGTAATAATTTCCTCAAAAGATTCATATCCATCATGAAAAGAAAATCCAAGATAGCGGATTTTTCCCTGTCTCTGAAGTTCTTCGCAGTACTCAATAATACCAAGATTTTTCATTGCCTGAAATCTTTCCGTATTTAAGGCATGAAGAAGATAAAAATCAATGTATTCCTTATCCAGACGAGCCAGCTGCTCTTCAAAAAGACGTTTTGCGTCTTCAAGATTGTGTACCAGCCACACGGGAAGCTTTGTTGCCAGATAATAAGTGCTTCTATCATATTTGTTTAATACTTTTCCTATAAAAGGCTCGCTTTGTCCATCATGATAAACATAAGCTGTGTCAAAATAATTGATTCCTCTGGCCTTAGCTTCATCAATCATTTTCTCAGCTTCAATTTCATCGATTTTTCCTTTTTCAAGAGTAGGAAAACGCATACAGCCAAATCCCAGCAGTGATGTTTCTATTCCCAGATTTTCTATTTTTCTTCTTTCCATTTGATAATGTCTCCCTCATCTTCCGGAATCATAAAACTGTTGTTTTATCATCCAGACTCATTATTGTTTTTCGTTATTTACTGTTGTTTCTGCTTTTTGCTATTTTCGCTTTGCTTTTTAGCTTTTTTGCTTTTCTGCTTTTCTGCTTTTAAATTTCTAACCTTTTAACGTTTAATCTGTGATGGTGATACTCCAAAATGTTTTTTAAAAAGCTTACTAAAGTGATATGCGTCATCGTAACCTACTGCTTCTGCCACAGTCTGTACACTGCCAATTCTTCCTGTTTCCAGAAGTTCTTTTGCTTTTTCCAGACGGACTTTAATCAGATAGTTAATAGGCGGATCCCCTGTTTCACTTTTAAAAATTTTTGAAATATAAAAAGGACTTAAATACATATTTTCCGCAATACGGTCTAGTGATATTTTTTCATTATAATGTTCTTCAAAATAGTTGATGATCTGCTCCACCACATATTTTTTACTGACTGATTCAAAAGAACAGCAGTGATGAATCTGTACTGGATCAGTCTGTTCTCTGACAATTGCTGTAAGCAACTGAATCAGGTAAGCCTTCATCATAAAATAAGTCCCAGGCCTCATTTCAGCATTTTCCGCCTCCATTGCCATACATATCTTAAATATTTTTCGTTTCAGTTCCCCCTCCATATGGAGAATGGGACTGCCTGTTTTTAATTCCAGATGATTATCCAGCATATTTTGAAAGTGGACATCAGAAAAGCCCACAAAAAATTCTACGGTAGGATTAGATTTGTCAATCAGAAGACTCTGATGATTAATCTGAGGATTTAAAATAATCACATCCCCTTCTTCTACTGTATAAATTTCATCTTTAATATTATATTTTCCTTTTCCCGATAAAATTACCGCAAGCTCTATATAATCATGATTATGGTAATTTTTCTCGTCACACATCTTGGTGCCCTTCCATGTGAAAAGGAAAGTTGGATTTAAATCATCCTTTGTAATGTCATATTCATGCTGATTCATTTCGTCACCTCTACATCCCTATTAATATATTAATTGGAAAAGTTGAAAATGTAAACAATCTAAAAAAAGAAAGTAAATTAAACTGTAACACTGTCGAAATATTTACGAAACTTACAAGAAGATACATGAAACTAACAAGATATTACATTTCATTTAAATAGGAAAAAGATATGATAAATATTGTTGGTATTTTTTGAATCAATTACACCCCTGACTATTTAAAAATCTCTGAAGAAAGAAAGGAGTCCTTTTATGACCCCAATGAAATGGTTCTATGGTTATCTAAAAAAATATCGTTTCAAAATGCTGTTTGGTCTTTCACAGACTACTCTTATCGCCCTGCTTGCTATTGTGAATCCTTACATTTCAGGTATGATTGTTGACGATGTTATTGGTAAAGGCAACCACGCACTTCTGCCAAAACTGATAGCCTGTATTCTGGCTGTAACCGTAGTAAGAGGCCTGCTTCGCTATTTTTCACAAGTAATATATGAAGTTTGTTCCCAAGGAGTTCTTTATACCATGAGGGATACGGTTTATAGAAAACTCTTAAAAGAGGATTTTAGTTTCTATAACAAAAACCGCACCGGTGATTTAATGAGCCGCCAGACTGGTGATATGGACGCCATTCGTCATTTTGTAGCCTATATTATTTATACCATTTACGAAAATTCCCTCATGTTTATTTTTGCCATTATTATGATGTTTACCGTAAATGTAAAGCTTGCTTTCACTATGATTCTTGTTCTCCCTTTTACTGCTTTTGCAACTTATCAGCAGTCGAAAATGGTAAAACCTGCATTTTTTAGAATCCGTCAGCAATTTTCAAGTCTGAATACTTTCGTTCAGGAAAACATAAGCGGTAACAGAGTGGTTAAGGCTTTTGCAAAAGAAGATTATGAAATCGAAAAATTTAATAAAGAAAACGATGCTTACATGAAATCTGAAATGGAAGCCTCTAATATCTGGAAAAAATATGTACCTGTTTTCGAATTTCTATCCAGTATTCTCAATGTTTTGCTAATGCTATACGGCGGTTATCTGGTTATCCAGAAAAAAATGACCATGGGCGACCTGGTTACCATCAGCGGATATCTCTGGATGCTGACCAACCCTCTTCGTATGGCCGGCTGGTGGGTAAACGATGTTCAGCGTTTTTCTACTTCTGTAGAAAAAATCTATAATACTTACAGTGCTGAACCCGATGTAAAAGAACCTGAAAAAGCGGCAGAATTAAAACATCTTCTGGGAGACGTGGAATTTCGCAATGTTTCTTATCAGGCAGATGATGAAGATATTATCCGTAATATAAGTTTTCAGGTTAAAAAAGGCCAGACCGTAGGAATTATAGGTTCTACCGGAAGTGGAAAATCTACTATTATGAACCTGCTATGTCGTTTTTATGATGTAACAGAAGGTTCGGTTCTGGTTGACGGTGTTGATGTACGAAACATGGATTTATATACCTTGAGATCTAATATTGGAATGGCAATGCAGGATGTTTTCCTGTTTTCAGATACCATCGAAGGAAATATTGCATATGGTAAACCTGACTGCCCTTTTGACAGTGTAAGAGCTGCTGCCATTATGGCTGATGCCAACCATTTTATAAAAGGTATGCCGGAAGGTTATGATACTATTGTGGGTGAACGAGGAGTTGGCTTATCCGGTGGGCAGAAACAGCGTATTTCTCTGGCCAGAGCTCTTTTAAAAGATCCTTCCATTTTGATTCTGGATGACACAACTTCTGCTGTAGATATGGAAACCGAAACCTATATACAGGATCAGTTAGGACGTATTGAAAAAGACTGTACCATCTTCATTATTGCTTATCGTATCAGTTCCATTAAAGACTCTGATCTGATTCTGGTTCTTGATAACGGAAGAATTATTGAGCAGGGAACCCATGATGAACTGGTAGCCCGCAACGGCTACTATGCAACTGTTTTCAAACACCAGTATGGTGATTTGGAACAGATTAATGAATAGGAGGAAATCAGATGGCTCGAAATAAATACGACGTTGACGAACTTTACGAAGATAAATTTGACATCAATCAGTTAAAACGTCTTGGCAGATATGTTCTTCCTTATAAAAAAGATATGATAATTGTATTGTTTTTAATGCTTACCTCCGCAGCTCTGACCATGTTAATTCCAAGGTTTTTTATGGCTGTAATGGATGATTGTATCCCCAAAGGTATGGCAGGCATGAAGGGAATCCTAATTTACTCCCTGCTCACACTTGCTATTACAGGTTATACTATTTTCAGCTTAAGAACAAAAATAACTAAAATGACTTTTATCGGACAGAGTATTATTCATGATATCCGGAGTGACATTTTTACACATCTCCAGGAACTTCCTTTTGCATATTATGACGAGAGACCCCATGGCAAAATCCAGGTAAGGGTAGTAAATTACGTAAACAGCTTAAGCGATCTACTGTCAAACGGTATTATCAATACGATTACCGACTTATGTAACCTGATTTTTATTATCGTTTTTATGTTTTTCATTAATGTACGGCTTACTCTAATATGCCTCTGCGGTCTTCCTTTTTTGTTTGTGGTAATCTTTGTGATTAAAAAACGTCAGAGAAAAGCATGGCAGTTACAAAGTTGTAAACAGTCAAACCTGAATGCTTATATAGCTGAAAGTATTAACGGTATTCGCGTAACCCAGTCTTTTGTAAGAGAAGAAGAAAATATCGGAATTTTTAATAAACTTAGTGACAATTACCGTGGTGCCTGGATGAAGGCAGTTCGATATAACTTTATTATGTGGCCTATGGTGGACCTTATTTCCACTATAACCTCCGCTTTTGTCTATGTGCTTGGTATCAGCTGGATGACAAATACAATTTCTAAAGTAACTGTTGGTACACTTATTGCCTTTACTGCTTATATCAGCCGTTTCTGGGCACCTATCAATACTTTGACCGGTTTTTATAACTCCCTCTTAACTGCTATTTCTTATCTGGAGCGAATTTTTGAGACAATTGACGAAAAAGTGGAAGTAAAAGATGCTGCGGATGCAGGAATTATGCCTTCTATCCAGGGCGTTGTAGAATTTAAAGATGTTACTTTTAGTTATGAAGATAATGTAAGGATTTTGAATGGGGTTAATTTTAAAGCAAATAAAGGTGACACCATTGCCATTGTAGGACCTACCGGTGCCGGAAAAACCACGATTGTCAACCTGCTAAGCCGCTTTTACAACGTAGATTCCGGAAAGGTCTTAATTGATGGAATCGATATTTCTACCGTTTCCATACGGTCCCTTCGCACCCAGATGGGCGTTATGATGCAGGACAGTTTTATATTCTCCGGTACCATTATGGATAATATCCGTTATGGTAACACAAGTGTAACCGATCAGCAGGTAGTGGAAGCCGCAAAAACCGTATGTGCCCATGATTTTATAATCGAAATGGAAGATGGCTACCTGACCGAAGTTAACGAACGAGGAAACCGCCTCTCTGCAGGGCAGCGCCAGTTAATATCCTTTGCCCGTGCACTTCTGGCAAATCCTCAGATTCTCATTCTGGACGAAGCTACCTCCAGTATTGATACTGAGACTGAAATCGTTCTGCAAAAAGGATTAAATCACTTGCTTGAAGGAAGAACTTCTTTTATCATTGCTCATCGTCTCTCTACCATAAAGCACGCTACTCGTATTATGTATGTGGATAAGGGCAATATACTGGAAAACGGAAATCACGCTGACCTGTTAGCATTAAAAGGCGAATATTACCGGTTGTTTATGTCACAGTACAGTTTTATGCAAAATGAAATGAACTTGGTTGAGGCCAACTCATAATGAGTTAAATCCTTATAAAGTTTCTGTCCAAAAAACGAGGTTGCAGTAATCTGCAGCCTCGTTTTAAATTCTTTTATTTATCCGTAAATATCTGCACCCAGCTCATAGTTCCATCAGGAGCTACGAAACATGCAACACCAACATGGGTAAAATTACCGTTTAATATATTTTTACGATGTCCTTCAGAAGCCATCCAGTCTGTTTCTGTATCGGATGCCTGTGTCTGTCTTAGCGCAAGGTTTTCTCCAGCTTCGTTATAAACAGCTCCATATTGTCCCAGCACAGTAAAACAACTGGTTCCATCCGGTCTGGTATGGGAAAAAGTAGAATATGTCTCTAATGCTCTCATAGCTGCTGCATTCATTAATTCAGGGGTTGTGGTAACCGCATTTAAACCATTTGAGACGCGGTCTGCATTTAACAGTTCTAACATCTCCTGTTCCATTTCTTTATTATATTCGCTGTTTGCGCTTATACTCTGATCTGTGGTACCCGTTTCTGTAACTGTGGCAATCTGTGTTGCAAGTGTATCGCTTTCAACTATTTCAGCAGGTTCATCTGCCAGATATTTAGCAGAAACAAACCCCACAGCACCCTGGTATATAATCTGGTACCAGCCGGTATCTGCCTGTCCCGTAATAGTCACTTCCTGATTTATAGGTATCGCACCCATCTTATCATAATCTACAGAAGGACCCGTTCGAACATTCAAATCCGTTTTTGTATATTTAACAGCAGCCATCTCTGTTACATTGTAATTAGTGTCTTTGTTCTGGATAATGGAATTAAGATCCAGATTTATTTTAGTACTATTCATTTCCTGTCCCGACGGTTCAGATTCGCTATAAACCTGGTCGCAGGCAGCCACCATTTCATCCGCTTTTGCGGTGAGAGTGTCCATAAGATTTTCTGTTTGTGTTTCTGCTTTTTTTGTAATTTCACTGGCATCACATCCAGTCAGTGCCACAGTTGCGGCAAAAATTACGACCACAGAAAAAGTCTTTTTAAATCCTTTTTTTATTTTAATCACTTTTATTGCTCCACATATCCTGGTGCTTCCCATTCGTAACATACTTTTGGCACACTAGTTGTTTCTATGCCATGCTGTTTTAAATAGTCTTTCCATAAACCAATATATTCTGCTTTCAAATGGATTCCATCAAAGGAATATTCACTGTACAGATTTCCGTCTGCATCGGTTACCGCTTCATTAACATCCACATAAAAGATATCCTGACTGTTGGCCAGTGCCTTTAATGCTTCATTTCTTTCGTTGATATTTGTATTATTGAAGATTGCATCACTGGCAGCTTTTTCAGCCGAAACGTGCATGATGCTCTGTATAAAAACAATTGCCCTCGGCTGCAGTTCCCTGATTCTTGCAATTACCAGACTATACTGATCCACAAAGTCCTGTGTGGTTCCTCTTCCAAGTTCATTAATTCCAAGCATTATGTAAATCTTTCCAAAGGTGTTTTTCTGCAAGGCTTCATCTATTGTGATTTTTTTCAGTTGTCCATCTACTGTAACAATTTCTTTTTCCATAATGCTATAGATGTTAATACCGGTATCGGCATAATAAGTGGCATTCACCAGTCCTGCGTACTGACTGAACCCGATTGTTCTTGAATCGCCTATAAACAGGGCATCATCAAAGTAGTTATCCTCTACCAGTTCAAACTCCCGTGGAGCTGCAACTACTGCGTTTCCATCAGCAGCTACAACTGTCCCGTCGGCCGATGTTGTATCTGTGCTGCCAGTTGCCGTATCTGTACCAGCTGGAGTCTGGGATGCATCAGAAGAACCTGTTGCGTCATCTGTTTGTGAAGCATCTGCTCCCTCCACCTTAGTGCCATCTTTATCTGAATCCGTATCATTATTTTTCGTATCTGACACGGTTTCCTTCTTTACTAAAAGCACTTTTGCAGGTGAAATCCCATCATACAAACCTTTCATAACGATGGTAATATAGGGTGTTTCTTTTATATTATAGTCATAACTTTCATAATAGGAATCCGATCCGCGGTACCCGATGTAAGTTATGAAAATACAGGACAATATAACCAGTAAAAATAGTGGTATTTGTT
>Ga0302296_1001921_pt1 | contig 14329 bp, 12 predicted proteins | sample III_Fen_N3_1_FD_194546 | JGI IMG/M metagenome (GOLD analysis project Ga0302296, IMG submission 194546) | Peat permafrost microbial communities from Stordalen Mire near Abisko, Sweden - III_Fen_N3_1 | ecosystem: Environmental > Terrestrial > Soil > Wetlands > Permafrost | place: Sweden: Abisko... | reverse complement strand
CGATGAGGTTCAGACCGGGCTATGCAGGACGGGCAAAATGCTGGCCTGCGATCATGAGGATGTTCGTCCCGATATTCTGGTGCTTGGGAAAGCTATTTCGGGTGGAATGCTCCCGGTATCATGCGTGCTGGCTGATGACGAGATTATGCTCACCATTAAGCCCGGAGAACATGGTTCTACCTATGGAGGTAACCCAATTGCAGCGAGGGTTTCAATTGCTGCTATCAAAGTACTTCTCGATGAAAAATTAGCTGAAAATGCCACCAGGATCGGCAAAATCTTCCGCGATGAAATGAAGGCTTTTAAGTCGCCACTAATTGAAGAGGTTCGCGGGAAAGGATTGCTTAATGCTATTCAGATCAAAACATATGAAGGGAAGAAAGCCTGGGATTTGTGTCTTCTGATGAAAGAGAACGGCATCCTGGCGAAGCCAACACACGAACATACAATCCGGTTTACACCTCCGCTGATTATAACAGAAGCTCAAATGCGGGAAGCAATTGGGCTGATACAGAAATCGATGACAGATTTTGTTTAAACTTTTATTAAGAATATTACTGAAAGGTGGGATTAATTTTCCACCTTTTTTTATTTGAATTGACGGAAGAAGATCGACTTTCCACTGATCAAATATTCCTGTTCACTGATTTTGCTTGTATTGGGCTTCATCTGCAATTATATTCGTAACTTAAATAGATAGTCTATTCCGTAATAAATGAAACGGAGTTTTTGAAAGAGTAAATATTAATTCATTTAATAATTAATTATTTAAAAGGTTAAGTTATGAAAGCAAAAAGTTTATTTCTGGCGGCTGCTGTGCTGGGACTTATATCATGGAACTGTAGCAAGAATGGTTTGAATAACTCTTCTGATACGGCATCCTTAAAAACTTCGCTCACTAGTGGCGTTCAGGATTTGAAAACTGCTATGAATGCAATCTCAACTTCTGCAGGGTATCAGGTATTGGCTGGGCCAGCCGATTTAACCACAAAAAGTGCAGTTGTATCTCCATTAGATACTGTTACACATAGTATCCTGTTGGCCGATATTGCTGGTGTATATGATTACAAAGCGAATACGATAACAAAAGGGCATAATTCGATATTGCGTTTCTTTACCAAAACGGCTGAAAATTCGCAGATGATTGTCCGTTTACCCGAAGAAAAAGTTAAAGCATCGAAATTGTTGTTACACTATACACCCAGCGACACATTACTGACCAATAATTATGTAGTTACGTTATCCAATTATGCATACAATTTCAAGTATTTCATTGGTTGGGATTATAAAATGGCATCTGCCATAAAGATAAAGGATGTAAATGCGGGAGCTCTGTCGATCCAATCTTCGAACAACAAAACCGGCGGATATAAATTTGCTTCAGAATTTGTTTTTCCAAATGGTTATGTAACCAAATGTCAGTATACGTCCGGTGATACAGCCATTTCTGTCTATGCAATCACGAACGGTACGAAGACCCTTTATGAAGAAAAGTATACCGCCATCAAGAGTAGTACCGAAAGCAGACATCGCGAAACTGCGTTTTCATTAACAATTGGTAATGTTGTAATTACAAGGAATCTGGTTAAAGGCCAATCAAGTCTCGACAGTGCAAAAGTTTATGTAGGTGGTGTTTTACAATTGAAATCGAAGGTTGAACTAGTAGATAATACGACTGATACAACCGATAAATGTATTACAAACAGTAAACGGGAATTGAAAATTACTTTTGATGATGGTACAACTTCAACTTTCACTGAACTTGCCGGAACCGTTATTACTGACATCAGTTCATTGTTCACATCAATGCGCCAGGTTTATTTTGCAACAAGCATAATTGACTGGATTGCGTGGGATGTTTACACAAATAAATGATAAATGTACGGCTTGTAGTTAACGTATTGAAGATCGGGGTGTGTGACAGTACAAAATTGTCTGTTTTACTTGTCTGGTTTAGCATATTTCAAAAGTCCGAATTCTTCTGTTGCACACCCTCTCTTTACGCTTCTATAAAGACGATTGTTTTTTATGTCTGATATGAAGAAAACAAGGGAAGATTTAGTCTTCCTTTCTTTCTATTCTGGATTTTTTGAATTAAATGTGTTTAAATTGTCAGTTGTCAGGCTTAAACGAAAATACATCTTTTAAACAGGCAAAAACAAAAAATGAGAATTAGATTTACGCTAAAGTCAATTTTAATATTTCTTGGTTTTGGACAAGCCCGTGAAAGAACTGTCAACAAGACAATAGGGCAAGACGGCAATTTTAGCAAATTGAAAGACGTTATAGAAAAAGGTTTCCAGATTGACTGCCCTAAGATTTTTGTACCCTGGGATATCGATGTAAATACTTTAAAGGATTTATTCAAGGGACAAAATTTAGTTAACGTCGCAACAGGGTACTACACTACAAGATGTACGTCTTTTGATAATTTAAATTGTATGCTGGGTTTTCATTTCGAGCCATGTTTAAACGGACGACTTAATGAACTTGAATTTTTCAGAACCGACTGTGATAATCAGAAAAAATCATTTGACGAATTTCAAAAGTGTTTTAGCCAATCATTTGGACAGCCAACTAACAAAATAAAAGGGAATGAAGGTTTCTATAATTACGAATGGCGATTTAACAACGTTCGAATCTTTCATTTCGTTTTTGACAGATTTGGTCCCGAAGAAAATTTAAGAATAAAAAAAGTAAGATAAATCATGAAGCACCTTCATACTGCCTTGGGGTGGCTTTTCGTGATTCCTGTGACAAGTTTTGTTCCATCGACAGCATCCTGCTAATTATCGGAATGAAATGCGGCTCTTTGCAATGATGCAATCTGGCTAAAATCCATTATGACCAATTAAAATAAATTTGTGGAATATTTTGAAATACAAGCCGATTGAATATCCGCTGAATTCGTTACAGTTGCATACATTTAACTACTTTTACAATTGATTGGCAAATAATTCATTCCACATAGAGCATAATTACATTTTTGAGAAAATAGAAAAAGATGAAAGCTAATATTCTTCAAAGTGCTTCTGGTTTCCCGGATATTGGTCAATTAATAATTTAAAAAATTTGAAAGGTTAAATGAAATATATTGGAAGCAAGACCTTAAATATAAGAATCATTGAACTGATCGTATTTGTTGTGACATGGATGGCAATATTTTCAATTCCTTATTTCAATCATAGGTATAATTATACTGTTGACTGGACGAAGGTATTTGGGGATTGGGTAAAGATATTTTCGTACTTAATCATCTTTGTTTTCAATACACTGGTTTTGGTTCCGAAATTTTTGTTTCAAAAAAAATACAGTACCTATATCGGTTCAACTTTATTGGTAGTTCTTTCTGTGGTTGGCGTGAGTATAGCACTGGGACTTATACTTACTCCTGCACAGCCAATGGCGATGCCTCCCATGGATTTAGGACCAGGTATGCCTCCAATGGAATTGGGGTCAGGAATGCCGGCTCCAATGGGGTACAGACCTGTTACGATACCGGAACAAAAGTCGATTTTCATGATCATAACTGACGAGCTGATCATCTCGTTTCTTGTTGTTGGTGCCGGTACTTCGATTAAAATGGTGGCACAATGGCTCAACGAAGAAAACAGGCGCAAAGACCTTGAGAAAGAGCAGTTAAAAACTGAACTGGCTTTTTTAAGGCACCAGGTAAGCCCCCATTTTTTTATGAACACGCTTAATAATATCCATGCATTGATTGATATAAATGCAGAGGATGCAAAAAACACAATCATTGAACTATCGACCATGATGCGGTATTTATTATACGATACGGCGCAAGGTCAAACAACGCTAAAAAAAGAGATTAAGTTTATTGAGAGCTATATTTCACTGATGCAATTACGGTTTCCAAAGAAAGTTGCCGTCATTTTAGAAGTGCCTAAAAATATCCTTGATATTCAAATACCGCCCATGCTTTTTCTTTCATTTCTCGAAAATGCTTTTAAACATGGCGTGAGTTATCAAACTGATTCTTTTGTTTCATTTGTATTGGAACAAGCAGATAACCGATTGCATTGTACAATCAAAAACAGCAAACACAACAACAAAGAAAATCTTGATAAAAGCTATTCCGGTATCGGTTTAACCAACATCAAGCAAAGTCTGAAATTACTCTTCGGAGATGATTATCTTTTGAATATTTTTGAGAACGATAATGAATTTGAGGTACAATTAACCATCCCTATTTATGAGAATAAAGTGCTTGTCCATTGATGATGAGCCGCTTGCCTTGCAGCAAATTGGTTCATATATTGAAAAAACTCCTTTTCTGGAATCTGTCGCGCTTTGCCAGAGTGCCTTTGAGGCATTAAAATATCTTTCAGTTAATGCAGTCGATCTTATGTTTGTGGATATCAATATGCCCGATCTGAACGGAATGGATTTCGTTAAGTCACTGACACAAAAGCCTCAGATCATTTTTACGACTGCCTATAGCGAATATGCAATGGAAGGTTTTCAGGTTGATGCACTCGATTATATCCTGAAACCAATCAGTTATGCAGTTTTTTTGAAAGCTGCAAACAAAGCAAAGTCATGGTTTGATATAAGTCACAAGCAAATTGAAACCATTCAGACTACTCAGGATTGCATCTTCGTTAAATCAGAATACAAGTTGATACGCATCCAGTTGTCAGAGATTAAATACATTGAAAGTTCAAATGAATACATTCAGATTCATCTTATTAACGATGAACCAATCACTACACTTATCCGACTCAAAGTCATTGAGGAACAATTGCCGAAAGATAAATTTATGAGGGTTCACCGCTCTTTTATAATCAATCTCGACAAGGTGAAGGTAATTGAACGAAACAGGATCGTATTCGATCATAATATTTACATTCCTGTTGGAGATCAGTACAAAGATAGTTTCCAGGCATTTATTGATAAAACCTTTTTAATTTAATTTTATACATAAAAGAATTGGTCAAATGCTGATATAAAATTTCTCCTAGTGGCAGATCTCAAAAATGATCGGTAACTTTGTATTTTTAGTTATTTATTTATTGATTTCGTCTTTCTACTGAGCTGTAAAGGCGTTTCACTGATTTCATTAGCATTCGGGCATCGCTCAATTTATCTTCATAGAAAATAAAAAAGGAAAAGCAGTAGGATTTCCAATCCAGAGATTAATTTAATTGTTAAAATTGCTACGATGAGACTAAAAAAGAACATTGCCACCAGCGAGGAGGGATTTATTTTCAATCCGGCTACAGGCGATTCTTTTTCAACAAATGATATTGGAGCTGATATTATCTCTTTACTAAAAGAAGAGAAACCAAACCAGGTGATTATTGATACGATCTGCACAAAATATGACGTTGATCAGAATCAGTTTGAGAAAGACCTTGATGATTATTTTTGTCAGCTCAAAGAATACACTATTTTGGAATAGCTGATGGAGAAGCAATTAAAAAATACCGGATCGTCCGGGAGAAAAATAATTGTCATAGCCGTCACAGCCTTGAATGCAATTGATAGTCCCGGGCCGGGGGTCGCTGTAATCCGCGCCATACGCGAATGTCACGATTATGAGGTGAGAATTATTGGTCTCTCCTACGAATCGCTTGAACCTGGCTTGTATATGCATGATATTGTAGATAAAACCTACCAGATTCCATATCCCTCATCAGGTACTGATACACTGATGGCAAGAATTATGCATATCCACGAAATTGAACATATTGATTTAATTATCCCTAATTTTGATGCCGAGCTTTTCAATTTTATTAAGTTAAAGGATAAACTCAGGGATTTAGGGATTCGTACATTTTTACCTGAATTAGCACAATTCGAGGCCCGTGACAAAATAAAATTGTATGAATTTGGGAAAAAACACGGACTGACAATGCCCCGGGACATAATAATCCATCAGGCAAAAGATCTTGCCGAAGCCGCTGAAAGGATTGGATATCCAATGGTTGTAAAGGGGAAGTTCTACGATGCCATCATCGCAAATACACTTGAGCACGCACAAAAGGCTTTTTATAAAATTCAGGCAAAATGGGGATTGCCAATTATTGTCCAGGAGTTTATCAACGGAACAGAAATAAACATTGCTGCATTGGGCGACGGTGAAGGAAATGCGATCAGCATAATACCGATGCGAAAACTTTATATTACTGACAAGGGAAAAGCCTGGGCGGGTATTACCCTTGATGACTCTTCGTTCATCATGCTTGCACGTAAATTTGTTAAGGTAACAAACTGGCGGGGTGGATGCGAACTTGAGATTATGCAAACAGCGGATGGAAAACCATATATTATGGAAGTAAATCCCCGTTTTCCGGCCTGGATCTATTTAACAGCAGCTGCAGGACAAAACCAACCTGCGGCGTTGGTGAAAATGGCACTTGGCGAAAAAGTGGAACCTTTCACCGATTACGAAGTCGGGAAAATATTTATCCGCTATGCATGGGACTTGATTACTGACATCCGTGAATTTCAAAAAATTTCAGGAACAGGAGAACTTTAAATAAATTGTATATTATGAGCTATAGAATTGTAAATGCGGGTATTATAGTTGCTATTTTGAGTACAAAATGGCAATTGCTTGAACTGCCCAAGTTGGTATTGATATTTGTCATGTGCATTTATATTGAAATCAGGAACAAATTCGACAGGAACAATGAACTTCTTTTCTGAAATGACTTACGGTCTGTTCTTCCGGCTTCTGGCTTTTTGAATACACAAATCCCAAAATATTTAACACAACCTGACAAAGAAATCCAATCATGGGAAAAATAAGATATGAGAGGCCGATTATTCAAAAAATGAATACAGGATTTATGAATAAATTTGGGACCCGGACCGATTTTGAACCAATTACTAATATCGAAAGTGTTTCGGTGAAAAGTCTTATCAATCAATTTGGTTCTCCTTTATTTGTAATCTCGGAAAAACAGATCAGGCGTAACTGTCAAAATGCAACGAGAATCTTTAAAACCCGCTATCCTAAAGTACAGTTTGCATGGCCTTACAAAACGAATTATATGAATGCCGTTTGCCAGATATTCCATCAGGAAGGAGCATGGGCAGAGGTTGTCTCGGGATTCGAATATGAGAAGGCGTTGGGAAATGGCGTTCCGGGAAACAAAATTATTTTTAACGGACCCAACAAAACCGACGAAGAACTCATTGCTGCTGCCCGGAAAAATTCACTGATTCACATTGATCATTACGATGAACTCTATTCACTGATTAAATTAAGTGAAGAGAACAACCTGAAACCAAGGGTCGCTATTCGGGTCAATATGGATACCGGTATATATCCAAAATGGGATCGCTTTGGGTTTAATTTTGAAAACGGACAGGCGTGGAATGCCATTACCAGGATCATCAACTCCGAAAATCTGGAATTGGTTGGCTTGCATTGTCATATTGGTACATTTATGCTTTCACCATCAGCATATACCACCGCAACCAGTAAATTGTGTGAATTATTCTGGAGTATCAAAGAGAAATTCAACAAAGTTCTTCAATACATCGATATAGGAGGTGGATTTCCATCAATGAATACACTGAAGGGAGCTTACCTGCCAGGATCGGATACGGTTCCTTCAATCGACCAGTTTGCGGATGCAATTACTGATGTAATTCTTGGATACGGTTTCAAACAGGAAGATCTGCCCTTACTAATACTCGAATCGGGCCGGGCACTGATTGATGATGCCGGCTACTTGCTGGGAACGGTATTAGCTACAAAAAGACTTTCGGATGGACGAAGGGCTACAATCCTGGATTTTGGTGTTAATACATTGTTTACTTCATTTTGGTATGACCACAAGGTAAGCCCGGTTGAAACATTTGGGAAGCAAACAGAAGAAATGGTGCTGTACGGTCCGCTTTGCATGAATATCGACGTCATACGCGAGAGCATAACTATGCCACTGCTCGAAAAAGGAAACCACCTGGTGGTTCATAAAGTGGGCGCATACAATATGACCCAATGGATGCAGTTTATTACATTGAGACCAAATATTGTTTTGATTGATAACGAAAATAATACACATGTCATCCGGAAAGCGGAAACGCTTGAATACCTTGAATTGAATGAGCAGATACCGGATCATCTGAAGCACAATTCATTAAAATAGATGGTATAATAAATCTACAGATCAGAGATTCAATGCAGTATACATTTATTCTTTAATCTTTTCATCCTCATCTGCCTGACCCGCGGTTTTACAAATCTGTGTAAATATGCATATAAACCGAACCATTAACTTTCTCAGCAACTTTGTTCTGCCTGCTACCCTGAATAGCTATTCGGTTATTTTCTTTTTCAAAAACAAGCTATTGGCAGCTGTTATAATGTTGATCTCGTTTTTCAATTTCTTTGCAGGATTGAGCGGGTTAGTCGCTGTTTTGGTTGCAATCCTCATTGCCAACTCAATGGGCTTTGACAAGATTCAACTCCGGAATGGAGTTTATAGCTTTAATGCGCTGTTGACAGGTATTGGAATGGGCACTTTTTTTGATCCCGGATGGGTCTTTTTCTCTTTATTGCTGCTCGCTTCTTTGTTGACACTGATCCTTTCCGTTACATTCGAAGGATGGCTAAGCAAGTATGGATTGCCTTTTCTTAGTATTCCATTCGTTATTACCTTCTGGTTTATCCTGCTACCCTCATCTCAATTCGAAAATCTCGGTTTGACCCAGCGCAACATATTTTGGATGAATGAAATGTATTCGATTGGCGGCAATCCGATGCTTAATTTTTTCAAGACCGTAGATTCACTTCCCGTGTATAAAATGGTTGATATTTATCTCCGCTCAATGAGTTCGATATTCTTTCAGGACAATCTGATTGCAGGTTTGCTGATAGCTGTTGCTTTGCTCATCTGTTCGAGAATTGCATTTTCGTTGTCGGTCATCGGGTTTGTTTCAGCTTATTTCTTTGCAAAGTTTTCTGGGTCAGCGGCTGCCAGTATTACGTATTACAATATTGGAGCAAATTACATAATGGTCGCTGTCGCTGTTGGCGGATTCTTTGTTATACCATCGAAATATTCCTATTTGTGGACGGTACTTTTAATTCCGCTCACATCGCTGGTACTCTTATTTATGAGTAAACTCCTTGGATTCATTCAGCTGCCTGTCTTCTCTCTTCCGTTTTCATTTGTGGTAATTCTTTTTATTTATTTCTTGAAGTTGAGAATTAGCCCGTCAAAGCTGGTTCTGACACCTATCCAATATTATTCACCTGAAGTCAACCTTTACACATTCAATAACAATAAAAAAAGACGATCTAATTTTCTCTACTTTCCATTTTACCTGCCTTTCTGGGGAGAATGGACAGTTGCTCAGGGCCACAACGGGAAACATACCCACAAAGGAGACTGGGGAATGGCCTTCGACTTTATCCTAATGGACAACCAGTCGAGATCGTATGCGTCAAATGGTTTATTTTGTGAGAATTACCATTGTTACAATAAACCGGTGCTGGCGCCTGCCGATGGCATAGTTGAAGAAATAATTGACAATATTGATGATAATGAAATTGGTAAAATTAACACAATCAACAATTGGGGAAATACGATTATTATCCGGCACTTAACAGGTCTTTACACGCAATTGTCTCATTTAAAAAAAGGAACTTTTAAAGTTGTAAAAGGTGAATATGTAAAACGTGGCGATTTGCTGGCGCTTTGTGGTAATTCGGGGAGGTCGCCTGAGCCGCATCTGCATTTTCAGGTACAAATCACACCTGAGTTAGGTTCAAGGACAATCGATTATCCCTTTGCATATTATTACGAAAAAGTAAATAAAAGACAAAAGTTGCATCAGTTTTCCAAACCTCAGGAGGGTGCGATGGTTTCAGGCATAACTACCAACCCAATACTTAAAAGTGCCTTTGATATAATTCCAAATAAGATTTTAAAATATAATTATTTGGATGAGAGTGGAATAGAAATGGATGAACAGTGGGAATCTTATACGGATGCTTACAATTACAAGTACTTGTACTGCAAGAAGACAGAATCGAGTGCGTATTACATAAATGACGGCTCAATGTTTTATTTTACCGCTTTCTATGGCAAAAAAGAATCACTTCTCTATTATTTTTATCTTTCTGCCTACAAAGTATTTTTGGGAGATGCGGATATTACTGAAATGAATGATGCAATGCCTCTCCATGTCATCCGTGATAAGCCATTAGGCATTTGGTTACACGATTTTACCGCTCCGTTCTACACTTATATTCGTGTCTGGCATTCCATACAGTCTGAATACCCTGACAATCTTACAGGTTATGAATCGATCGTTTTAAAATCGAAGATTCAGGTATCAGTATTTGGAAGGGTAAGAAAAGAGAGCGAAAGCAAAATTATTTTGAGTGGAAATTGTATTAAGGAATTTACTTATGAATCAAATAACATAAAAATTCAGGCCAGATGCGCAAATTCTTAATAGCAGTTTTGTTTTTCGTTTCAGCTGTTGCAAACGCACAACAGCCAATTACTTTTTTAACTGCCGATAGTATTACCTATCAATACTATATGGCAGGAGAATGGACTAAACTAATTGATGCAGGAAACCTGGCTATCGAACAGAAGATTGATTACAAAAAACTTCGCCAGCGAATGGGGTATGCGTATTTTGTCAGATCGGATTTTTATGCGGCTCAAATGCAATATGAAAAGGCACTGACTTTTGATTCATATGATGCTGATACTCATGCCTACCTTTACTATTGCGGTTTAAATACCGCCAATGAAGAATTTGCCCGTTTTCATGCAGGATTGTTCCCGGATGATCTTAAACAAAAACTAAAGGAACAAGCAGTCAGGCCTGTCGATGCCATTGATATGGAATTCAATTATAAGGCGAATACCACCTTATCCCGTTCAAATCCAACCTATCTTCGTGCGGGAATCAATACCCAACTTGGGTACAGAATTTCATTGTATCAGTCAGTTTCGAATTATCAGCAAACCATTGACTCAGCCTTGACAAAACAGCCCGAGTATTACGCTTTGCTAAACTGGTCGGTGACTTCGCATATTTCTCTTGATGTCGCTTATCACTATCTGGATGTAAGTCTGGGTAGCAGAAAATACCCCGGCAATTTAGCCTATGCTGCACTTTCTACAAGAATAAACCGGTTTGTTTTTGGTTTTAACGGTTCTGTATTAAATTACGATGCGGATATTTACAAGCAATTCGGACTTCAGGCAGGTGCATATTTACCTGGTAAATCTGGAATTTATTTAAAAAGTTATCTTAGTGAAATGGTTGAGACCGGAACGAACCGGATCATATTTTCGCAGGTTGCAGGTACCAGAGTATTGAAAACGGTGTGGGCAGAAGGAGATGTTACGTTGGGCAATTTAAAAAACTACAACGATCATAAAGCACTTTACATCTATAATTCGATCGACCCAACCACTTTCCGGTACGGATTAACATTTTTCTGGTACCTGGGGAAAAGTGTAACTTTAATCGGTAATTACACTTACGACACAAAAAAAATAGAACTTACGAATAGTAAATATAAACAATATTCATTTACAGGAGGAATCATATGGAAACTTTAAGGAAAATTACGATAGCTGTATTGTTGTTTTTAATCAGCTTTTGCTCTTTCTCTCAGTCAATGGATGCCTTGCAAAGCGTATTTACCAAAAGTTACGAAGCAGAAAATGCAAAAAACTATGCAAATGCTATCAGCGAACTAAAGACGGGTTATGATCCCGGCAACTATGTAATAAACATACGCTTAGGCTGGCTTAATTATCTGGCAAAGCAATATACAGAATCTATCAGGTATTATGAAAAGTCAATTCTATTAAAGCCATATGCTATCGAAGCCCGTTTTGGTTGCGTAAAGCCACTTAGTGCCATTGAAGATTGGGAGAGAGTGAAAAAACAATACATCGAAATATTGACGATCGATCCTCAGAATACTGTTGCAAACTATTGGTTGGGCGTAATTATGTATAACCGAAAAGATTTTATCAGTGCAACAAAACTCTTTGAGAAAATTGTCAACCTTTATCCTTTAGATTATGATTCGGTGATTATGCTGGCCTGGTCAAAGCTTTACTGCAGCAAACCTTCAGAAGCAAAAATATTATTCCATCAGGCGCTTATAATACGGCCAAATGACAGTTCTGCGCTTAGCGGGTTAAAACTGATTCCATAACGAATCTATTGCTCCAATTCGTTTTTCAGTTTCCGGCTCCGCTATTTGTAAGGATTGTTCCGATAACTTTACCATCTGATTTAACTTCAAAATTATCAGTATATTCAATGATAAAAAAAGTATGGTTCATGTAACCTCCGAGTTCAGCAGTTTTCTGGAAACTATAGGCCGCTTGCAGAAGTTCTACTCCGGGCGACAGATTGGCATCGGGGAAATTCTTGCCAGACATCGCTAGAGACGCCATGAAATGTAAAGCAATGTCGTATCCCTGAAAACTGTATTGAGTCGGTTCGCTGTTGTAAGCTGAACGATATTTTTCAATAAAAGAATTCACCTTTGGATTTCCGTAGTCAATAAAATAGGGGGCCAAATAATGGAGCCTGGTGTTATGCAAGTGTTCAATATCAATACTTAGCATTTTTGTGTATTCTTGCAGGCCAATTACTGTAATTTTATTTGATTTCGAAATTGTGTTCAGTCGTGTCATTGCTACACTAACGTTTGCTTCGTTTAATTCGGTCAGAACGAAAATGTTTTCAACGTCGGCTTTGAGAAGTGTTTCCAGACCTGCGGTACCTCCGTCCCACACATTGTACTGACGGATCTTTCCCGTACCAAGTTTTTGGTGCATCCTGTCAATAATCAGTTTTTCGTCGCCTGAATTTGCACCATGATTAAGTATGACAATGTTTTGTCCTGCAAATTTGTCGGCAATGTAGTCTGCAGTACTGGTAAGGCGAAGCTTTTTTTCCGGATTAATCTGATAATAGCCCGGGGTTGTCGAAACAAACCGGCTATCGGAAGATAGTGGCGAGATCATCGGAATACGGTTTTTAGCGCTCAATTCGGCAACTATTTTTTGATTTTCAGGGTACACAGGCCCGATAATCAGATCAAGAGATAAAAACTCGGGTTTTTTTACGAGACGTTCAATTACTTTATTATCCTGGTAAGTGTCATAAGTATAAAGCTTTACTTTCATGCCTGCTTCGGTTATTTTCTCAGTAGCGAGTAAAACTCCCGAATAAAACTCCAAATAACTTGCTGTTCGCTGAACGATCTTCACTGAATCGTTCAGGTTTTGGCAGAATGGTAGAAAAATACCGATATTGAATGTCTTGTCCGGATTGGCGTATGTAATTTTTGACCCGCCGACAGACGAATTATCCGCTTTTTGTTTTTCGGTATTTAATTGTTTTTCAGAATTTTTCTCATTATTAGCCGAATTGGGATCTTTAACAGGAATCCTGATTACCATGCCAGATTTAAATCCGTCTTTCAATGTCGGGTTGAACTGTTCAAGTTCTGCCTGTGAAATACCAAATCGTTTTTCAAGTTGATAATAGTTATCGCCGTTGATAATGCGGTATTCGCTGAATTTTAATGCCTCTTTTTGTTTTTTCGGAACTTCGGGTATCCCGGAAGACTTAGGAATGATGAGAACTGTCCCTTTTGATAAACCCCCTTTTACGGAAGGATTTGCTTTTAAAATTTCTTCCTGTGTCGTATTGTATTCCCGGGCAATTGAGAACAGAGTTTCTCTTCGTCTGACAACATGTTTTACCAATTGCTGGTTTTCATTGATATTCGCTTTTGACTCGTTTTCAGAAGTCTGTGGCTTAGGTATTTTTAGTACATCACCTGTTTTGATGCCGTCTCTTGCCTGAGGATTTAAATGGTAAATATCTTCAGATGTGATTTTGCTTTTTTGTGCAATAGAAAATACTGTTTCTTTTTTTCGGACTGAATGATAAGTATAAAGATGATCATCACTTTCATCTTTTTGTGATCCGTTTGCAACATTCGTTTTCACCCCGCTTTTGGGGGCTGGTATCTTCAGTAGTTGACCCGAATTTAATTTTTCCTTTATTTCCGGATTGGCCACGTTTAATTCATCAAGCGAAATTGCGAATTTTTTGGCAATCGAAAATGCGGTTTCGCCGCTTGCAACAGTATAGAGTGTGTACATTTTACCCCCGATCATCACTCTTTCGCCTGATGATTTCTGCTGGGCAGAAAGAGAAAAGATGATTGAAATAAGTATAAATGCAGTCGAAATAGTTGATATTATGCGTGTTGTGGTGTTTTTCCGTAACATGATTCACTATTTTTATAATATCACAAAATAACGATAAAAAAATGAGAGGAGCTACT
>Ga0302296_1001918_pt1 | contig 14342 bp, 3 predicted proteins | sample III_Fen_N3_1_FD_194546 | JGI IMG/M metagenome (GOLD analysis project Ga0302296, IMG submission 194546) | Peat permafrost microbial communities from Stordalen Mire near Abisko, Sweden - III_Fen_N3_1 | ecosystem: Environmental > Terrestrial > Soil > Wetlands > Permafrost | place: Sweden: Abisko... | reverse complement strand
ATAAGCTTTCTTTACGCCTTCCAAAGTTTTGTTGGTGGCCACACAACCCAGAACTTCCTCACTACAGGCGCCATAATTGTCCATCCAACTAACTTGAACTTTAATTTTTTGCATACTGTTTTTTTAATGTAGTTGGTATTATCGCCAACCCGCTTGTTTAAAAATATTGTTTAAAATAAACTGTTCTAAGGTGTCGCTTGGCCTACCATTTACCGTTACCTTACCTTTTTTGGTAGGGTGTTTATATTGCCGGTGGCTTCCTTTTTGACTATTCAAATACCACCAAGCATCTTCAGAATTTCAAACACCTTTAGTTTTTTCATCTGCAATTTTGCTATTGTTCAATCATACAAAGATAGTATATATACTACCAATATTCAAACTACAACTGTTCGTAACATGTTTTGAAGTTCGATTAGTAAATTTATGCAAATTGACAGTTGGAATCAGTCAATCACCAGCTGTTGATCCTGAATTTCCAAGCTAAACACTCTGTTCTAAATCCCGAAATATTGAATATCTTTGTTCATCATCTGAAAAAATATGTCGATCCAGCATTTAATCCCCGACGAATTCATACGGTTCCTTTTGGTGCTGGTCTTCTCATTGGTGATCGGCCTCGAACAGCGTCGTCATCACATTACTGAAAATGAAGTTCTTCTGTTTGGAACAGACCGGACTTTTACCTTTATTGGACTTTTAGGGTATGTATTGTTTATCGCCGACCCAAAATCATACCTTCCGTTTCTCACCGGGTTTGTAATAATCGGACTACTGTTAGCGATTCAATACTTCCTAAAAATCAGCCAGCACAATAATTACGGTTTGACCAGTTCGATTTTGGCGTTGTTGACTTACTGTCTGCCGATTATGGTTTTCACTCAACCCGTCTGGCTCCTGCTTGCTTTTGTTGTTGTAATTCTGATACTGACTGAACTGAAAGATCATTTCATCTCCCTCTCGAAGAAAGCATCAGAAGAAGAGTTTATTACATTGGCAAAATTCATTGCATTTGCCGGTGTGATTCTTCCACTCCTCCCCGATCAACCAATTTCGGCCCAGATACCAATTTCCCCTTACAACCTTTGGTTAGCAGTGGTGGTGGTTTCAGGAATATCATATATCAGCTACCTTCTCAAAAAATTTGTCTTTCCCGATTCTGGCATCATGTTAACCGGTATTCTTGGAGGATTGTATAGCAGCACCGCGACAACTGTTATTATTGCCCGCCGTGAAAAACAGGGAAGCGCAGGAGCACAAGCAGTTTCAGCCATCATGACAGCGAATGGGATGATGTACCTGCGAATACTCGTTTTAGCCTTTCTCTTCAATAGTGCAATTGCGACAGCCCTTGCCATTCCGTTCCTTTTCCTTTTTGTGATCTGTATTGTACTTGCTAAAATATCAGGAAAAAAGGATGATGCAATTTCACCATCCCTGGCAGAAAGTATGAATACGGCAGGGAATAAAAATCCACTTGAACTGAAAACGGCTGTTGTATTTGGAATACTGTTTGTTTTCTTTGCAATCGTCACGGAATATGTAACGAAGACCTATGGAGGTACCGGAGTTACGTCGCTGGCATTTATCGTCGGAGTTACCGATATCGATCCTTTTTTGTTGAACCTCCTCCAACATCAGGGTGGAATTACGGAAACGACTGTAGCGTTAGCGATTATCAATGCAACCAACAGCAACAATATCCTGAAGATGATCTATGCCCTTGTGCTGAGCAGCAAGAATCTAAATAAAAGCCTGATTATTAATTTTTTCATTCTTATTATTTCAGGACTTGTTGTCTCCCTGCTATTTTATCTGCTGTAATTTTTAGAAATATCGGGGCGTCAAACAGCAAAACCGTTTTCGTTTGTAAGTGAAATCATAGCTTAACATGAACTCATGGGTACCGGCATTCACCTGGGTAGGGTGAAATGTTGTTAGGTCGTAGGCATATCCAAGTTTCAGAAATTTATTCACAAAAACCTGGAAAAGAAGTCCATAAGAATTATTCAACCGATAGGTTCCACCTGCCCAAACACGATCGAAAAACAAGAAATTGGCAGTAAAATCAACCACGCGCGGAGAACTTTCACTGTACCGGTACAGAAATGTTGGTTTAAACTTTACAGCCTCAGTTACATTCAACACGATACCTCCCATTGCAAAATAGTTAACCTCTTCGTGATATACTGACACACCACTTTCCGAAGAAATTTTATTTTTAAAAAACTTAGGGACGGAAATTCCGACAAAAAAATTATCGCTGTGCCACAGGAAACCGGCTCCGAAGTTAGGCAGGTACTTTTGGTTAATATCCTGAATGGCAACCGGATCATTCGGATCATGCGTGGGCAACTCACTTAACAATGCCTCATAACGGTTAAACCCGCCTTTTACACCAAAAGAGATGTATTGACCCTTGTTGAGAAGAATGCGGTAGGCATAGTCGACATAAAGTCCGTTTTGACGTACGGGCCCAATCTTATCATTAATAAGGGATAAGCCCAAACCTATATTATAACTTCTGATAGGCCCTTGAACCGTAAGTGTATTGGTAGTTGGTGCACCGTCGAAACCCACCCATTGAATTCGCGATAAGACAGTCACATTCACGTACCCCGACATACCGGCATAGGCTGGTTGAATCGTCAGTAAATTATTCATATACTGATTAAAAACCGGATCTTGCTGACAAAAAACCTTTGGGGAAATAAGCATAACAAGCACCAGTGAAAACCATGAAAGTAGTCGTTGATTATATTGAATTCTTTTTTTCAAGGTTGATAATGTGTTAGAGCCAAACCTGATTGATTAATAATAGATATAAATAAATCCTTTTAGTTTTTGCGTGGTGCCTCCCAAATTAAGAATATAATAGTAGACACCAGGCGCAACAATCTGATTGTGTGACCAATTTGACGTCATAAATTTCCCGTCCCATTCATTTTTATAATCTTCGCTCGTAAACACAAGCTGACCGGAGCGGGAAAAGACCGAAAGCTGAGATTTTGGAAAATCCTGTAATCCTTCAATTACGAGATAGTCATTGAGGCCATCTCCATTAGGCGTAATGAGTTTTGGAATTGTTGGTATCGTCTTGATATACAGAAACTGCTTGCAAGTGGCTGTAAGACCAACGAAATCGGTAACCGTCCAGACAACTTCGGTTATTCCCTTCCTGAATTTCTCTGGTGCATCACTGGTTAGCAACGCAATACCACAATTATCCCACACACCTGGCTTGCTCAGATCAACAACAATATTATTCTCTGTATTGACCAATGGATCATTGACCTGGCTTTGAAGTACAATACTGATTGTATCTAACCCGCATTCAATTGTCGGAGAAACTGTATCCAAAACAGCGATGGATACACTGTCTTTGATACCACACCCACTGGCATCTGTCATCGTAACCGTATAATAACCATGCGTCAGACGCGTAGCTTCGCGTGTTGTCTGAACAGGTGTTGTATTCCAATTGTAAGTGTACAAATTAAGCGCCGAAGCTTTTCCGACACCGTTGATACTGTCAACTCTGGCACTCCCGTTTACATCGTTCAAACATTCAATGTTCTTGTGCGATATATAGATTTTAATATCAGGGTGATCTCTTAGTGTTTCTGTCAGTGCAACAGAACACAAATTTGAATCTGTCACTTTCACCTTGTAAATACCTGCTTTAAGATCTTTAATGAAAGCAGTGGTTTGTGCTGGATTTGTATCCCAATGATAGGTAAACGGCGCCGTTCCGTTAGATACAATTACCGATATTGATCCGGAAGCACTACCGCTGCATGCCGGTGACACAGCAACCAGTTTTGCCTTCAAAGTATCAGCTGGAGTAATCGTTACAGGTTGAATATCGAAACACTTTCCACTCGATGTTGATCCCTTGATGTAATAAGTGCCGGCCGCAACAGATTTCGGATCGACAATTGGATTTGTCGCAAGGGCATCCAAAAAATAGGTGAAATTCAATCCGGGAGTGGACCCTGCTGTAACTTTAGGCAACGACAAGTCAACAGTGCCATTGCAATTTGGCAAAAGTTGGGTGGTAGTTTTTACAACAGGTGCAGATAACACATTGATAATTATAGGTGCAACAGGACACGAACCTGCAGGAGAAGTGTAAGTAATTGTATGAAATCCTATTCCAGCATCGACCGGACTAAAAACATTACCCTGCACTCCCAGACCACTAAATGTACCTCCGGATGGTGTAACCAACAAATTTACAGGTAAATCGGAGTTGCAATACGGACCGTATGATCCAATAAATTCAGCAGTATTAACGGCTAAATTATTTTCGCTGAATCCTGAACAACCTGAATTAGTGGCTACAGTAAGTTTAACTTTAGATGAAGTAGTTCCCTGGGCATAAGTATGAGTGACGTTTGGACTCGCCGGATAATTAACCGTAACCGGAGCTGATCCATCACCAAAATCCCAAACCCAGGTCGAAATAAAACCATTAAACCCTGCCTTCACATACGAGTGATCGATAAAACTAACCGGATTGCCCGCACATCTTAACTCAGAAACAGAAAAATCAGCGACTGGTTTGGGCGTAACTGTTACTTGCTGAATTTCAGAACCGACACATCCACTTGAGTTTGCAATATTCAATCTCACGGTATAGGCTCCATCAGTTGCGTAAATGTGGGTTGGGGATGGCAAATCAGAGGTTCCGTTATCGCCAAAATCCCATTTATACGAAGTAATGGCCGTTCCTCCGGGAGTCGTTGATTCATTGTTAAAAGCAACAGATTCACCTTCGCAACGAGTGCTCGATGGTGTAAACCTCGCAAGCAATTTGGCACTGATCAATACAGTTTGTGTCAAGGTATTCTTACATCCATTCATGTTGTGAACAGTCAATGAAACAGTGTAGGAACCGGATCCAGTGAACGAATGGGACGGACCTGGAAGGGTGGATGTATTGTTTACACCTGACAGTGGATCACCAAAATTCCAGCTCCAGCTTTGTATATTTCCACCTCCATTAGTTTGAGTTAGATCCTTGAATGAAACCAACATATTCTCGCAAGCCATTGAGTAATCGAAATTTGCAGCAGGGGATGGGAAAATAGTTATTGCCTGTGATTCTGAGTTACTGCAACTATCGGATGTTTCGATCGTTAATGTTACATTGTATGCTCCTGAATTTGGATATACATGAGTAACATTCGCATTATTTGGATATTCTATTGTTTGAGATTTTCCATCTCCGAAATCCCAAATCCATCTCGTCACATATCCTGCGGAAGTGGAAGTAAGTTCATTGAAAGAAACGCTTGAACCTGCACAGTTTGCAGTCCCGGAATCAAAATGGGCAACTGGCAAAGGGTTAATTGTGACAACATGACTGATTGTGTTCCCGCAACCAGTTGTGTCGGTAACTGTGAGCGTAACATTGTAAGAACCTGGCGCTTTGAATGCATGTACTGTATTACGTAAGTTGGACTTCACCCCATCACCAAAATCCCAAAACCAGGAACTTATTGAATTAATCGCTGTTTTTGGAGAGTCGGGGTTGAAATACACCAGTTCTTTCAGACAGGTTTTGTTAAAACTATAATCCACAGAAGGATGTCTTCCTACAGTGATGTTTTTACTAATTGTATCCATACAATTATTTGAATTGACAACAATCAGCCGAACCGTATAAACGCCAGGCGCAGAAAACTGATGGATTGGATTTAAAAGATTGGAAGTATTGCTAATTCCTGTAGCAGGATCTCCGAAATCCCAACTCCATGGTTGCATACCCAATGCACCATTCAATTGCGACGTATTCGTAAATTGAACGGGCTGATTGTCGCAACCCACATTTGAAAATGAATAGTTGGCAATTGGTCCCTGCAAACTGGTAATCACTTGTTGAAATTCAGCATTGCAACCCAATGAAGTGTAAACTTTTAGTTTTACCAGATAGGTTGGACCCGGAGCAGAAAAAAGATGCTGAACATTTGGACTTTCCGGATAAAGGATCGTTTCACTTGTTCCATCACCGAAATCCCAGACCCACTTGGTGATATGACCATTGCTAACCCTGGAATAATCGGTGAAAAATACCAGGGCGTTGCTACAGGCAGGAGTGCTATAGGAATAGAAAGCTACCGGAAGCTGACCAATTGTAAGCGTCATATCATCAGTTACAATGTTGCCACATTTATCTGACGCATTAACTGCAAGGACAACTAACCCCAAATTCATATCAGCAGGACTTGGGAAATAGGTCCCATTCAGTTTGTATTTATCTGAAAATGTACCGCTACCAGATGTTGTCCAAGTGAAACTAACCGCAAGGTCTGCTGTTGCCCGCGACAAAACATAAGGGACTAAACCGCAGATTGTATCATTTGCTCCGGCAGAAATGGAAGGGGTTTCTACACTGATGTTAACTGTATTCGTGTTAACAGCTTGATCGGGTTTGCAATAGGCATCTGTTTGCAGCAACCTATATTGTGCGGCGGCGGTCAATGGCCTGGTGGTATAGGTAAGTGAATTCCAATTTAAACCGAAGCCCGTTGAATTAACCCATTCACCTGCAACTAACTCCTGCCATTGGTAAATAATATTGCCGCTGCCTCCTGTCGGAGCAGTACCTGTTAATATCGCGGAAGAATTGTAACAAACAGTCTGATCTGAACCTGCCGAACCTGGCAGAAGTTGATCATGCACTGTTATGACAACCTCATTGGTAAAAACAACCTGGTTGGGATTGCAATTATTATCAGTTTGTTGCAACCTGTATGATGTAGTAACATCCAATTTTTCAGGAGAATAGGTTAACGTATTCGCACCTGCGATATCGTGCCACGAATCTCTTCCAACTCTTGATTGCCATTGGTACCCAAAATTGTCACTTCCTCCCGTTGGGGCTGTAGCAACGAGCGGATCGGGTAATTCCCCGTAACATATTACCTGATCCGATGTAGCAGCACCTGCGGTATGATGAGTATATATGGTCACCTGCATTTCATCGCTTACATCCGGGCAGGCCATTGAATTTGTAGAGGTTAAAGTTAATTTGACGCTTAATCCCGTCTCTGAAGGATTTGGAATGTAAGTAGCACTTAAAGCAGTACGATCGGGAATAAAGTTACCAAGTCCTCCGGACCAAATACCGGTTGTGGTTCCGCCAGAGATTAATCCGGCAAGAGTAACTGATTCATTCTCACATATTGTCTGATCAGTTCCGGCGTTCACAATAGGTGCAAGGACATTCAACCTGATCACATCGGTGACATCGGTGCCTGTGCAACCATCCGCACCAAAGGCAGTCAACGTCAGTAAAACTACCTTGTTTGAAATATCAGAGGGTGTAAAAGTATAGGTCGTAGTCAGACTATTTTGATTACTGAAGCTACTGCCGGTTGGATCAGTTGGGCTCGACCATTTCACTGAGCTATAATTTGTTGATGTTCCATTCAGGCTGACCAAATAAGGTGAAACGTTGCACATCGTAATTTCAGCCGGGCCTGCATCAACTGTTGACCGGGGATTAATAACAACTTCACCACTCATCATTCTACTACAACCCGTGGCTGTTGTAGCCTTTACCTGATAGGTCCCGTAAGGTAGTGTCGCCCCAAACCAGAACGGACCGGCAACCAATGGGATAAAAGAGACTGGTGTCTTTAAAGGTTCACCATTTTGATCGACTATTTCATAAGTGGTATTGATTTCAGAGTTTACCATTCCAACATCCGTCGGTTCACAATTTAGTCCCTGGAATTTCACAGCATAAATTTCCGGACCGGACTTTATTGTAGCCAAACCATCCATCATCGTGTTGCACGGAGAGCTAGCCGACTGTGCCTTAATAGAATAGGTTCCAGGGTCCGATTTCTTTCCCCATTTTAAAATGTTTCCTGTCCCTTCCAACGAAACGGGTGCTCCAACGGGCGGGGAAAGGGTATATGTGACTCCCGTTTCTGATCCGCTAAGCCATATATCTTCCGCACCAGGACAGGAAGACAGCGTAGGATGCACACTGAAAGTAGTCGGATTAAGCTGAATGCTGAGGCTCCCCGGCATTGCATTTGTACAATTAGTGGATGGGTTAGATGCCGTCACAGTATAAGTACCTGCCTGTGTAATATTTCCAAAGCTCAACGGACCGTTCAGACCGGGAAGTGTGATGCTGTTGAAGCCATTTGTAAGTGTATAATCAATCCCGATATCAGCGTGTTCCAGCTGAACCTCAAGTCCGGCAACCGGATTGACACAATGGGACCCGGTCGGAGCTAACCAATAAGGGCTTGGAATTTCAAGGACGATGATCTCTCCATACATCGTTGTGCTGCATATTTTATTGGGATCAAATCCCACAATGACATAATTACCTGGCACATCCGTTGACCCAAAACTAAGCGGAAGGCCGGTTCCTGTTAGTATTGGAAAATTAGGATTTGCAGTGCTGATAATATTGCCCGAAACCTTGTCGTGAACTTCATAAAAATACCTTGCCTGAGAATTGGACAGTCCGATCGTTGTCAAACCACAGAAAGGCCCTCCGTCCGGCGTAATATTATAAGGAACAGGATTTTCCCAAATCACTTTTTCATCGGTCATAAATACGCCGCATAAAGTGGTCGTATTATAGGCCTCGACTTTATAGGTGCCCGGAATATTCTGAACGCCAAAATTTATTGGCTGGCCTGTTACTCCTGTCCATGTACCTAAATTCTGAGGCAATCCTCCCACAGTCGGATAGCACCAAAGTATATAGGTTACCTCTGACTCTGAATTCTGCAGTGAGAATTCACCACCGGCACACAAAGGTCCGGAAGGGGCGAATAAATATTGTTGAGGCAAAGGCAACAGTGTTATTTCGCCATCTATCCACACCGAACATCCAGTTGCAGTATTGGTTGCCTTTATTCTATAGGTGCCTGATTTTGTCTGTGCTCCAAAATCCAATGGGCCGGTACCTGACCGACTGATTGAAGTATTAAGATCTCCATTATAAAGTTCGTATAAAATTCCCTCCTCGCTTCCGTTCAAGGTAATTACATCACCCTGGCAATTTCCGGTCGAACCGATCACAAAGTTTGAAATCGGATTCGGATTGATGGTCACCACGCATTGACCGTTCATCGGTACCGATTGCTGGTTCGTTGTATTGGTTCCTAAAATTGTATAGCTGCCGCTTTGAAGTACTGGCCAGCTAAGCTGTGTTCCTGTTCCCTGCAGTATTCCGCCTGTTACCGGCGCACCACTCTTCATTAATTGATAGCTGATACCTGTATCGGAAACATCAAGTTTAATAACAGGAGTGGTGCCAGCGCATACTGGTACCGGGCAAATCATATCATATTTATACGGTTCACTGTTGACATTGAAACTGTATGCGAATGGATTGCCCCAGCAGGTATCACCAACAGTTAAAACGACAAAAGGCCTTATGTGATAATTAAGTGTGCAAGTAGAGGGAGATCCCGGCAAAAGTGATATGGTTTGAGAAGGAAGTGTCGGACTATTACCTTCATATTCTGATAATTGAGTAAATCCAGGACATGTTGTACCGGCGTATTTCCAATGAATGCCGGACGAAGCAACACTTGAATTAAAGGTTACAGGCAAGGTTAGATATCCCGAAACAGCTGTCTGCAAATTAATTGCATTTGTGATATATGCAACGGGCCTGACTGTTACCTCCAGTGTAGAAGGTAATCCCGGGCAATATGTAGGTGCTGGCCCCCTTGGCGTGATCTGGTAGGTAACTACGCAATCAGTATTTCCGGAGTTACTTAAATAATCCGGGATGATCGTTCCAAAAACTCCGGAATTCGAATTGCCGGAACAGGTGCCACCAGAAGTCGAAGTCCAGGTATAGGTGGTTCCCGGGACTGTTGATGCAGGAGAATAATTCAATTGTGCTCCATTGCATATTTCAGCCGAAAGCGGGCTGGTGATAACGGGAGAAGGATTAACCGTCACCGTAAAAAAAGAAGAAGCCGAACCATAACCGTCCCAAACAAGGCAGGTATAGATAGTCGATACGCCCGGATTCACATTGATGCATGCGGTAGCCGGATATATACCAACGGGATTACTGGACCAGCTATAAGTATAACTGCCACTTCCACCACTTGCAGTAGCACATATTTGCGATGCACTATTAGGGCAAATAGTTGTTGGATTTGCTCCTACACTTACCGAAAGCGGGTTACCTGCAACCGATACCAAAACATTGTCAGTTGCCACACATCCATTACTATCGGTTACTGTTAAAGTGAATGTAGTACTTCCCGACAGGTTAACGGTTGTAACATTCAAGGCATTTGAAGGCGCGGCTATTAATGCCGAAGGTGTCCATTGATAAACTTCATATGGTCGAGTACCGCCTGTTACTGAACCAGTCAGGTTTGCAGTTGCCCCATTCGAGATCGTTTGGTTCAATCCTGCGTTGGGAATCGGCTTTGGCATAATATCAATCGAAATTTCATTACTTGTACTAATTGTACAATTACTTACAGTTGAAGTAATGATCCTTCTGAAATAAGTTTTTATACTTAGGGCTGCAGGTTGATAACTGTGGGAAATTGCCGTTGGAATGTCTGAAAATACCGGGTAAGCGCCAACGGTTGCTGATTGCCATTGGTAGGAAAAGATATCACAAGCGCCCGTCGGATCGGTTCCGGTCAATAAAGCAGGAGCAGTTCCCTCGCAGATGGTAGCACCCGAAGAAATTGTATTGTTAGCAATCGGATCGCAAACAGTGATCATTACAGGAGTAGAATAATCAGATTGACAAGGGCCCGAAATAGCTGCTCTTCGAAAATAGGTTGTCTTACTTAAACTGCCCGGTTGATAATTCTGAGTGGCGGCGCCATATATTGGAGAAAAAGTAATACCATCCGGAGATTGCTCCCATTGGTATGTTGGAGTTCCGGATCCTCCAAAAGCCTGACTACCCGTAAGTATATTGGGGGTACTACCGCTACATATCTGTTGATCTGCTTGAATGATATTATTGATGATTGCCGGATAAACTACAATTTGGGCAATATTCGAAATATCGAAGCAATCGCTTGCATCGTAGGCAATTCGCCTAAAACATCGTGTCTCCGCCAACGGACTCATTAAGGTATAATTCTGTAATGTTCCTCCAACTGGAATATTTGTCCAGGTGCCTGAAGCAGAAAGATCGCAGTTTATATTCTCCTGCCATTGATAAGTGTAGGAACCATGGCCGCCTACAGGAATGGAACCATTGATAACAATCGGTGCCTGACCCGCACAAATCTCACCTGACGCAGGTGTGTCTGGTGCAACAATATTATTGGAAATCAATTGTGTGACATGAATATTTTGAACCATTGAATCGCTTCCGCAACTATTTGTTATGATGGCCTTCGCCTCATAATCAATAAAATCGGTAAAGTTGACAAGGGGATATTTGGAGGTTGCCAATGTTCCGTCAACAAATGAATAGTTATTGGGAGTGATACGCCATCGATAGGAAACAAGCGTTGAATCACAATTCATATCGTAAGCTGGTCCTAAGTTTTGGACACGCGGGCCACAGAGGTAGATATCATTTTTTGTAAAAGATACCTGGGGAGGCAGGCATACGAGTACGCTTGTATCCTTTTCGCTCACACCACAGCTATTCTCCAGCACAAGTTTTATTTTGTAAGTACCCACAGCAGTGAATTCAAACAAAGGCGAATGATAAGTGGAATCGCCCCGAAATCCGGGAGTAATAATACTCCATCCGCTTGCTGGAGTAACACGCCACCTGTATTTAGGAACACCCCAGCCACCGACAGTGCTTTTATCCGTAAACTGAACCTGAATTGGACTGCATGTATCTGGAGCAGAAACATTATAATCAGCTACCGGAAGTGTTTGAATGTAAATTTGTCTGACAATCGTATCCCTTCCTGAATTAAAATTAGAATTTTGACCGGTGTAAGCTATCAATGTAACTGTGTACCACGTTCCACTCATGGTAAAATGGTGAAGCGGGTAAGGCGAATTGGAAGTGCTATCAGCCCCGGAGGCAGGATCACCAAAATCCCAGGAATAAACCGTACTTGTCAAATAAGTATTATAAGCCGGAGGAACAATATAGAAACCATTCTGTGAAGTATTTATGAATGTAACATCACTGCATCCGACGATCGTGTCAGCACTATATTCTCCCCACGGTCCTCCGCAGCAAGCTCCGAAATTTGCCTTAACCGGGCAGGAAACAACAATCGGGGATACTGACGTTTCGATTGAACCACATGGGTTTTCAGTGTGGCAAATTGCTTTAAATCCATATTTTGGGGGTATTCCCTGGAGTGTCGTTGAACAGGTTGTATAACAGTGTCTCAAAATCCTATTGACCGGAAGATTTTCACGAAGAACAGTTTCGGTGGCTCCGTCTCCCCATTCGAAAATGAACTTGGTGCCCGGAGGATTGTCGTACGATTCAGGTTGAATAGGAAAGTCGATACAGAAATCGGCAACACCGGCTGTATTACCAGGATTTCCAAGCCCGCCACCGGCAAAATTACCGACATAAACGCTATATCGCCGTGTATTATTACAGCCATTCAGTCCATTAATAGTATAAATAAGTGGCGTATAGCCGGAAATATGATAGTTTACCGGGAGTGTATTATCAAAATTTGTCTGGCTAAAGTTGGTTATCGATGGATCGCCCCAGATTATACTATATGAAGTATTTGTAGATTGAGTTGTGGAAGCATTGAAGAATTCGAATTTACCAACAGTGTTTATCAAAGAAGCATCACATGCGGCAAAAGTATTCGGAAAATTTGCGTTAGGAAGCCAAAGGCTTTCGCCCAAGGTGGCATCGGGCTTTTGAATCACAGTTACCGGTTTGGTAATTGTATCAATACATCCATGATTATCAGTTATTTTTAGAAAAACCTGATAGGTCTGGGTTGTATTTCCATAAGCTTCAAAAACATGGATTGGATTTTCAACGCGAGCGGTATCCATATTTCCTGAATTTACATCATGAAAATTCCAAAGATAGGTCAAGCCATTACCAACTGAGGTACTCGTAAAATTAACAGCTGTACTTGAACAAATGGGAGAAAGGTCGATATCAGAATGAAAATTTGCTGCTGGAGGCGTATTCGCGACAACGTTGATTGCTGAAGAAGTTCTTGAGCAACTTGTTAATGGATCGGTAGCAACTACTTTGTAGGCTCCCTCGGCTAAAAAATTACCAAATGCCTGTGCCATGCCATTGCCATGAAGAACCTGTAATGATGTGGTTCCAATAAAAAGTTCATAGTCAATGCCAACCTGCGTCGGCTGGATAAATAAAAATACACCGACCGAACCAGTGTAGTTACAATAGGCGCCATTGTTGCTGGCTGAAAACACGAAAAGATCGGGCAGAGGATCCATAACCACAGTTGCGGTACTTGTAGCGGGAACTGTACTATATGCACCAGCCTGATAAAGACCAGGGAATGATATCGTATTCCCATTTCCTGTTACAGTAGCCAGATTTTCCAATTGCCCCTGTTTTCTCAAATTATAGGTTACCCCATTTTGTGAATGATCAATCGAAATTTGGACAGCAGTGCTTCCCTGGCAAAAACGTCCGTTCGCTGGGTTTGTAACCAACGTTTGGGCAATAACAATCCGGCTTGTCATTAAAGCTATAACGAAAAAACAAATGTGAAATATTCGTTTCATCAGTTTAAGCGTTTGGGAAGCGATTTATTTAATAATTGGCAATTGTAAAATTTATTGACATCAAATAATTTACTGTGCAGACAATCCAATATGGCCGATGTAACAATTCTGTCGGTAACTATGATTTATTAAGTAATTGTTAATAAAGCTTATATATTCCGAAAGGCCATTTGGCGCTGATAACCAAACAAGGACAATTGTTAGCAGATTCATCACCATTTTTAAGGAATGCCTGTAAATAAGTTGCTACATATTAACTGGCAACACCATCGAATTCCACCTTCTCAGAAAGCCTGACTGTTAAAGCATAACTTGTCTTGATGTTAATGTAAGCATCTCAACAAAAATCAGGATTTTTACATTGAAAAAAGCGTGCCTATTATAATTATCTACGGCTATCATAAAAAAGGTTGCATCTATTGCTAAAAAAGCTACACCAAAGAACAATTTACAAATGTGCTATCCTCTAACTGGCTAAAGATAGGCAAAGTGTATGAATTTCCAAAATATTTTAAATGTTATCTCTTTTCAATTTTATATAACTGAAGTTTCGCATTAGAAATTAGGTTCAAAAAAATATTGGTTTTAGGAGAAAAAAGTAGCATGGAAATTTGCATATATTACTGAAATTCAGTAATATTAAGTCGTCAAACAAAAGC
>Ga0302296_1001916_pt1 | contig 14348 bp, 16 predicted proteins | sample III_Fen_N3_1_FD_194546 | JGI IMG/M metagenome (GOLD analysis project Ga0302296, IMG submission 194546) | Peat permafrost microbial communities from Stordalen Mire near Abisko, Sweden - III_Fen_N3_1 | ecosystem: Environmental > Terrestrial > Soil > Wetlands > Permafrost | place: Sweden: Abisko... | reverse complement strand
TCTATACTCGTAACTTAAACGTTGTTCTTTCCCTTCTCCTTGTTACTTGTGCTGATGATATAGCTGTCGCAATCCCCCTTGGATTCAGTGTGGCAATCTCAAAAGCAGCGCGACACGGTATTATCGTTAAAGGAGCAGCCGTCATGGAGCGACTCAAGGATATCGAGACGTTTGTAACCGATAAAACAGGCACCCTCACAAAAGGCAAGAGTAAAGTGGTGGCAGTTATTCCACTTAACAATTTTTCTGAGGCGGATGTTCTTGAAGCCGGAGGCATAACGTCAATTGATTCAAAGCATCCAATCAGTAAGGCAATCTATGAATATGTTCATAGCAAAGAAAAGAAACAAATACATGCTCCGGAAGAAGTTTTGGAAACCCCAGGAGAAGGTATGTGGGCAAAACACAACGGACATGAATATCTTCAAGGTAAACCCTCATTCCTTGAACGCTCAGGGGTTGTAATATCAAAAGAAGAATCTGCACTCGTTTCGGAAAATCGGGAAAAAGGTGCAAATATCAATATGATTTCCATTGATGGAAAAGTGGCAGGTCTCTTTGTTCTTGAAGATCAAATTAGACCCTATGCAAAAGAAGTCATCGAAGAAACAAGAAATCTTGGAGTTAAAAAGTGGATAATCCTCACCGGAGATAATGCTCAGATAGCTGAACGAGTTGCCCACTCGATCGGCATTACAGAATTTTATGCAGATCTCAAACCCGCTGATAAGATTGAACATGTAAAAAAGATAAAGACTCGCCATGGAGCAGTAGCTATGATGGGTGACGGTGTAAATGATGCTGCCGCCCTTGCCTTGGCCGATGTGAGCTTTGCTATGGGGTCAATTGGGTCTGATGCATCAATTGAAGCTGCGGACATCGCCATAATGCACGATGATTTGCGACGTGTTCCTGAAACCATATATCTCAGCCAAGAAGTTATGAAGATAGTGAAACAAAATTTTACTATCTGGGTGCTCACGAACGTACTCGGACTCGCTCTTGTTTTCACTGGTTTCTTAGGACCAGTCGGCGCATCCTTCTTTAACTTCCTTTCAGACTTCGCACCTATACTAAATGTGTTTAGAATATACGGACTAAAAATAAACAAACACTCCTACGACCGATAAGTTAAATAAAAAGACCCGTCACAAGCCGAAGGCTTGTGACGGGTTTCGCTTTAAAGGTATCCAAATATCTCGACAGCAAGAAACCCCTTGGAACACTTGAATTGGACGCCGGATGTTCGATTGTCATTGAACCAGTATCCAATACTGGGAACAACGAAGTCCTTAAAACGTCGATCAATAGCAACCGCATTTCTCGAACCGGTCGCAGCGTCATACCACCACCCATGCTCGAATGTCACCCAAGAGCGCGTGTATTCGCACCCAACGAAGTATCGAGTCTTTCCCGGTAATGACAAACGTGCGCCGAGCGATGCAAATGTTCCTGTCTTCTGAAAACTGGAATAAGCATAACTATTTCCAGTGTCACGCACATCATTGTACGAGACAACATTACCTTGGGAGATAATAACCCCAGCTGATCCCGTAACCTCGAGCCACTCGAAAGGTTTTTCGCGAAGCTCGAGTCCAACCGAGATTCCAGAAACGCGACCCTCAAACGTAACAGGTTTCCACGATCCATCCCACGTTTTGAGCGAATACTTGTAATCGCCCATAGCGATATTTTGATACCCAACGCTCATACCAGCGTCGAGTGCAAAACATGAAGTCACCATCACCATCGCAAAGAGATATGCGATTACTGTTTTCATAGATTCCTTCCCCTCTTTTTTAAAGAGAGATTTCAATGAGCTCGACTGTTGCACCGCTTGATGAGCGATAACCAACAACAGTTATAATGTGAATCTACAACTAAAAAAGCATCTTGGCAAATTAAAAAACCACTGCATTGAAACAGTGGTTAATCTTGGTTTTTTGACCTAGGAAGCTTCGGCAACTGCGTCTGGTTTGATTGGAGTGCCGTATTCTGGAGCCTTCCACCCCGGGTTGCACTTAGGACAATGGAGATGTCCCACCTGGATAACACGACCACTTCCCGAGAGAGGAAAAGGTCCATCATGAAGTGATCTTCCAACAACGGTCACTTGTATATCAGCACCCGTTGTTTTACATTCCCAGCCATCCTCTTTAAGCACAGCATGATTTTCGCACCATAGCTGATCTGTAAGGACTACATACATAAAACAATACTTTCTCCTGAGGTTGAATTTTGTTGACTAAAAACCTTAATCTAATAACACCTTATAGCATGAAACATTTTAGTCAAACCACCTATATGTGTGTCGTCTTCCATACAGAAAATATAAGTTTCATATTATCAGACGATGGATCCATCACCATCAGCGATTAATTCGTCACAACAACGGTCCCCTTCATCATCGGATGAATAGCACAGTGGTAACTAAATGAACCTGCTTCAGTGAATGTAAAGCTAAATGATTGACCTTTTGAGAGAGTTGGTGAATTGAGAGGAGATCCGGAATCAGAAGTTACAGTGTGGGGAACGCTATCATTATTAGTCCATACCACAATAGTACCTACTTTTACCGTAAGAATATCTGGTTTAAAAGTAAAATTTTTAATATCCACATTCACAGTTTGTGCCGCAGGAGCGGTTGCATTATTGGCCGTAGTGACGACAGGGGTTGGCTCGGTTTGTACAACTGGCGCAGAAGTATTTGTGGCTGGAGAAGTGTAAGTAGGTGATCCATTCGAACCTTTATTTGCAAACAAATAATATGCACCGATTATAATCACAACCACAATCACCGTTACTACAATTTTTTTGTTCATATGAGACGAGGAGTTAATTAATACAAGGTAAGCTTAACACTACCGACAGACATAAGATAACCAGAGGACTGCGTCTATCGCCAAACGCCGATTATCACACCTGCGGTAAGCAGAGTGATTAACATGCCACCTATATTGATCCAAAATAAAATCATCTTGCCACCCCAAATTGCATTACTGAGCGAGAGAGGCACGACGAAACCGAGCCACAACGCAAACGCATTCGCCAGCCCACCAACAAGACCAAATTTTACACCAGTCGTTATGTACCAAGACAAAATGAAAAACATTACGAGGCTAGCAATGAACTGCAAGATGTATGACCGCACCATAGATTTCTTCATCTTTTCCTGTTCCTCAGGACTCCACTTATCCATACCCATTGCCTGCATAAATTTTTGACCAAAAAGAGGCCCGTGCCAAATCGAACCAATAATCATACTGGCCAAGGCCGCAACCAATACCGCCCAATAATTTATGATCATAATGATTTGTATTTAAGAGCCACTAATAGCACCATAATAACAAATTATTACTTTAATTATAGAAGTAATATCCACAGGGATTATCTTACAGAAAAAGAAAACCCACCAAAAGCAGGTTTTCCTGTTGGTGGGTTACGATAATTTATTGCTGAGGAACCGAGTTGAGTAACTGTTCCAAAGTGAGTCCCCGTACTCGCGCACAGTATTCTACCTTTTCAGCAAACAGTGGCTCTTCCCAACGGTCAGTCGCAGAACGACCGACCCATCGCATGTCAATGTCGCCGGCAATGGTTTTCCGAATCGAAAAATCACCGCGATACCCTCCCACCCTTACCAAATTGCCTTCAAAGAGGGCATCGTACCACATACCTTTAACACACACATTCAAGAGATCCTCTCGGTCGCGTGTGAACGAAACCTTATTGATATCGTCACCAATTCGGACCTTCCCTCTGCATGTATTGAAATCAACACAAACGTATACGACCCGCTTGCCAAACAAGACCTCCAGAGTTGTCCGTACCATTTCCATAGTAGAACACATCGTGGCGGTCAATACTGGATTTTTCTTACTAAACATAATTCCTCCTAGTTCAAGGTTCAAGTTAAGAGATTGCTCTCTTTGATCCACAGTTCAGTGGCTCTGTTACAATTATCCCATTTATAATCAATATGTCAAGTATAACCAAGTGACGGTTGAGTACCCGTAACAACATAGGAAGGTTTAATAAGAACCCCTCCCCTCCACTGTGTATTTCTTAGTATAGACCAACACAAGGGGCACGTAGTACCATGTAGGCATATGGAACCTGTCACTATACTTTTTGACGTTCTCAACCTCTTCCTCGCACTCTGGCTTTTATTTTTGGTCAAAGACTACATTGGACTCATCGGAAAATCGTTTCGACTCATTGCCCTTGGTACAATTGTGATTGGTTTATCACAGGTCTTTGAAACAGTTGGTGTTCACTTCTCACTCTTTGATATATCATTCCTTCAATTCACAAACCGATCCCTCATCTTCCTTGGCATTATTGCTATTGCTTGGGGCGTACAATGCCTCATTAAAAAAAGTGACGCGAAATAAGAAAACAAAACACACCTGAAATGGTGTGTTTTGTTTTACCCACCCTCAAACTCTCAAATCTGACCTTATGTTAAAATAATTACATATGAAAACTGTTATTAATTGGAAGTCTTTTTTTGTTTTACTTAGTTTGAGTTTACTAAGCATAATCTGTGTTTTCCCTTATGTACTCACAATACAAGGAGAATTACTAAGACAAATCGGACAACCAATCTGGCTCATTTTTGTTGCTCAGCTTGTTCAAAGTTTGGTTCTCTTTTCTATCGTTATATTTTTTGGATTATTTTTTACCAAGAAAGTGGGTTTAGGACTCCCTCTTATTGAAAGTATCCTAGAAAAAAGAAACCCTTTGACCGTACTAAAAACTATCTCCGGAAAATCAATCCTTCTTGGAATTGCTGTCGCGATAATCATTTATCTAGTGGACTCCCTCTTTACGATTCAAGGAGCTATTCTTAGCACGCACCAAAACTATGCGCCTATCTGGCAGAAATTACTCGCCGCTCTGTACGGAGGCACCACAGAAGAAATATTAATGAGATTGTTTTTGATGACATTCTTTATTTGGATTGGTACAAAGTTATTCAAACAAAACCAAGCGTCTAAACTGAATATAATAATCTCAATTTTCCTCGCCGCTGTCATATTCGGACTAGGACACTTACCTATCACGGCCTCTTTAACAAAAATCACCCCACTTATTATCGGTCGCGCAATTATCTTGAATGGCATAGGAGGGGTTGTTTTCGGATGGCTTTTCTGGAAGAAAGGACTTGAGTCAGCGATGATTGCGCATTTTACTACTGATGTTGTCCTCCTCACCCTTTTGCCATTGTTGTTTAGCTAATATTTAAAACACCCGCATATGCGGGTGTTTTAATATTTCAAAGTCCTGCAAAAACTCAATAGAACTTATCGTGGCTGATTGCCATACGCCTCATCTTGGACATTGGCGTCTGCCTCTACTTTAGTAGCTTCAGTCGTTCCATCAATATGATTTGGTGGAGCATACACAGTGTATATTTTTAGAGGAACGCTGCCCGTATTTATAAAGTTATGTTTTGTACCAGGAACCACCACTACAACATCACCTGGACGGATTGGGTTTGTTTTTCCACCTAATATCGCCTGACCAGTACCGCTCAAAAAGAATAAAGTCTGCTCGGTATATGTATGTATTTCCTCCCCAACTTCACCGCCGGGTGGAATACTCATCATAACAAGCTGGCTTCTGGTGCCAGTGAAAAGAACTTTCCTAAAGTCGGTGTTGAGCTGTGTTTGTTCAACGATGTTTCCCCAATATGGCATATTAGCCTTACTGTCTATTTGAACCACGTTAAATGTTGTCCCTTTACTTTTATCATAGTAATGCACCCCTGCTCCAACAGTAAGGAGTGATATCATCACTGCCACCAGAGAACAAACAAGTTGAGATTTTTTCATGGTTTTTTATATGTTCTCAGTTAAGATACTAATTACATTTAATTATATACCCCTATCACACCTATGGGAAAATAGTTACTAGAATTAAATAAAACCGCACACGTGTGCAGTTTTTTCATATGCTCCTCGGCCTGGACTCGAACCAGGGACCCTTCCGTTAACAGCGGAGCGCTCTACCAGCTGAGCTACCGAGGAATGTCTTCCTTTTGGGAATGTTCAAAATAATAGCCGAAATCAAATCCTAATGCAACGGCATTAAAAGCAAACAACATATATACTAGCTGACAAATCGAAAACTATTTCTTCTTGAGTATGACAAGGCACTCTACATGGGGCGTCCTTGGAAAGAAGTTGTACCCCTCCATAAACACCACCTCGTAATCAGAAACGAGTGGTATTAAGTCCCTTCCTTGGGTCTTTGGGTTACATGACAAATACACGATTATTTGGGGTTTTACTGCCTTTATCACCTTAATAATTTTAGGGTGGAGCCCTACTCGGGGTGGGTCGAGGATAAGGGTTGCATCAGCTGAAATGTACTCATACGCACGTTCAGAAGGACTCTCTATTATTTCGGCCACAATACCATTTCTTTCTGCATTCGCCCGGGCACAAGCGACCGAAGTGGATTCAATTTCAACCAAGGTGCGTTTTACAACATCAACAGAAAGTCCTATCGAACCCACACCTGAATACATATCAACAATTGCAGAGGTGTTTTTGATGAATGATGAGATTCGATCGAGTGTCTTTTCAAACACGGGCACATTCACCTGCATGAATGACAGTATTTCAAATTCAAATTCCCTACCACGGATAGTTTCGGTGATACGGTTTTTTCCAAACGAACCGAGGAATTTTGTAGGAACTGATGCGGGACTTTGCGGATCAGAAAAATAAACCGACACACCAACCAAACCATTTCCTAAAATGTTTTCATCGAGAGGATTCTTCTCATTAATAACAAAGAGTGCGACAACCGTTTCACCTTTGCTGTTTGCTCGAACAATGAGTGATTTTAAAACTTGTGGCAGAGCCTTATTCTTCACCAAATTATCTACCACTCTCTGCGCAGTATTATTTACCATGTCAGTCGCGAGAGCACTTCCTTTTATACGTATACGCCCCCTACCCATTCGATCAAAACCTGCAAGGGAAAGTGTTGGCTCTGCATGAAAACCAAATTCCATTTTAGTACGGTAACCATATTCCAAAGGAGCATCAATAAATCCTATTTCAGGCAATGTAGCTGGTACTGATCTAAAAACATCGGATAGAATCATTGTTTTTGATTTCCGTTCCAACTCCCTGCTCATTATTTGCCACGGAGACGAAGATAAAAAATATTCTTCTTTCGGAGCGACCCTATCACTGCTTGGTTTAGTGACTGTGGTTGCAACACCATAAAAATTTCCACGCTTGTATTTCATTATTTCCACAACCACCTCTTCACCAACAAGTGCATTCCACACAAAAGCTCGACGCCCGGTCGCGTCTTCGCCAATACCCATGCCTTCATAGGTGAGGCCTGTTATTTTCATTGCCACCTCTTCGTGGATCTGAAAGTTCATATGGTTAGTCTATCAGAAAAAGAAAAAGGCGGTCCACTTGAAGTGGGCCGCCTTGAATTGTTTCACCTGGAGTTCAAAAACCCCAACCAAACGAGAGCTCGCCGACCGTGTGGCTCACCCGAGCCTCACTCACCTTGAACGGCTTGTATTCGATTACCTTCGCACCAATCGTAACGCTTTTGTACACGTACGAGAGACCGAGGGACGCGTTTGCAAACCATGCTGACTCGGTGTCGAAACTACCATCATCTCTTCCAAGATTAAGAGTTGCTTCGAGCGACCATGCGGAACTGAAGGATTTGGTGTAACCAAGCCCGACGATTCCTCGCGCCCCGCCTGTAAACTCACTCTTTTGAGTTGATTTATAGGATTGAAACGATGAAGAAAACGACACCGTGTCGGTTTTGGAGACTTCTACGCTGTGCGACCACTTAAGTTCGCCAACATAAACGTTTCCAGCTTTCTTGCCAAACAGTGGGTAAAAGTCCCAGTACGAGACCGAGGCTTCAAACCCAGCCGGAAGGGCGTACGCGAGCTTGAAATCAATCTCGTTTCCACCGTTCGACAAGTCGGTGACCGTGGTTGTCGTCGCTCCATCTTCACCCTCGACGGTTTCGGTCTTGAGCTTCTTTTGGAGACTCTTTGACCAAAAAACGTCGAACGAGAGGCCGTGCGAGAGGTCGACAGTCACCTCATTTTTCATGACCGTACCAGGCGTGAAGACGGTAGCATCGTCACCAATACTCGAGGTAGCGATGGCGTGCCAGAACGAGAACATTTGTGTAGAATCACTCTTTTCGGGTGACTCTCCTGAAGGAGCATCTGCTCCAAATGAAACAGTGACGGCACTAAATGCCATCACGAATATAATGACAAGGAACGAATATGGTTTTTTCATAGTAAAGGGTTGCAGTTGATGTAGAATTCTCAGCCTTAATCTATCTTTTCATATTATACCACCTATTTATGTACTATGTCAAACTCATTGCGTCCTCTATTTTAAAATCACCGACACTGATGCGCCTCAATGCCGAAAGTGTCGCCACGGTGTTGAGCCTCTTTCCAACTTCCTCAGCCAAAGACCTGATGTAAGTACCACTACCCACAGCGAAAGTCGCATGAATTCGAACACCATCAAATGAAGTAAATATTACGGAATCAACACGCATCGTCCGTACAGGAGCTTCAATTTCCTTTCCCTCCCTTGCATATTCATAGAGAGGCTTACCGCCACGCTTTAGTGCTGAATACAAAGACACAGGTAGATTAATGTCACCGACCATAGAACTCAGAACCGCACCAACAACACCTTCATTCACATCTGTGGGAATAGTTTTTTCCTCAACCACTTTGCCTTCCATATCACTCGTGTCGGTCCGAACACCAAGCGTTATCTCTGCTTCATACGATTTTGGCAAACCTAAAAATTCGCTCAGCTTTTTTGTGTCAGCATCTGTTGCAATAATCATGAGCCCCGTTGCCATAGGATCAAGTGTCCCCGCATGGCCCATTTTTTTGCTCTCTATTTTCTTTCTCAGAATACGAATCACGTCGAACGAGGTGATTCCCTTTGGTTTATCAACAAGAAGTATCATCTCCTATCACTAAGTTCAATGCTTCCAATAATAAGGTTAATCGTTTTTATAGCTTCTGGAGTATTCTGTCGCATGGTTATGAGAACTACTCGGTCACCCGCATCGAGGACGACGGTCCTACCACCCAGCGATCCATTAACCCAATCATATTGAATACCATCGTATTTTTTGGTGCGTACTTCAGTCACTGGCTGGATGCTGTGGGCCCACGTCTCCTCATGACGCATAAGGAGTAAGTTATCAAGAGAAACATCCGACGATCGATTAAAGACAGACACCTCTATAACCGGCTCCTTTGAAAGCTCTCCGTTTGTTGCTATGTCACTAAATGATGCCTTGAAGTCATCCACTGATGAAGACGAGCCTAAAAGATTCATTCGAGCTGAGTAGTTAAACTTTATACCAGCCTCAACTGAATTAAAGGTTTGTTCTGGTAAAAAGATATACCAGAAACCCACAAAAAAGATGACTGAAATGAGGATAATAAAAAAGGCTGTTTTCATAATTTATAGCTCAATAGTATGTCATTTAGACCTTATTTTAAAGCACCTTGTGTCTATTGACATAGTTAATCAAAAATGGTATCATATATAAAGCATTAAACGACCAACATCTATGCGTAACAACCTTGGAAAAATCGTGTTAACTATTGTAGGGATCGCAGTTTTGGTACTCCTTGCCGGATTCCTCGTAGGAACGTATATGCCAAACCCCGCCCAATCTCCTGAGGCTGTTTCGATTTCAAAATAAATCATCTATATGAATACTAAAAAAATAGTAAACATCGGGTTCATCGCTCTCGCATTGTGGTTCCTCCAAACCTCAGGTGCTTTTGCGGATGTAATTACAACCCCCATTATGGTTGATATTATTAATACTGACACAAGTGTTAATCTTTTCGGAAACTATCTTAGTGATATAGATACCAACGGAACCACCACAATCTCAACCGAAAGCGGTTCTATTGAAGTACCTTCAGCGAGTGTCGCTGGACTCATTGCTCAATCAAGCTTTGAAATTGCCACAACAACAGGATCAGGATTTTCTACGCCACTCTTCAATAATGATGGTTCGATCAAATCAATAGCCGAAATATCAAGCGGAAATACGCTTAGTGGACCATGGACCATCCTCCGCAATGGCACCGAAGCCATTTCAGCAACAACTACCCTTGTGAATGGTGATGCACTTACTGTATTAATAGGAGCAACTAAACGTATTGAAATAACAGAATCAGCAACAACAGCAATTGCAACACTCCCCCTTAAAATAGTAGTTCGATCATTTATTAATCCAGGAAATTTAGACTGGGCAACCCAACTACCAGGTGCCCAAGTCGCTGTGTTTGATAACTCAGATGTAGTTGTAGCAACTTCAACATCAGACAACGATGGTGTTGCAATATTCCGCATTAATAATGAAGGTTCATATAAAGCTAACTTCGAGGACCATTCAGGTATAGATTTTCCAGTCACCATCACATCAATCCCAAACGATAAAGTTGTATTCCGTATACGCGGTGGTGGTAACGTTCTCTTTGAAGATGCTTTGGATGTCCCAGCAATAGGCACCACAACAGTTGCAGGAAATGATGTTAACTCTCGCTCTGTATCAGCTATACTCTCAGGCATAAACATCGCAAATCCTGCGACCACTTTCCACTTTGTAACATCATCTTCGTCAATAACCTACCTTGATTCTATAGATATATCAGGAAACCCTTTCACAACATGGTTCTACTCAGTCGGATCAACAACATCTGATTTAGTGTCAAATAAAACCTTATCTGGTGGTGAAGATGTTCGTTTCTTTGATTCCCCTGTCTATCACACAACCCTTCCCGAAGCTGCGACCACCACTGGCGCAACTGTGTCTGCAACATTCGAAAAATTTGATGTCTCGGATATGAATAATGATAACTACATTCCTGATTCTGGAATCGTCGTTGGCGCAGCGCTCTCAACATCAAGCGACTATGCCGAAGTAGCAACTTCAACAACCGACGTATCTGGTATTGCGCACTTTATATTCAACGCACCAGGTACGTACTCGATTGCTCGTGATGGTGACTATGTAAATGGAGCAATGGTGACCATTTCTGACATAATCGTTGCACCAACATCAACCGGCACCACAACAACCTCTACATCGACAGCTACTTCTACACCCTCAACCACAACTGATTCAATTTCAAGAGAATTTGCAGTGCACTTTATTGCATCACTTCCAACTGCATCGAGCACCATAGAACAAAAAGAGTGGACAGCTATTGCGTTTGGTTCAGTTAATGAATCAGAAATCGCAAGTCCAAACGGTAAATCAGAATACAACAATAGAAAAACGTATTTAAGAAATGAGCTCAAGAAAACTGACAATCTTTATGGTCCAGATGTCCGTGATTTAGCTCGTCGCGTCTTGGCACTTGAAGCCCTCGGCGAAAATCCATACTCATCTGGTTCAACTGACCGCATCGCTGCCCTTGTCGCAATGCTCGATGGTACAAAATTTAGCACAAACATTATCGATAATGCACTCGCAGTTCTAGCACTTAAAAATGCTGGATACACAGTTGCTGACCCTGAGATAAATGGGCCAATTGCCTACCTTTCATCCACATCAACTCAAGACGTTGACGGATCATGGGACAACAATAATCTTGAGGTAACAGCCCTTGCATTACAAGCAATAGCCGTTGATTCATCAACCTCAACCGCCGCGATAGCAGCACGAAACTACTTGGTAAATAACCAAGAAGGTGATGCATCATGGAGCGGAGGAAACGAGACAATAACCGCACGCGTCTTACCTGCACTTTTTGCAGTCGGTACGCAGATAAGTGATTTAGTAAAAGGCACATCAGACACACCACTCACCTTCCTCAAGAGCAAACAGTGGCCAAGCGACGGCAGTATCGGTAGTTTAACCGTATCAAGTAGCCGTATAGACGAAACCGTCTTCTCAGTAATCGCATCGGCAGAGAAATCAATTGACGCAATCATTACTGATGGATCAAAACCAGTCGTCGCATCAACTACAACACCAAGCACAGGATCATCATCAGGAAGGTCTTCAACACAGACAACATCATCTACACCAAGTCAGGACGTCCTTCGCTATGTTGAGGCACGTACAGGTCTCAAGGGTACAACGATGATTTATATCGGGACAACTCCAGCACCTGTCATAAAGGCAGCCACTATACAAAAAGCGGCACCAGTAGCAACAGTAACCCCAACAAAGAAAACAGTTGCAGTGGTGGCGGCAGTACCAACAACCACATCGACAGTAAACATCGCAGCGGTCGGTGCGGCTGACACCAGGGGATTCTTCACTACCTTGGGTCTCAAATTTAAAAACTTCTTCAGACAACTTCTCGGTCGTTAAAAAATAAAATCTCCCCTCAAGGGGAGATTTTATTTTTTAACGAATATAAACACTATGTCGCGCACGAGGTGGCAGTGGAGGCGTTTCGTATATAACAACGTCGCGGTTATAAATAGCAGATGACAAAAGATACACCATCTCCCCTACGTTCTGTTCAAAAATCTTTGGCGACCTCTGCACAAGAGTTGCATATGAATCATAGTTTTCAATGGCTGATATTGCCAAAGCATCAAGCGCCCATTGAGGCTTTTTGACAGCTTCAATTGCCGACACCTTTAAATCGTGCTCATTGAGAATAATGTAAGTTATCGACTGGGTGAAACCAAACATAATACCAGCAAAAAGTGCGAGGGCGAGTATTGGTACGAAATCAATCGACATTTTCTGAGTCGCAATAATTTTCACACGAGAATATACAGTTTGTGGCACATCAATAATTCCCAGATTTGGTATCTGACGTTTTTTTATCTTGAGAGCCCGTTTAAGTATTTCACCAGCTGACCTGTGTGTTTTTTGAGGTGTTTTCTTTGCAAGCTTTGGGAGGAACTCGTCATGGACTTCTGGAAGTTTCTCATCAACTTCATCCTTCTTGCCTGTCTTCACTAGGGGAACCAGAAGGTCAATCGTCTTAATCGGAGTTTCTTTTTTTGAGGACTTTTTTTCGGGTTCAAGCTCTGTTTCGAGACTCACCCCATCAGCGCTGTGTATAGATTCCTTTCTGATTTCTACCCGTTTGCTAATCACCTTGATTCCCTCTTCTTTTTTTTGGGCAGATTTACGCAAAGAAACACCTTTTACCAGGGCGGCATTTTTTGCATTGAGTTGAGAAGCGGCGAGATTACGGAGGAACGAGACAGAACCCCACTCAGCAGAATGAGTTTCGACGGGAGAGATTTTATCGAAAACTGAACTGTCGAGGTATTTTATATTACCCACTGAACGAACGTCCACGAGTTTTGTGAACGCTTTTTTCTCGAGATCAGATGATTTGTAACCAAGCTTCTTTGCAGCATCATCGAGGGAGACATATTTTCTCTTATCAGGAACGACATCCGGTTGCATATCCCTCCTATTATAAAACAAATTTGCTATAAAGCCCAACGCCCACTATAGTGAAGCTTATGCAAAGACTAGATTCTTATCTCGCGGAGAAAAACATTGTAAAAAGCCGCTCAACCGCATCGGACCTTATCAAACGTGGACGCGTGACGGTAAATGGTATCGTTGCCAAGAAACCAAGCGTTGAAGTAAATGATATTGATGTGGTGGTTGTAACAGAACCTCAAAAATACGTTAGTCGTTCTGGTGAAAAACTCGAGGTTGCTCTCGATACCTGGAATATTGAGGTCTCAGAAAAGACAGTCCTCGATATTGGTGCATCAACGGGCGGATTCACAGATTGCCTCCTCCAGAGAAACGTTGCAAAAGTGTATGCGGTTGATGTTGGAACCGACCAGCTCGCTGCAAAAATTAAAGCTGACACACGAGTTATATCGATGGAAAAGACGGATATACGGGCAATTACACTCCCTGAGAAAGTTGATATAGTTGTTGTTGATGTTTCCTTTATCTCTGTGGTTAAAATTCTTGAATCTGTACACAGCGCACTTAAAAAAGGCGGCACAGTAATCATATTAGTTAAGCCTCAATTTGAAGTCGGTGCTGACCGTATTAAGAAAGGTTTTGTTGTTGATGATGTCTTACGCACAACAGTTATTGAAGAGGTTAAACAGTATGCTGAATCGGTTGGATTCAAAATACAGAAACAGATGCCCTGCCCTATTGTGGGAGAAAAAGGAAACCAGGAAGAACTTTTACTCTTGAAACGCGCATAGGAAAAAGCCGATTGACATATCGGCTTTTTTGTATAAGAATATCGGGCGAATTCGTTCCTTTACAAGGAAGGAGTAAACATCTTCAGAGAAAAGACAAAACAACCCCAAACACAACAAAGGAGATTT
>Ga0302296_1001908_pt1 | contig 14393 bp, 27 predicted proteins | sample III_Fen_N3_1_FD_194546 | JGI IMG/M metagenome (GOLD analysis project Ga0302296, IMG submission 194546) | Peat permafrost microbial communities from Stordalen Mire near Abisko, Sweden - III_Fen_N3_1 | ecosystem: Environmental > Terrestrial > Soil > Wetlands > Permafrost | place: Sweden: Abisko... | reverse complement strand
ACAGAGGACAGTCAACCTGTTCTCGCCTACAGGGTGGGTGAATTAGAAAAAGCAAGCCGTGAGGGATTCAAGTCTCTCAGTGATAAGTTAGAAAACCTATCTACACACTTCGCTACCCACAAGGATATTGAAGTTGCTAAAGACCAGGCTCAAGCTGAACACAAGGCTATATATGAAGAAATCGAAGATGTGAAGGAAGATGTCCAGAAGCTCCAAAAGAAAACCTGGGTACAGAATACATTATCTGCAATATTTGGTGCTATACTAGCCCTACTTACTGCGTATGCTTTCAACAACATATTGATTCACTAATAAAAGGAGAATAAGAAAGATGAACGATTTACTACTCTACTGGTTTTTGTATGTAAGCACAGGTGCGATGATTGGTACATTCCTCGGAACACTACTCGCATTTGGGTTTGCTGCATTGACTAAGAAACTAATCAAATGGTATAGGAGCTTATAATGCTTAAAGGCATAGATATAAGCAAGTGGCAAAATACATCTGCCGTAGACCTCGGGCAAGACTTCGTAATAGTCAAAGCTACTGAGGGTGTCGGATATGTAGACCCTACTTGTGATACTAAATACCAATACGCAAAATCAAAAGGCAAACTCCTGGGCATATACGACTTCGCTCGTCCTGACCTGGGTGGTGCTATCGCTGAAGCTGACTTCTTTGTAGATAATACTGCAGGATATTGGCAAGCAAAAGAAGCTATTCTAGTACTTGACTGGGAAGCTGGTAACTTAGCTGACGTAAGCTGGGCTATCACTTGGCTACGAAGGGTTCGTGACCGCACTGGTGTGAAGCCACTTATCTATATGAGTGCATCTACACTTAGCCGTGCAAACTGGCAACCAGTAGTAAACGAAGATTTCGGTCTTTGGATTGCTGGATACCCTAACCGATACAATGTAACTAACCCACCTACTCCAGCTGAAGGCGAAATGCCTTACGATACGAGTCCTTGGGGATTCGCTGCACTATGGCAATATACTAGTTCTGCTGGTACACTTGACCGTAACGTAGCTTACATGAGTCGTGAAGCATGGGGACGCTATGCTGGTGGTGGAACTCCCCCAGTACAACCTCCTGCTCCTGTTATAACTACTAAGGATGAACAGACAGTTGATGTCTTGCCATTCACGGTGGTTCGTAACCCTGAATCAGACAAGCCTGTAGGATGGGAACAGCAAGTACAATCTGGTACTGAAGGCTCTCACACTGTTATTACTCGTATTACATATACGGATGGCAATGAAACAGGACGTGAAGTTATCAGTGATATAACTGTACAACCAGTAGATGAAGTGATTTACTTCGGAACACAGGAAGTCCCAACGACTGTTGAACCGCCTGTAACTGAACCTGAAGTTCCTACTGAAAATAATCCAAAACTTTCACAACCTACCAATGACACACTTATTGCTTTTAAAGCGTTTATTTTAACTCAAGTTACTAAACTTTGGGCTAATAAAGATAAAATAATCGCATGGGTGAAGTCACTAATTAGTAAAATAACCAGAAAGAAATAATATGGAACTATTTACACAAGCAACAGCCCTCTCCGCAGGTGCTGTATTGCTCCTAACTGAACTCTTGAAGTTAATCCCTATAACGTTTACTAGCAAGTATCCTGCATGGGTTAACGGCATACTATCAGTTATCGCAGCCGTACTAGTTGTCGCTCCAACATTCACATTTGTGAGTGTTGCACAGACAGCAGGTACAGCTCTCCTCATCGCTGTTATCGCAGCAATTAGCTACAATCAGTTTACAAGTAAGCTGAAGGGTAGCTCGGTTTAATTTAAACCAAATAAAAAAGACCTCCAATTAAGGGGTCTTTTTTTATTGCCTAAAAACTTACTTCTAGTTCATTACCGTAGTCTGGTTGCACCATTATGCAACAGCCAAACATTTCGCCAACGTATGCTCTGGGGTCTTCAGTATAGCTTCCCCGAATAGCATCTCTCGCATTCTCTCTATATCCCATGTAGTATCCAAGGTCGGCACCTCTTTTAAGCTCATTCCAAAATCCTGGACTAAGCCGTATGACTCGATTGGTTCTTGGAAGGTTCTCCATGTCGAAGACATGAATTGCATCACGGATTCCTCGAGTGCTGATACGCTCAAAGGGCGTACTAACGATGCATCTGCGATTGTAACTATCGACCCTGGTGTTGATACGAGGTCTTCCAGATTGAAATCCCCCGATATTTACCACATAGGTGATGTCTGATAGCGAAGAGAATCCAGCATTAAGTTGTTCAAGTTCTGGTACATATTCTCGAAAGTAGGCAGAGTTTTGACGCTCTACTACCTTCTCGACTGTATTATCAGAACCGAACTTCTTAATTAGTAATTCATCAGCAATTTTTCTTAGGTCTTTAGGAAGACTATTTATCTTCCTTGTTTGCAAGACTGGACTTAATTGCTTTTGAGCCATCTAATACCGCCTTTACAGTTTCAGGTTGAGTGTGTGAAGCTGCAGATACCATTGCGACATCCATAGCGTTCTGACGGTCAACTTGAGTGATTTCACCAATCTTTCGTACACCATCAGCGATACCATCTGCGTAACCTGATTTGTACTGCTTGTCTTCTTCACTTACTTCTGAATTGCTAACTGCATCTTCTCGAGTCTGTACTTTGGTTTCACGCTTTGCAACTAACTCTTCACGAGCCTTAAGGTCTGCAGCAATGTTTTCGTTAGCCAATCGCTTAGTAACAACATCACGAGCATCACTCTTTTGCTTAGTAAGAACTTCAATCTCTACATCTTTAGCAGCGATTTCACGAGCTTGCTTTTTAATCTTAGTAGATTGCTCATTAGTTTTGATTTGCAATTCTTCTACTGCATATTCTTGTTCACGTTCTGCTTCTTCGTAACCCTTGTTGTAGGCTTCGTCAATAGCGTCTTGTTTAACTTCCTCAGCCGTAGCTAGAAGTTTCTTTAGTTCACTTGCTTTTACTAATTTGTACTTCATATATCTATCCGTAATATTCCCTTAATAATCGTTTACTTATATCGTGACTAACACGTTTACCTGTTCCCATTGGGTCGTAGGCTATTACTATGTTCTTGTATGCTATGCTCTTGATTCCGATTGGAGTATGAAACCTACCATATCGACCAGTTGCACTACTCCCTGGAGTACCCCCAGCGTATACACAGATGATTGCACCTGCTTTGCTTCCCCAGACACACACATCTCCTGGGTGAATTACTGCTCCATACTTATCTCTTTTATTGAGTGAATACAATAGTCGGTTCTTTTCCATTATTAGAAGTTTCCTTCAGCTACTTGGAAACACTTGAGACCAATTCTCCTCCACATATCTACTACACGGTTTCGGTCATCAAGTACAAACTTAACATTGAATCGTGGTTCTACATGTGTGCGGAATAGTCGTTCTTTAACTATTGAATCTTCGAGTTGTTTACCTTTGTCATCAACATCACTGTTGAGTCGAGTGTAAAGCTCATCATATTCTACGTTGTTTGCTTTCAACCATTCTTCTGTAACTTCTCGGTGGTCTTCGTTACGTCCAGTAAGGATAATAACTTTGTAGCCGTGGTCATACATCATAGCGGTGACTACTGATACTGCATCATCTAGTGAATCGTTCATAGCTCGGCTTGCGTCATAAGGACTGCGACCATCTGCGATGTGTGCTAGTGTGCCATCAATATCAACAATGATAGCTTCTTCTTTATTGTCATCATATGCGATAACTGCAGGCGGCGGTACTAAATACCTATCGTGCATAGCGTAGATTACCTTATCAGGTACTGGCTTGTCACGTAATTGGTTACGCCTAATGCATTCTTTAACAGATACATCAAAGAACTTCTCTTCGTAAAACGTTTCAAAAACTATTGCTAGATTCTTGAATGTCTCACTGTGTTTAGGGTCGAGGTTAGTATCATCTACTACCACGTTCTGACCCTGAGTCAATGCTCGGACGATAACATCATCACGGAGCTTCAGGACAAACTTCTCGTTATCCTTACTAAACTTACTATTGTGTAACATGGCACGTAAGTCATCTTTGTTCACACGAACCCACCCTTTATTCACCAGCTCCCTAGCGTATGTGGTCTTACCAGAACCTGGCAGACCTTTTAACACTAGTAGTGTAGGATGCATTTGTGCGACTTGTCGTTTAACCTTTTCAGGTTTGGTCGCTGTGTCCATCTAATTTCCCTCTTAATTCTTCAAGTTTTCTTTTATTCTCTCCACTATTAAATGGATAGTGAAACCATGCTGCACCTTTACTCGCAATGCTGTACACAACATTAGGTATTGGAAACTTCTTCTTCCCCTGCATGTAAACTCCTATATATAGCTTGCCGAGCAAAGTGGTCTTCTCTTAAATAAGTTGACCATCTCTACTCAGATTCTACCGTTAATTGTATTACCGTAACACCGTTAGTTTCTTGGCGTTGTTCGTACTGCAATTCTGGTTTCTTCGGACGTTCCATCTACTGGCAACCCTCGCAATTCAGCAAGTCCTGTGGGTCGATGATACTCGTCAGTTGTTGTATCTTCTTGGAGTCCCCGATGTCCTTCGGGTCGATTTGGCTCATCACTTGTTCTATCTGCTTCAACATCTGGTCGGTCTGTTCCTGGGTCATATTCTTTTGCCTCGATTAGCTTTTGATTGTTGTAGTCGTTATCGAGTCTGTCAGCAACTAATGTAGCGTAACCCGCTATGTCCCTCCATGAGTCAGAGTAATGTGGGTCTCCATTGATGATACGTGCCAACTTATTAACAATCATATTGATTGCTTCAAGTTCGTCAACATAAAAATCGAATCGAGTTTTACCTGTGACTTGCATTCCAAACTCAATTACTTGATGTAACCCCTGAGCTATTCCTGCTTGGTTTATGAATGCACCGTAGCGTGTGCCACGTTCTTTCAATATTTCGTCTATGCTTTGAACCATTCGTGACCTCCTAATTCTAGTGAAATGCGAACTGCAACTTCATCTTCAAACTCTTTTACCCATACAGTGAAACGACCTAAAGAAACTTGTGCTTCTCGGTATTCCTCTTCTGAGCCATAAAAGTATTCTAGTGCTGAACTTGTCAATCGTGAAATACAATCAACTAATTCACCATGTGTCGGAACGTGGTCTTCTCCGTAAGTCCAACCATAAAGGTTAAACAACGGTGCTGCCTGATTAGCAGCTGCGTCAATGTCTTTGTAAAGACGGTCTGTTGTGATTCTATCAAATACGCTCATATTACTCCTTTACTGATTCTACTTCGTAAACACCAGTGTTAGTGTGACAAACATCGCCAACCTGGATTAGTGCTGCACCACGAGTAATGATACTCTCATGTGGCTGTCCGTCTACATCTCCATGTAAAATGGTTTCTGTGATGTATGCGTTACTGATTTTCTGTACTGATTCCATTGATTTTTCCTTCCAATAGTTGTTCTTTATACCACTGGGCTAACCCAAATGTGGCGTACTTCATAATATCTGATTTATAGATACTATAAAGTTGTTCTTTGATATTCTCTTGCTCTTCAGTATCTAAGTCAACATAGACCTCCTTAAGTAACAAACCAATATCTTTAGGTGTACCAGTCAACTCTCCATTGTCTCGGAGGTGCTGTACTGCCTTATTCCATCGAGCCTCTGTACGATAATTCTCTTTCAAGACATCGAACTTACCCTTACCAGTGTTTAGCTTAGACCAATCTTTCTGGTGTACTTCCTTAAATGCCTCTGTGACATATTTACCAGACATAACCGATAACGGAATCTGTCCAAGGAATAACCAATTCTTGTATGCCTTTACTACAACACCTTCAATCTTTTGTCCACCGAGATAGCTAACTGTGTCTTCTACCATATCTAGTATCGCACTCTGGCTAATCTCACCCCTGAACAATAACGGAACTGGGTCAACATCTAGTTTATCTGACCATTCCTTGATTGAATCGTAGTTAAGATACTCATGTGTCTCGCTAACATATACACCAAACATTGCGAAGAAGTTTTTAGGCGTTCTATCGTATGCTAGTGTCGAGTGGCGTGGAGTTCCCAGTGTTTCACCGTAGAACCAAATACCCTCTGGAAGCCTGTCTTCTATCGAATGCACATATTCCCATACTGGTCGGAATAGTTTATCTGGCTCTTCAAACTCACGTCCTTTTGAGCGAGTAACAACTACTCCATCTATTTTACCAAATGAAAACTGTGAACCGTCAAGTTTCTCAGTAATCTCCACCTCACCTTCAAAAAGGTCAAGGATTTGTTTGTCCCCGATATGTAGAATCTTAGGGAAAGCTGCTGTTTTACTCACTTAAATCCTCATACTTCCATTTATATTCCTGTAACTCTTCAGTGTATGCTCTGTAAATGAAATCTTCTATCCATTCAATGTCTGGTTTCCAGTCCATAACTGGGCTGATAGACTCTGCGGTTGCAACACGCCTGGACATTTCATCCATAGCTGCTACAATTTCTGGTGTGAATGGTCGAATCTCTTCAAGCGTCATAGGCTTAATCTTCTTCAATAGAGGATAGATGTCAGCTTCTGCAATGTTGCATTTGAATTGACCAGTAAGTAAGAATTGTTCACATTGCCACATGACACGTAAGAATGCTACTGCGAACTTAGCTGTGCGTTGTTGACCAAGAACTCCTACGTCTTCAAAGTTGTAGAACTTGTTCCATTGATTGTGAGCATAACCTCTACTGGCTGCAACGAATCGTTTCGTATCAATAAACTTTTTCCAGTTGGCTCTAAGTTCAGCGTGTATCGGAGTCGTTTCAATGATTTCGTCTGAAAAGAAGACTTCGAGGATTGTTGCGTTCCCATGTACCGCTTGCTTACAGAAATCTGCGAGTTCGTAACTCGTATTGTCTTCATCACCCTCTATCCACGTAGTGTTCTTAAGAGTTTTGAAAGGACTAAGTTTATCCTGTAAGCTGTGTATATGTATGCCACGAAAATCGTAATCACTAGTGCCCGTATTAAGCCCATGTAATCTACTCCCTACTAGTACTTTAGCTATTTGTGTTGTCATAGAACCACCTTAGCATAGCAGGTTCGATTGAAGGTTGAATCTTAACCAAACAATCAGCTAAACTTTGGAAACTAAAAACCGTTTTGTAATCACCGTCTGGGTCTTTCTGATACACAACTGTAATTGTGCCATCAGCCCTACCCAATAATGTCGATTTTTGAGACAAAAGTTTAGTAAGTTCGTTGATTAATTTGCGTTCTGTCCACTTCTTCCATACTTTGTACGTCCCATCGCTAAAACGAACAGAAACAGAAGGAACTTTATTGCCGTATATTTTTGCCATTTGAATACCCCTATTCTACAAACTTAATTAGTGTTCCGTCTTTTGGTAAACGTCCACTTGTATCAACGCCATATTCTGCGTATCCAAGATAGCCACGTTCCTCAAGTTTCTTTACTGCTGCGTCCATGCTGTCTTCTTCGACCATAGCAGATGCGTAGTTCAATAGCCTATAGCCATCCTGTGCATCATCCATGTTCTCTTCAGCCATCTCATCCCAGCCGTAAAACTTGCCTTTGTGTTCTTTTACAATCCAAACGTTATTCGCTGACATGACCACCCTTCCTAACTGTATAATTAATCATACTGTAAAGTTTCTGTTTGTCCGTATGTGCAATATCACAATCTCTTATGCTATCCATAAATCGTAGACTGGCTACAAAACCAAGGTCTGCGTTCTTTACAATTACTATTGACTCAACTCCCATTGAATTACCCCTTTGCTGCTATAGCAAGTAATCTACCAGGATTGAAACTGATTGTGAAATCTTCCCAGTCGTTCAACACCGTGATAGGTACTATCATAGCACCCGATTTTTCTATTACTTCTTGACGTAGCTTCGGGTTTTCGCTAATGTCAACAAGTTCGTACTTAACACCTTTCATATCAAATAGCTTGGCTACTGCCTTGCAATATGAACATGTTGGTGTCTTATAAATTGTTATCATCTTCTTTTTCCTCGTAGGTTACTTTAGTTTCTATTCTCCCTAGAGGATATAATCCATCGTCCTGTAAGTACCGTATGTAATACTCAGCCTGTAGGAGTTCTTTGAGTAGTGCCGTTTTGTATGCCCTAACTGCTGGTAAAAGCTCTCTAGGATACTTATCTTGACTCCATTTACCATTAGCTTCTAATGCAAATGTGTCTACTCTATCACCTTGAGTGACAAAAATAGATGGTACAAGTTTAGCTAGGACATATTTCTTATCCTCTTCTTTAGCTGCTTTGATTTGCTCTTGCAACTGTTCTCTCAACCACTCGATACTAAACTCTTTAGCCATCTATCCCCCTTTACGCTGCTTCGCCTGGAAGCGCTCCGTAACCGCCTAGTATATCATTAACTAGGTGAACTTGTCGTTCTAGGTCTGAGTAACGTTCTAGCAGAAAGCCTTTATATTCTGTTAATTGTTCAGGATTGAATCCTTCTAAAGTCTCTTGTTCTGTCATTCCTGGCAAAACTTCTTGTGGACTAAACTCCATTTACAACCCTTCCTATCTTTTTAAGTGATGCTTCTGAACACCATCCTCCACAATTCTGACATTGATAACGTTGTGTTTGACCCGAACGTTTCTTGTTAAAGCCACGCTTATGCAAGTTATCGCTACCACACTTAGGACAAATACCATCAGACTGATGAATATCCCCAAGATTAGGGTGACTAGCCATAAAAGGAAGCATCCTAAGATAAATAGCTTCAAGAAGGTTAACATCTTGGTCGTTATATTTCTTAAGAAGTTTGACCGTTTTCTTGGAAGGATTCCCAGACATGTAATCGTCTTCGAGGTTTGCATATCCTATGCTTTCCTTCCTACCAAGTCCAAGAAAGTACCCAAGGTCATCCAAGGAGTTGCTGTCGAATCTGAACCAGCGTTTTGCCTCATGTTTAGTATCAACGGTTTTTCGTGGTTTTGGAGGTAAGATACCTTCAGTGACAAAGAACCTGTTAGACATCTTATCATCAAAGCTGCCACCATTGTGTGCGATAGTAATATCCGCACCATCCAGTAACGCTTGTAAGCTCTGGACAAAATCGTGATACGTTTTGAAATCGTACCGTGATACAAAATGGACATTCTTTTCCCCTAACTCTTTCCATGAATAACACATTAATTCTGATTGTTTGGTGAACTTAACCACCTTGAAGTCCCAGCGATTGCCGTAACCCTCTACTTGTGTACGACTAGTTTCCAGGTCGTATAAGATAATTCTACTCATTTGCTATCTTCTCAATTTCTTCCAGTGTTGCCTCGTTGAGTAGCCAAGTCTCCACATCGTCTGGTTTATTACTATTTGACATTTATTCTCCTATTATATTCACAACCCCTTCCGTAAAATAACTAAGCTCCGTATTACAGTCCGAAGACACTTACGGTTTAATTACTCATTATAGGAAGGGTTTTAAATACAATACAACTGCTAACCAATTCGCCTGAATGCAGTACGGTTCGTACCGAAACACCTGGTGATTAAATCCAGTACCATTAAGACAGGACACGAGAGTACTCGTATGGTTAAAGGATAATATACTACGGAACTGTCATCAACAGCTCTACGGAAATCTCGTTTGGCTGACTTACGCCTGATTAGCATGTGTATTGTATTTATGGCTGCGATGCCAGGTATCGAACCTGGGCATTATCGTGTACTTTGATAGTCAAGGTTTATTAGACCTCCGCTCTGCCGCTGAGCTACATCGCATTATTGGTGGAGAGACTTTTACGGTGTCGCCCCAGTTCATCCAAAACGTAATCAGGGATTGAACCTGTAACATGCTCCTATATTTGTGCTCATACATGGAGCTGCGTTACCTTGCACACGCCTTTACGTCATATATTTGGTGGAGTATGAGAGAATCGAACTCTCGTCCCAAGGGTTTCCAACTCGTGGATTTACGCCTGGTCTAACCATTGATACCCCAGAAAGGAGGACAGGGCTGAGGAGTGCGTGCCTCACTTGCGTCAACTACTCCATGTAGCCGAACCCATCTTCCTATCTACAAGTTTATAATTCTTGACTGGTCTGTACCCTGGTTTCCGAACATTCGGTTGGGCAGATGTGGTAAAATATTTGGCATATTTACTTCCTTCAATAATTATTCATTTAATACCAGTTAACCGCATTGTGGTGCTGTAGGGCATTTGCCCAAGAGCCGTAACGTCCTATAACATAGGAGTTCATCCAGCGTATTTGACAAGCACCGTCTGCGTTTGGTGGCATTCCGCAACCAGATTTGCCACAGGGTAATTCCTGGGCTACTCCACAAGCATTCGAGCCTCCAGTATTGTACAACTGAGGGTTACAAGAGCCGTTCTCACGTCTTTGTAATTCAATAGCACTATTGAGTTCCGAACTGCTAACGACAGAAGCAAGCCAAGCCTGACAGTTACCACTGACTGCAACCTGAGTAGATACTCTAATGGTCTGCTGCCGTGCTGCCTCTAACTTTTCTTGCTTTAGTCTTTTAAAGCGGAGTTTTCCTGTTCTAGTTGTGTAATCTTCGCATCTTTTTCACTAACAGCTGTTGTCAACTGTTGTTTTTCCGTTTGCACGGTCTTCAGATTCGATTCGATTTTACTAGTCTCTTGCTGTGACTCCTGAAGGGATTGCTCCGCTTTTTGGATTGAGGCTGCATGAGCAGTCTGCACAAACACATAAGCAACTAGAAGGACTGTAACAACTGCCAGGATAGCTGCTGTCTTAGACCATTTTACGATTGTACGAATAAACGTCCTTTCGTTATTTGATATAGGGTAGTGACTGATAGTCCGTTTTGGTAATTCTTAACCTAAATGGTTCTGAACGGTTCTCTCTAACTGTTCTACTCTACTGGGTATTATATCAAACTCGAGCCAAAAAGTCAAGGGCTTTTTACAATAAAGTGTTGTAGTCTTTACATATTGCTCATCCAGTACATAAAATCGTACTGTGCTACCGTGAACTTTGGTTCAAAATATCTGCTACCCTTCCAGTTGTTGCATTTAGCATGTTCTGGATGTAGGTTAGTCGGGTCGAATACACGAGACGGTTCTCTTGACCTGGAGTAGATATGACCGAGCGTGACTTCCTCGGCAATGATGAACCTTCCGCAATGTCCACAGACGTAACAACCGTTATCGAGTGGTGGATTTTGTTTCTTCCATTTCTGGATGAACTTGAGCCATTCATGTGTTTTGTCCCCCATTGAGTTTAAACTGCTATTATAGTAACCATTCATTAGGTATCTCTCTCACTGCAGCTATGAAACCGTTCTTCTCAGCCCATGCGAGTTGAGTATTACGAGTTCCATCTTTACGTTTAGCACCAAACTCTCCATTAGCCCAGAATAAGATTCTTATATCTACGTTAGGATGCTCTGCTTTAACTGCTACCATCTTGGCTCTGACGGCTGAATCCCAGCTTCGTCCATTGCCTTTGGTCTCAATATATATTTTGTGCTTAGAGTTAGTTTCCAGTATGAAATCAGGAATATATTTCTTAGTAAGAGTGTATTCCAACTTCTCGGTTTCGTAACTGAAGTCAAGTTTCCTGCTGCGGATGTGGTTCGCTGTCATGTACTCGAACTTGTTCTTGTACGGCTTCCACTGCAGCTTCCTGGCTTCTTTTGTAAGCCCATCTTTTGTTGGCATACTCTCTCGCTTTCTCGCTAGTTAATGTTTTGGCGAAACCTTTTTTCACCCTTCGCCTTCCACCTTTGCGTCCAGCGAACTCTTTGATTATCTTAGCTGAGTCGTTCATCTTTACGCCACCTATATCCACCAGCATGAGTTATGTATCTAGCAATAGCTTTGCTAATACTAGATTGCTCTATACCAGTTTGTCTACCTGCCTTGTGTATCGAAGGGTATTTTATACCAGTCTCAACACATATTACTGGCGTTGGTTTTAATCCAGCACCATCAGGTCTGACTCTTCCGAGTTCTTTATAGGAGTGTACCTGATTCTCGGTGTGGATACACCATTCTAGGTTTTCTACACGATTATCTGTTTTGATTCCGTTCTTATGGTTAACCTGTGTTTTGCCATCTGGATTATCAATAAAGACCTGTGCTACTATTCTGTGTACCCGAATATCGAAGGCTACACCATTGCTGGCAAGTTGTGTCTGCAAATATCCGTCTTTACGAAGCCTCAGAACCTTAACACGACCTTTTGGGTCTTTCATAAAGCTCTTAATCTCTCCGACTCCGTTTACTTGATACATGCCGTTGTAACCTGGTATGTCTACCCACTTACTCATTAACTTAGCCTTTCGTCCTTCCGAGCACCCTGTAGGTCAATAACTCGAGACTTGATAGCATCAATTAAATCATGGCTATCTGCAACGATTGACTTAAGTTGCTCATAGAGAACTTTAGCATCTGTGTAAGTATTTTGTGCCTCAATGAACTTTTCGTCAGTGTATTTAGCGTCACCTGCTGATGTAGAATTGTGTGCTTCTTTAGCACGTAAGAATGCTCTTCCCTTTTCTGCTTGCATAAGGGTTTCTTTCCGCATTGCATCTCGGTGTGCGTCCACCTTGACATCTAGTAGTGATGCCTTCATAGCACTGAGTTTTACCCCAATGTATGAAAGAACATCACCAGTTAGACTTTTAAGGAACTTCTCATCAGACAACTGACGGTTAATCTTCATTATTTTTTCGATTAACTGTGCTGTATCTTCAGGTGACATATTAAATATCCAGGTCGTCTAGGTCAGGAGCAGCTGACGAGGTTTGGTTAGCGATAGGTTCTGCACCGAGTTTCTCAGCAATTCCCTCTAGTAAACCAATAACATAGTCGAGCTTATCGTGAACAATTTCTGTACTCACGTTAGCGGTAAAGTCATCTGCAGGAGCTTGTGCTTCCTGTGCAGGTGCTTGTCCTAGTGGACGTGATGCTGATTTGAAGTTATAGAATGTTCCAAACGTTCCATCAATTTGTACAATATCACCAAATAGTTCATCGCCTGCAGCAATTTCGTTACCTGGTTTCTTGTTTACATTAATCCATCCCTTATCAGAATGACCATCTAGCTTGACTTTCCAAGCGTTGAATGTGTTGCCATCAAATGTGACGGTCTTTGGTGTTTTGTCTTCCTTGCTTACTGTCGCTTGGAATGCCTGTGCTACTTTAAATGCTTGTGACATTTTATTCTTCTCCTACAATTACATTAGTTATATCAATTACATCGTGACTAAACTCTTCCCAAGGGTTTTCACCGTTAGCGAGTTTCTCACCGTTTACCCAATAGATGTCTAGTCCTTCTACAGTCCAGCCTGCACGTTGCAAGATGAATGCGTAGAATGAAAGCTGTAACCAGTGGCAGTCCAACAGTTCTTTACCTAACTTAGGAGCTGTGCCCTGAGTCAATGCGTAGAATGGTGAATCAACTAACTGATATTTAGTTTCATGGATGTCTGCATCTGTTTTGAAGTCCTGAATCCTGATGATTCGTTTCTTCATGTCTACTACTTTGATTCGGTCAATCGAACCACATAGCTTAAGACCTTTTCCCATACAAACTCTTCATTGAATCGGATGTAATCACCACCAAATAATTCGTGGAATGATTCAACAACTTTCTTCATTAGAGGGTTTCGGTTGAGTGCCTTGTTTACACCAATAACTGGTGGCTTTGTCTTGAACTCTTTGACACTCTTGATTTTATCACCAAGTTCAAAGTTACGGTCATAGTTTTCCATTGCAAAGTGAATTGAGTTACCAAAGTTTGTCGATATTTGTGAGTTAATTTCCCACATCGCTTTGATTTGCTCTACTTGTGCATCTGTTAACTTATGCTTATTCTGGATAGCCTTAAGGATTTCAGTCTTATCAAACTCAGCGTAGAATTGTTCTGGGAACTTGCTACCACTTAAGAAGCCTTCAAGTCGTTTGTGACCATTTACTTCATTGATTTCGATGTTCTTACCAATGAGCACACTATTGTATGTTATAGGTTCGACTGTTTTCTTAACACCGCTTGCATCCACTACCTGGGTCAAGTAAGCTAGAACTGACTGCATCTGAGCCTTCGTTGGCTTTTCTACAGGCTTTGCGTCTTCTGCAACTTCTGCTTTCTTAACTTCTTTAGGTGCTTCAGCATATTGCAATTCAATGTTAACACCAAAGCTCTTGCCACTTCCACCTGTGATAATTGACAATACAATTTGTACTGGAACTTCTGCATCCATAGATTTTGCAATCTCTAGGTTCTTGTCTTTTGCAATGTAGCCAATAGGTAGCCACTCTTCGCCAACCTGTACATCAACCGCTACTGCATTCTTATCATACTCGTTCTCAGCTTCACGCCTTACTCGTAGTGGTTCTTTGCCTTTAAGAGTAGAAATAAGTGCT
>Ga0302296_1001903_pt1 | contig 14431 bp, 10 predicted proteins | sample III_Fen_N3_1_FD_194546 | JGI IMG/M metagenome (GOLD analysis project Ga0302296, IMG submission 194546) | Peat permafrost microbial communities from Stordalen Mire near Abisko, Sweden - III_Fen_N3_1 | ecosystem: Environmental > Terrestrial > Soil > Wetlands > Permafrost | place: Sweden: Abisko... | reverse complement strand
CAATCTCTTTTCAAAATGCACTGGCTAAAGTTCTCAATCTCAAGCCAAATAATCACAGTAATGAATCTTTAAAAAACCAAAACATTGTGGCAACAACTAAATTAAAATTTGAAACTCTGCAATTACATGCAGGCCAGGAAGTGGATGGTACCACCCACTCCAGAGCATTACCGATTTATCAGACATCTTCTTATGTCTTTGAAGATGCAAAAGATGGTGCGGATCTTTTTGGATTACGCAAGTTTGGAAACATTTACACCCGTTTGCAAAACCCGACAACCGATGTGTTCGAAAAACGTATCGCAGCACTGGAAGGTGGTGTTAACGGACTAGCAACTTCTTCAGGCCAATCGGCTCAGTTTATTGCGTTGAACAATATCATACAGGCCGGCGACAACTTTGTATCCACCCCTCACTTATACGGTGGCACTTACAATCAGTTTAAGAATCAGTTTAAACGATTGGGCGTGGAAGTTCGCTTTACCACAGATGACAAACCTGAAGAATTCGAAGCATTGATTGATGAAAATACCAAAGCCATTTATCTGGAAACAATTGGTAATCCTGAACTGAATGTTCCTGATTTTGATGCCATTGCTGTTGTTGCTAAAAAACACGACATTCCTGTTATTGTGGATAACACTTTCGGAGCAGGCGGCTATCTCTTCCGTCCTCTAGAACATGGTGCTTCTGTAGTCGTGGAATCGGCCACCAAATGGATTGGCGGACATGGTACTTCTATCGGAGGTATCATCGTCGATAGTGGTACTTTCAACTGGGGTAACGGGAAGTTTCCGTCCTTCACCGAGCCATCGGACAGTTACCACGGATTGGTATTCTGGGATGTATTTGGAACCAATGGTCCTTTTGGGAATATAGCATTCAACACACGGGCTCGTGTAGAAGGTCTTCGCGACTGGGGGAATACTATTAGCCCATTCAACTCATTCTTGCTGGTACAGGGCATTGAAACACTTTCCTTACGTGTAGAACGCCATGTGCAGAATACACTGGCATTAGCCGAGTGGTTGGAGAAACACCCAAAAGTGGAATACGTAAATTATCCGGGTTTGAAAAGCAGTAAGTATTATGATCTAGCCAAAAAATACTTTCCAAAAGGAGCCGGTGGCGTATTGACCTTTAAAATAAAAGGTGATCCGACAAATGCTGACATATTGATTGATAATGTAAAATTATTGAGTCACCTGGCCAACGTCGGAGATGCCAAATCATTAATCATTCACCCTTCAGCAACCACACACGAACAGCTCTCACCGGAAGATAAAATTTCTTCGGGGGTATTACCAGGTTTATTGCGTATTTCAGTGGGTATTGAAAACATTGAAGATATAAAAGCAGATATTGAACAAGCTTTTAAAGCCATAAAATAATTTATAAATTGATTTTCGAATTCTGAATGTTTCTTAATAGTATTTTAGTTAGTAATGTTTCTTGTAAAATGCATTCCGATTCGGGATGCATTTTTTTATTGTGGAGTGACAAATTTAATCTATCACGATTTTGAAATTTGAAACAACTCATGAAAAGTGTCCCACGTAAGAGAAGGAAAGTAGTTACTGAATAGTAAATGCTTAAATTACAAAAGAATCAGATTAATTAGACAAAACCTAATATCAATCTTTTAATTACAATAGTCATTAGCCCTTAGCTACTTAATTGAGCATTCTAGATTTGATAGTCGTAAAAAAAAATCTTCTATCTGACCGACTACTTTTGCTTCGCCGCCACAGTATCTTTTTATAAGAAAAAGCAACTCGTATACTGCATTTTCAATATATGGAAACGCAGTGTTTGCATTTCCCTGTACAACAATGAAAATATCTTTGGTATCAAGCGTTACTTTAGTTTTATCTATTTGCCTGACATCCAAATAACATATAATTTCGTTACTTTCGTCGATATAAGAATACTCACCCGCCCGAATATGTTTAGATTCATGTTCACCCATAGGAATGAATTTTTCGGTTCCGGTAGTAAAACGGAGATGGACATTTCCATCAATCCGATCCCAATCGTGGGCACCCAAAGCAAGTTTATATTTAATGGAAATTGTATTGTAAATATCAACTAATAAATTGATTCGGGGAATATCACCTTTTTTGGCTAATAATTTATACAAATTTTCCGGGGCAGAAAGATTTTTACGGTTAGGGGCACCAACTGCATCGTGCAATTGACGGAACCCTTTAATTAACTGATCTTCTTTAATGTCAGTAATTTGCTTGGTATAATTATAGGCTTGCTGTACAATTTTTTTACTGTATTCCTCAAATTCAGCATCTGTTTCCTTATTGCTAATATTTTCTACAGTCAGATAAATTCCACTTAAGCCAATGTCTTTAACTTCGGAATGAATAATAAGTTGTTTTGTTTCCATTTTTTACTTAAATATCAGTGTATTGAATCAATATAATAGGGTGTAACCTGATATACATAATAGTTGAGCCAGTTGGAAAACAACAAATTGGCATGCGAACGCCAACGTACCACTGGTGGTTTACCCGGATCATTATCAAGGTAATAATTTCGTGGTATTTCAATAGGGAGTTGTTTTGCCAGGTCACGTTTATATTCGTTATCAAGCGTCTCGGGTGCATACTCGGAATGACCGGTAATAAATACTTCACGCCCATCACGAGCAAGAATGGCATACACTCCGGCATCATCCGATTCGGACAGAATAGTTAATCCAGTTACTTTTTCAATATCTTCACGCCTGATTTCGGTATGCCGGCTGTGCGGGGCAAAAAACACATCATCGAATCCCCTGAAAAGAGGGTTCAATGGGTCATTGACTTTGTGTTCAAATGCTCCAAACATTTTTTTAGACAATGAATGCTTAGGAATGCCATAGTAATGATACAGGGCTGCTTGCGCCGACCAGCAGATAAACAGACTGGAAGTTACATGCGTTTTTGCCCAATCGAAAATTTCAGTTAGCTCTTTCCAGTAATTCACCTCCTCAAATTCAAGTTGTTCTACCGGAGCACCTGTGATTATCAGTCCATCATATTTCTGATTTTTAATTTGATCGAAATCAATATAGAATTCCCGAATATGTTCAATGGGTGTATTCTTAGAAGTATGGCTTTTTAAACCAATCAAATCAAGTTCCACTTGTAGCGGAGAATTGGACAACACACGTACCAAATCGGTTTCGGTAGTTATTTTGAGAGGCATAAGATTAAGCAAGGCTAAACGAATAGGTCGGATGTCTTGTTTAGAAGCACGGGAGATGCCAATTGCAAAGATATTTTCTTTCTTCAGCAGCTCAATGGCTGGTAGTTTGTCGGGAATATTGATAGGCATAATATAGAATTAATTATGAATAAGTTTATAGTATTTCCCCAAAAAAGTATTCTATTTGTTTATGCCACCAGGGCCAGTCGTGCACCGACTCTTCACCCCAAATATCAAACCAGGCAGGAATACCTTTTTCTCCAAAAATGCACTTTAATTTATACGTTTCTTCAAGCATAAAATCCTCGTAAGCTCCTTTTCCGCAACAGAAAATCAAATTGCTGTTTCTAAATCGATCAATATAATAGGAATCGTTGTTGTTTTTCAAATAATCAATTGGTGAATTCAGATAAATTTCAACAGGCTTATAATCCCCGAAGAAATAATCGGTTGAATACACCCCGCTCAAAGCAACAACTGTATCGATATGCCAGGGATTCCTAAAGTAAAAATTCGCTGCATGATAAGCACCCATCGAACATCCTGTGGCAACTATTTTTTGACTATCCCCGTTGTTGTTTTCCTGGCTTGTCCAAAGTATGCCTGGAATAAGCTCATCGTTGATATAATTGAAATACGCTTCATGCCTGGTTATTCGACTATGATTATCATTCTGGCTTGAATAGAAGGTTTCCCAATCAATTCCATCGACAGTCCATATCTGAATTTTGCCATCATTAATAAACCTACTCACGGCATTTATCATCCCTGCATCTTCATATTGATAAAATCGTCCATTTGACGTTGGAAATACAAGTACTGGTTTTCCTTTGTGCCCATATACTTTATATTCCATTTCTCTTCCAAGCTTCTGACTGTATTCCTTATGATAAGTTACCTGCATATTGTTAAGTTGTTATTCTTCCTGTATATATTCAATAATTTCCTTTACCTCTTTGTATGTTCGGGTTCTGAACTGATAGGCAAAATCGCCCATAGCTCTACTGAACACAGGTTCTACATTGTTATAATACAGAATTTTATTATTATACTTGCTCAGGATCTCATTATGTGAATTCTTATATTTCTTCCTTTTCTTTCTACTCGCATAACCTGTAAAGTATTTTCCCGAAGGTTCTACCTTTACATTATTGCTTGTAACCATATTAGCCCATTCTTTATAAATATTTATGTCATGTGAAAAATTTATGGCATCAGTCATCCAGGCTCCGGGAGGCCGCATATTAACCTCAAGTGCCACAATTTCCTTATCCTTTTTTCTCTCGAATAGCTCGATATGAAAAAACTTTTCACGCACATCAAATGCTCTCAAAATACTTCTTCCGGCTTCTCTCACTTTTTCAGCTATATCAGGAAGACAGATATAATATAAGTTATCATCATTATTCACCACCTCCATAATACTTTGTTCAAACCTATGGCTGTTTTCAAATACTACATTTCCATTTCTGTCAATCAATCCGTCATAGGTCAAAATAATTCCATCAACAAATTCTTCGATGATGAATTCCACGTCAGCAGGTTTATTGTTGAAAAAAGTATCAAATTCAGGTTCACTGCCTATTTTATAAGTCATGCTTGCCCCTGATCCCAAATCAGGCTTCACCACCACCGGATATCCATATTTATTGATGAATTTCAATGCAACTGCTCTATCCGTGCATTTTAAACACTGCACCGTAAGCACGCCGCTTTTTTCAAAAAAAGCCTTCATCTTCGATTTCTGCTTCAGGTTGTATATAAAGTCAGTCTTTGTCCCGTAGATATTAAAATCTGTCCGGATACGCGCTTCTGTCTCCAACCAGTATTCGTTCAACGATTCGAATCGATCGATTTTACCGTATTTATGGGTGAAAAAACCAACAGCTTTTAGAATTTGATTATAATCTTCCATATCGGAAACTTTATAGTATTCCTTGAGCGATTTCTTTAATCTTTCGCTTAAAGTTTCGTATGCAGCATCACCAATGCCGAGCACATTGGCCCCTGCCTCTTTAAGATAAAAACAAAATTCAGTACTGTTCTGAGGAAAATGCGGTGAAAAAAATATAAAGTTCATGATCTTGAATTATTATAAATTAAACCACCACCTGCATACCAGGCGGATTTATTAGAGAAATGAAGGCACACCCTTCAACAGTCCTTCTAAACAAACAACATGACTTTGTTTCTTCTATTTTTCCATAATGCAGAATCACATAAAAATGGCAAAGCTATAGCTACTCCTCGTTCTGTTTTTTTTGTATCTAAAAACGACATTCAATTATTCAATCTATTCTGTCAATAGCAAATCAACTCAAAGCTTGTTCCAGATCAGCAATCAAATCATCAGCATCTTCCAATCCTATTGAAAAGCGGAAAATACCTTCACCCGCAAAATTATTCCAGGAAGCAAGCTGCTCCGATGTATTAAACTTAAAAGACGACTTTAACAGATCCGGGCTATTAAGGTAAAAAATAAGCGAACGATGATGTCCCAACGAAACAGCATAATGAATAATTTTTAATTTTTCTACAAAAGTCTTAGCTTGCTCAACCCCATTTTCTACCTGGAATGTAATGATTCCGGAGAAATTCTTCATTTGTCTTTTGGCCAATTCATACTGAGGGTGCGAAGGTAATCCCGGATAGATGACCTTTTTTACTTTCGGATGCTGTTCCAGATAATGTGCCACTTTCAGTGCGTTTTCTTCGTGCACTCTCATTCGAATGGGTAAAGTAGCAATGCCTCGCATAATCAGCCATGCATTGAAGGGACTTATCACACCACCCAGCCGGATAGCCGTTTTCTTTCTCAGTGGCGTCAAATCAGCTTTACTGCCCAATATAGCTCCACCCAGTGCATCTCCGTGTCCACCCAGGTATTTGGTAAGCGAATGGATCACAAAATCAGCCCCTAGCAACAGAGGCTTTGTGGATATAGGAGTAGCAAAAGTTGAATCTACAGCCAGCTTAACACCAGCCTCGTGGGCAATAGCAGCAACTGCTGCAATATCAGTCAACCGAAGCAACGGATTACAGGGTGTCTCTATATAAATCAACTTAGTATTTTGCTTTACAGCACGGCGAATAGCCTCCAAATCGGAAGTATCCACTTTACTGACTTCAATGTTGAGTTCGGGTATCAGCTCATTTGTCATTTCGGTCAAAGCTGCATAGGTCACGTCACTGATAACTATATGATCACCGGCTTTGAGCAGATGAAACAGTAAAGCTGTGATGGCACCCATTCCACTGGCAAAAGCAATAGCCGTTTCGGCCTGTTCCAATGCTGCCAGTTTTTGTTCCAGTTGGTGAATGGTTGGATTGCCCCAACGGGTATAAATCCAGGTATCACTTTCTTCAAAACCTTCCACCGAAAAACCGGTATCGGCATCAACCAGAAAGGTAGTGGACATAACTAAGTTTGGAGCCGAGGCTTTAGTCACCGGATCTGGTGTTTCACCGGCATGAATTGCTTTGGTTTGTTCTCCGGCATGTAAAAAATCAATTGTACTCATTATTTTGTAAATTGTAAGTGTTTGAACTGCAAATCAACTCAAGGCTTGTTCCAGATCATTAATTAAATCCTCGACATCTTCAATCCCAACAGAGATTCGGATAAGTGTATCAGAAATACCAATCTGCTCCCGCACTTCTTTTGCCACAGAAGAATGTGTCATTACAGCCGGCAATTCTATTAGCGATTCCACACCACCCAGACTTTCGGCAAGTGCAAATAGCTCAAGTTTTTCTAAGAATGCTTTTGCGTCATCAATGGTTCCCTCAATTTCAAATGAAAGAACTCCCCCAAATCCTGTTGCCTGATTGTTTGCCAATTCGTATTGAGGATGGCTGTCAAGTCCGGGATAAATTACTTTTTTTACTTTCGGATGCCGTCCTAAAAAATGGGCTATTTCGAGTGCATTTTCATTATGCCGCTCCATCCTTAACGCCAGCGTTTTTATGCCCCTGAGAGTAAGATATGAATCGAAAGGAGGTAATACTGCCCCCACAGCATTCTGATGATATTTTATCTTTTCAAACAACTCTTCATCATTAAGCATCACCGAACCGCCTAACACATCACTGTGTCCACCTATATATTTGGTAGAACTATGAACCACCACATCAGCACCCAGGTCAAGCGGCTTTTGAAAATAGGGTGATAAAAATGTATTATCTACAACTAACACAATACCATGTTCTTTCGTAATCTCTGAAACTGCACGTATATCGGAGAGTTTCAACAATGGATTGGTGGGTGATTCCAACCACACCAGTTTAGTGTTTCCTTTGATAGCATTTCTGACATTTTGAGGATCAACAGCATCAACAAAACTCACCTCAAAACCAAAGTTGTTAAATACATTGTTAATCAATCGTTTGGTGCCCCCGTATAAATCATCGAAAGCAATAATATGATCACCCGGTTTAACGAGGGATAGTAAAATAGAAGACTCAGCTGCAAGCCCCGAAGTGAACGCAAACCCATAACGCGCATTTTCGAGACTTGCAAGCTTTGTCTCCAAGGCATTACGGGTAGGATTCAGCGAGCGGGTATATTCATAACCTGCTGTAGGCTCATCAACCTTTTTTCGGGCAAAAGTAGTGGATAAATGTATTGGGATAACGACATCACCTGTTGCACCATCTCTGAAATCAGGTTCTTCACCTGCATGAATTGCTTTTGTTGAAAAGCCATATTTTTTAGTATTTGCCATTGCGTAGATAATTAATTAAATCAATTTTAGTTATAATCCCCTGAAAGACTTGTTGGTTATCCTCGATAATGGCAACAAAACCCTGGTTGAGAATATCTATCAGCTTTTCAATTGAATCATTAGGGAGTACTTTTGAGAGCCCGATACTCATAATTTTTGAAATAACGGTGGTTTGAAAATTATAGTTTTTGGCATATATAGCCGATAATAAGTCCGATTCATCCACTATACCTACAATTTTAGCGTCGTTCAATACAGGCAATTGAGATATCTCGTAACTCTTCATCCTGTTGTAAACGGTTTGCAAAGTATCATCTGGATTAACAAATACAGTGGTATTATCCTCAAACCGACGTGAAATTATATCCCGCAAATCGCCATATGCTTTTCTCTTTTTTAAGCCCTGGTCAAACATCCAACCATCATTATACATTTTTGACAGGTATTTATTCCCACTATCGCAGGCAAAAGTAACCACCCGTTTAGGGGTCGTTTGCTCACGGCAGTACTTCAACGCGGCATTGAGTAAAGTTCCTGAGGATGACCCTGCCAGCAAACCTTCTTTTTTAAGCAACTCCTGTACCGTTTCAAAGCTTTCAAGGTCGGTGACGCTATAGGCTTTCTTTGTTAGTGAAAAATCGGCTATTGAAGGCACAAAATCTTCCCCTATACCTTCCACTAACCAGGATCCTGCCTCCCGGGTTATTTTGCCGGTATTTATAAATTCAGCCAACACAGAACCGGCAGGATCAGCCAGTACAAATTCTGTTTTATCTGAAACCTTTTTGAAGAAATGGGTCAATCCTGTTATTGTTCCCGATGAACCAACACCTACCACTACAGCATCCACATCATGCTCCAGTTGTTCCCATATTTCAGGACCGGTAGTTGTTTCATGTGCTAATGGATTAGCAGGATTCTCGAATTGATTTACATAATAGGCACCGGTATCATTCGCTATTTTCTGTGCCAGATCCTGGTAATACTGAGGATGTCCTTTCCCGACATCAGAGCGCGTCAGCACAATATCAGCACCCAATGCCCGTAAATGGTTTATTTTTTCCTGACTCATTTTATCAGGGATAACTAATACAATTTTATAGCCTTTCATAAGTCCTACCAACGCCAGTCCAATACCGGTATTTCCAGCCGTGGCTTCAATAAGTGTTCCTCCGGGTTTTAGCAGACCTCTTTCTTCGGCATCTTTTATAAGCGAAACCCCGATACGATCTTTGATGGATCCTCCGGGATTCTGGTTTTCAAGCTTCAGGAATAACCGGCACAAACCCGTGTCTAACTTAGTAAGTTCAACCATGGGCGTATTACCGATCATTTCCAATACATTATTTGCAATATGCTGTTTCATTGTTAGTGAATAAATTTAGAGTTGCTTTGATATTCTGGAATCAATAGAATACTATTTTTTCTCAGAATTTCAAGCTCTGATTAATACTTTTATAGTTAAGTCGTGTTGCATAGTCTTTTTATTTACAGAGAACATGCAACAACTATCTGACACAGTTTCTCCAATATTTAAGTATAAATATATTTTTAGGATAGGGACTGATCTATAAAGAAAATTTTGGTGAAACCAACAGGATGAAGATTGAACAAACTTTTTGGAAATCTTTCCCAATTATAGTTGGTTTCACACACTACATAGACAACAGCAGTAGAATTGGGGCATAGGAGGTTTAGTACCAGAAAATTGTTTCTTCTCAAAAACGCATACTATTTGTAGTAATAATTGAGTAACAGTGGCAATGGGAAACAACTTTCTCAAGTCAATATCATCCAAACAAAGTATTCCTACACTACCTCTCAATCGAGAGGCAACAAACAATCCTTCATTTAAAGTCAATGTTGATTTATTGATTATTGTTTCCATTTAAAAACCTTGAATTTGAATAACATGACAAATTACGGTATAATTTATAGAAGATGAAATACCGTTAATCGGTTATTTATAATACCTCGTTTATGGTATGAATGTCTCATTTAGACATCAGAATTTATAGAACCAGGAGAAAGTCACTTATCATATTTTGTCTTGTGGACTGTCCAATTTGCTCTTTTTCTTACCATAGGAGAAATAAATGATTAATCCGATTATAAGCCATACGATCAATCTTATCCAGGTATCCAGGGGCAATGCAAACATAAGGACTAAACTGGTTAAGATGCCAAGGACTGGGACAACAGGCACAAAAGGAGTTTTAAAAGATCTTGGTGCATTTGGCTGAGTTTTACGTAAAATCAGAACACCAAGGCAAACCATCACAAAAGCTAACAATGTACCGATACTGGTCATCTCACCTACCACCCTGATAGGAACAAATCCGGCAAATAAACAAATAAAAACACAGAGAAGAATGTTTGACTTATAAGGAGTCTGAAATTTGGAATGAAGAACAGAGAACATTTTTGGTAGTAAACCGTCCTTGCTCATAGTAAAGAAAACACGCGATTGACCCATTAAATCGACAAGGATAACAGAAATATATCCAATGAGAATGGCGAAAACAATTAATTGAACCAGCCACTTATAAGGTGTTTTTGCAATTGCAATAGCAACCGGGGCAGCACTATCTTTAAACTCCTTGAAATTTGCCATCCCCGTCATTACATAAGCGAAAAGAATAAACAGGATCGTACAGACAACCAATGAGCCAATAATTCCGATTGGCATATTTTTTTTGGGATTTTTAGTTTCCTGCGCCATGGTAGCCACAATATCAAAACCTATAAATACAAAGAATATTACTCCTGCACCCCTGAAAACACCACTGATCCCAAACTCACCAAAAGTACCTGTATTTTCAGGTATGAATGGATGATAGTTTGATGGATTGATATAATTCCATCCTACAGCAATAAATACTAACACAATACTGACCTTTACAACTACTAAAATAGATGTAACGATGGATGAGGTTTTAATGCCCCGGATAATTACCACTGTTATAAGGATCACAATAAGAATGGCCGGTAAATTAATGATACCATGTATTACCGAACCATCCATAGCTTTTATACTTTCAAAAGGTGAAAGTAATAATTGTGGAGGAAGATGAATATCAAAATAGCCAAGGAATTTTACCAGATATTGCGACCAACTTATTGCAACGGTTGCTGCACCAACTGAATATTCCAAAATTAAATCCCAACCTATAATCCATGCAAAAAGCTCTCCCAGACTAGCGTACGAATAAGTATAAGCACTTCCGGCAACGGGAACCATAGAAGCAAATTCAGCATAACATAATGCATTAAAACTACAACAAATGGCAGCCAAAACAAATGATAGTATTATTGCAGGACCTGCATTGTTTGCTGCCGCAATCCCGGTTAATGAGAAAAGCCCGGCACCGATAATTACTCCAACACCTATTGAAATTAATCCATAAGGGCCTAATCTACGTTTTAATGTGCTATTACCGGTTTCTGCTGCTTCGTTTAAAAGTGAAAGGATTGTCTTTTTCCTGAATAATGTACTCATTTGTTGATTTTATGAAACCTCATGTTAATGAAGGAATCTATTATTTTTACGTTGTCAATTACTGTTTACTACTAAAGATATAGAAAAATGAGCTATCATTACTCTTCTAATTCAATATTTACTTTTAATTATTGTATCACTTTTACAATCAAATGTGATTGATTCTCACCTGATGTATAAATTCGGTGCGTTGCTTTCACATAATCAGACTCTTTAGCGTGATAAATATCTATGAATTGTTGAGGGTTCCGATCAACCAATGGAAACCAGGAACTTTGAACCTGAACCTGTATTTTATGCCCCTTTAAAAATGCATGGGCTACATCGCGAAGTTCAAATTTCACTTCCGTCACTTTGCCCGGTGTTAAAGGCTCAGGATTTGTGAGACTATTCCTGAATTTAGCACGGATGACATCGGCCCGAATTAATTCCTGAAATTCACTTAACTGAATATTCCGTTTTGTGGAAGTATTATTTTTTATGGTATCGGGGAAAACATCAATTACTTTCACTACAAAATCGGCATCAGTACCTGTGGTTGACACAAACAGGTCCGCTATAACAGGACCCGACAGTGTTTTATTCTGACTTAGTGTTTCGGATGTATAAACCAAAACATCAGTACGGGTTGCCGCGAAACGCTGGTCCTCAATCATATATTCCGCGCCAGGGTTGGTTCGTATTTCGGTGGTAAATGGTACCGGCTTTTTAGGGTCACTTACATATTCGTCAAAAGTATTATTATTCGTTTTACTCGATGAAAATGAAAGTTTGCCTTCCTGACTTAAATATATATTTTCATCATGAGTTTCAAGCGGTGGCCATTGCTTATATGCTTTCCAGGTATTAGTGCCTGTTTCGAAAATAAGAGCTTTGGGTAACTCAAGCGTTCCCTTGTCTTTTAGATAATAATTAAAAAAAGGCAACTCTACCTTCTCACGGTAATAAACAGAAGTTTCGGAACCGAAATCAATATTTCCAAAAGAACTTCCCGTACCACGGGCAAATCCTCCATGCGACCAGGGTCCAATCACCAATCGGTTATCAGCACCCGGATTATTTTTATTGATGGCTTCAAACGTTTTCAGTGGTCCATATAAATCTTCGGCATCAAACCAACCGCCCACAGTCAGGACAGCAGGTTTAACATTCTTCAAATGAGGTAACGGTGTCCGGGTTTGCCAGTAAGAATCATAGGTTCCATGATTCATAAAATCAAGCCAAACAGGAATTTGATTCTTAAAATACTTATCGTTCAGATCACTGAAAGTACCATTCCTAAGGAAAAACTGGTATCCATCCTTTGTCCCTATATCAAATCTTGCGGCAGCTTTAGTTGTAGGCTCCGGGCGTACCTGCCCAAAGTTTGAAAAGAAAAGAAAATTACCCAAAAAGAAAGCGCCGTTATGGGTAATATCGTCCCCGATGAACCAATCAGTGACGGGAGCTTGCGGAGATACAGCTTTTATGGCAGGATGCCCGCTCAGGATAGTCTGGGTAGCATAAAACCCGGGATATGAAATGCCCCATACTCCTACTCTACCATTATTATTCGTAATATTCTTCAAAAGCCAATCGACCGTGTCGTAAGTATCCGTACTCTCATCGATATCCTTTTTACCTTTTTTGTTTGGATTGAATGGTCGCGTATCTACGAATTCACCTTCCGATTCCCATTTACCTCTGACATCCTGATAAACAAAAATATAACCTTCGCGAATAAACAATTTGGAAGGACCTAACGAGGTTTTAAATTCAGAAGCTCCGTAAGGTGCTACCGAATAGGGTGTACGACAAAGGATAAACGGATATTTATGGGAAACATCTTTCGGAATATAAATAGACGTAAAAAGCTTAACACCGTCACGCGTTGGTATTAATTTTTCTATCTTGATATAATTATCACGTATATAAGCTGAGTCTTCTTTGTTTAAACCCCTGCCATTTTCAGGAATGGCAGGGGTTGTTTTTGGTTGGCTTTGCGCAAATGTGGTATTTGCAATCATCACCAATGAAAATAACAAAGTAATGATGCATCTTGATTTAGATGTTAATTTGTTTCTTTTCATAATGTCAATTTATTGTCCTTTATATGTATCCCAGTTAACTTCGCTGGCAGGTTTGGCCAATTGAGTAAACACGACTCCATCATCCAATGCTACTGGTATCTCGCTTAAGCGGTTATATCTGCGAAGATCAACCCAACGGTGTGCTCCCGGCTCAAACCACAATGAATAACGGCGTTGAAACAATATCTCAGTAATCAGGCTGTTCAGATCGGTAGCACCAGTATAAGGAGCTAAATTTGCCGAAGTACGAATGATATTAATTGCCTTTACCGCATTGGCTGTATGAGTTAATTGTGCTGAAGCTTCGGCATAAATCAAGATCAGCTCTTCATTCCTGATAAATTTGATGGGTGAGGTTGGACCAGTCCATCGTTTATCCTGATATTGACTTGACAAAGGCACCTTCCCGGCAGTACTCACCAAAGGATTTGTACGATGAAAGAACTTAGATGTCACCCTCGAATCACCCGGAAGGGCATCTGTGATTAATGACGGATGTACTACCGCTCCACTACTGTAAATTGCATCCTGAACATAATACAAAGGATTATAGGTGTCAGGAGCACTACCATACACATGAGCCGGGCCAAGATTAATATCGCCAGCCAGATCGAAGAATGAAAGGGCTAAGGCATCCAATGCTCCTTGCCAATCCTTTTGATAAATAGCTACCCTGGCAGCCAAAGCCCGGTTTACTTTTTTCAAACCTGCAGGAGTATTAAATCCATCATACCCGCTTGTCAACGTAAATGGGAGTGAAGTCCCGGCATTTGAAAGGAGGCTGTCTCCTTGGTTCAGTATTCCTTTTATTGCTTTAAGCGCATCGGTATAACTTACAAACGGACCCGGGTTCAACGGATCTGAGACATCAATCCGAATACCGTTTTGATACAATGAATTGGCAGGTATCAGATATTGATACCCCTGTATCGTTTTGG
>Ga0302296_1001902_pt1 | contig 14432 bp, 7 predicted proteins | sample III_Fen_N3_1_FD_194546 | JGI IMG/M metagenome (GOLD analysis project Ga0302296, IMG submission 194546) | Peat permafrost microbial communities from Stordalen Mire near Abisko, Sweden - III_Fen_N3_1 | ecosystem: Environmental > Terrestrial > Soil > Wetlands > Permafrost | place: Sweden: Abisko... | reverse complement strand
GAACCAGTGAAATGAATTCCGGCAAAATCCGGCGACTTTAGTACAACGTCGGCGGTAGCTGGCCCTCCGGCAAATACCAGATTAATGACGCCATCTGGTAATCCTGCTTCACGGAAAACCTCCATGATAACTGCGGCCGAATAAACGGCAGTTTTTGATGGTTTCCAGACCACCACATTCCCCCCATCATGGCTGGTGCTGCTGGCAAATTTCCGGCAATTGATGTAAAATTGAAAGGAGTAAGCGCGAAAATAAAGCCTTCGAGCGACCTGTATTCGTTGTAATTCCAGATTCCGGCAGCTGATTCGGGCTGCATTTTATAAATATCGTTCATACATCGAACTCCAAATCTGAAGAAATCAGCCAATTCGCATGCTGCATCTATTTCGGCCTGAAAGGCATTTTTCGATTGACAGAGCATGGTGGCTGCATTTATTTTTGCACGGTAAGGACCAACTAAAAGGTCAGCAGCTTTTAAAAATATGGCTGCCCGATGTTGCCATCCTATGGCGTTCCACTTTTCGCGGGTTTGCATGGCAGCATCAATTGCCATTTGCACGTGCGAAGCATCTCCCTGATAATAATAACCCAGGGTATGTTTGATGTCGTGGGGAGGGAAGATTCGAACTTTTTTGTCAGTAACAATTTTTTTTCCGTTAATAATCATTGGAAATTCGAGTTCAACCGATCTCAACTCATTAATCATTTTCTTTAACTCGATCCTTTCCGGAGAACCTACTGCGTAGCTTTTTATAGGTTCATTCCTGGTATCCGGAATATTAAAAAATCCTTTTGACATATCGTAATAAATTATATTAATTGTTAACTTCTGGTGTATATAGATTTTGGTATAAATGACGGGAAGGGTTTTCTTTGAAATCGTCAAAATATCGACTGATCAATTCATAAAGCCTTGGATCATATATTTTTAATTCTTCACGGGTATTCAATTGGTTGTGTTTTCCATCTGGTTTGGCAACTTCCGCATTCACATTAAACCAGTCCTGAACACCTTCGGCCCAATATTCATAAATATCGGTCCTGGCATAGGTATTTTTGTACTTTCCTTCTGCTTCTGCCATTTTCAGATACTTTTTAAGTGTGCTGTTGATGGTGGTATCGACCTGTATTATTCCAATCAGATGGATGGAATGGGCAAATTCATGGATCAGAATATCTTCAGCGTGATATTTATCAATTTGATAAGCAAGCAGATTTTCTTCCGCACAGGAGGTTAAGGGCAGTTCCAGATCACCGCCTAATCCTCGTGCTCTCACATCCCAGTTCAATGTGGTATCAGCTTTCAGATGCGCATGTTCCGGAACATCTGTGGTGCCTTCGTAACGCGCCATTACCGTAACCCGCGTTTTTACTTTAATCATCGCATTCAGCACATTGGCCGGAAGTTTATTTGTCATAAACTTGACTACTTTCCATGCCTGTACCATTGCGGAATCCGGAACTCGCCACGAAGCGGTAATTGCAATCCCATTGGCATCGAGGTACTTTTTGTAGAATTGATCGAGTTGCATGGATGCCGGGGGAGGAGTTACTGTCGGGACTTTTCCGGCCTCCTCATTCTTTTTCGAATTTTGTGCCTGATTAGCTGTCGATATCAGCACTAAAATCAGTAATAAAGTTGATGCTAAGGCAAATGTTTTTTTCATCTTATGTATTTGTTTTTTAACCACATAGACACATAGATTGTAATGATTTTTAGTCATTTTTTCTATGTGCCTATGTGGTTTTTATTATCTACTTTACCACCTTATTCCAATCGGGATTTGGCTGATTATAAAAAGTTTTCACAAAGAAATCTCTTCGCTTTTGTTCACCGTATGTGCCGCCAAGGGTGTGGTTTGATCCTGGAAGAACGACCAATTCAAAATCCTTTTTTGCGTTGATTAGTGCATTGGCTACCTGCATGGTTGAAGCCGGATCAACATTATCATCCATTTCGCCTACGATGAGCAATAGCTTTCCCTGAAGCTTCGAAGCATTATCCACATTCGAGCATTCGGCATATTGTGGCCCAATAGGGTAACCCATCCACTGCTCGTTCCACCACATTTTATCCATGCGGTTGTCGTGGCATCCACACGATGATGAGCCTGCCTTGTAAAATTCAGGATGAAACAGTAAGCCAGACAAGGTATTCTGTCCACCGGCGGAACCGCCAAATAAACCAACTCGAGTAGTATCCATGTAACTGTATTTTTCGGCAGCAGCTTTTATCCAAAGAATACGGTCAGGAAAACCAGCATCTTTCAGGTTTTTAAAGCATACATCATGAAAAGCTTTTGAGCGGTTCGAAGTACCCAATCCATCCATTTGAACGATGATAAAACCCAGTTCGGCCAATCCTGAAAAAGCAGAACTGGATGGTCTAAAACTCTTCTGGGCAAAAGAGCTCTGTGGCCCGGCATAAATGTATTCGATGATGGGGTATTTTTTGTTTGGATCGAAAGTCGACGGACGGTAAATGTTGCCCCAAATATCGGTCACGCCATCACGTGCTTTGGCCACAAATGGTTCAGGAGCAATCCATCCTTTTGCCAAAACATCCGAAATATCAGCTTTTTCCAGTTCCATGATGATCTTCCCGTCAGAAGCGCTTCTCAATACGGTAACCGGCGGTGTTTTCACCGTTGAATAAGTATCGGTGAAATAATTGAAATTAGCTGAAAACGAAGCCTGATGTTCCATTTTTTCAGGAGTCAGGTCAACCAAATTGCTTCCGTCGAAATTTATTTTACAGTAATGAATAAAGTAAGGATCTTCGTCGGTATTCCTTCCGGAAGCTTTGAAAATGATGGTATTCGTTTTTTCATTCACTTTCACTACTTCCCGAACCATCCAGTTTCCGGAGGTAATCTGGTTTTTCACTTTTCCCGTTTTGGCATCGTACATGTAGAGATGATTCCAACCATCTCGCTCAGAAGCCCAGATTATTTCGCCCTGTTTTTCCAGGTCATGCCGGAAATATTTTCCACTGTAGTCTATAAATGTTTTGCTTTGTTCGTCGATAATTACAAGAACGGCGCCTGTTGTTCCATCAACCGCAATAACCTGATAGACCTGATGGCCTCGCTGGTTAAAATCGAATGTGAAAGCCGAACTATTTTCATTCCATTTTGGATTTGAAACATCGAATTGATTCTCGAATGCCTGCGTATCAACCGATATTTGTTTTTTGGTTTTGATATCGAATAAAGCTGGTCGCTTAATTGGCAGGGCATCCCCCGGTTTCAGGTAATTGCGCTTATGAAGGATGGGTTGCAACTGCGTTTTCGGCGACGATTCCACAAAATAGATGAAATGATCTTCGTTCTTGCGTACTTTATTAACAGCCAGTTTCTTTGAATCGGGTGACCAACTTAAATATGATGAATAGAAATCGCCAGTAGAGCCATCGAAACTTAACTGAGTTTCATTTTTGTCTTTTGCATTACGTATATAAACATTGTAATTTTTGATAAATGCCACCCAGACGCTATCGGGTGAAGTAACAGGTTTATTGCTCAATTCATCAGGATTGTCGTTCCAGTAAGGTTGTGGTAATTCAGGTTTTGCAACTGAATCTTTGGTAATTGCGTAATTCTTTAGGCTGCAAGTCCAGTAAGCTTTCGCAAATTGAAACTGAAACTTATTTGCTTTCAGATTAAATTTCGGTTTTTCAATTTGAACCGATTTGAGCGTTGTTTTAATGCCTGGTTGTTTATTCAACTGTTCTACGAGTTTACCGGAATCAAATGCCGGTTTTTGTGTCATTTTGGCCGCATCAATCAATATAAAAGAGGCACCTTCGCGGGTTTTTACCTGATACCAGAAATTAGAAGTTGAATCAATCCAATTTACCGAATTGATTTGATGATACACCCGTTCATTCAATTTGATAATTGAATCAGCCCGTTGATAATCGGCCGGAGCGACTTGGGTAAAAGCCAATAAAGGAGCTACAGATATCAACAAAAGTAATCTCAAACTCAATGCAATTTTTTTCAACATGATTAACAATTTTATGCTCAATCCGGGAATCCGGATTCCTTAAGAGCCTTGTTTTTTTAAATTTAAAAAATCTTCTGTGTACTTTGCCAAAGATTCGATGTGAAAAAGCACCTAAGCAGTGGGATAATTGATTAATCAACTCTTTAGAAACAGTTGATTCGAGTCTCTGCATTAAGTCGGTAATCAAGATTTATATGTTCAAAAAATTGCGAAAGAAATTGAATCACAATCCTGATTATTCTATATCTCCAGATTTCAAATTATTCACCAGAGAAACAGCTTCTGCCAGCAACTATGACAGAACATTTATTTCACTTTCCACTCCAGAATACCGCCCGAATTACCCTTTTGTAATTTGACTTCCATGCGCAGAACCGTTGTTTTCACTGGTTTAAATTTCACTGTATTATAGCAATCAGTTTTTAACGTGTAACTATCTATCGTTTCCACAGGCTTCCATTTTTTGTTTTCTGCCTGATAAAGCAATTGCCAGTTTTCCGGAACGCGATAATTTCCATCGTAATGATCCATATTTAACCAGTAAACCGACGACTCGGAAAGCGTAATTGGCTCTTTAAACGTGTAGTTAACAGTTTCTTTTGAGCCTTTTTTCTGCCACCAGTAGAAATAAGATTTGTCTGTATCGCCCGAATTCTTCGGATCAAAACCGTCATTCAAACCTGGTGCCCAATCGGTTGATGCCAATGTTTTAGCTGAATCAGCCAGTGATGGCGCAGGTTTTGCGATTGCTGCAGCTTCATGATCAGGCATCCAGATCAACATATTGGAGCTGCCTCGATTGTTCCAGGCATAATACGGGATGGCTTTCAGATCAACCGACTCCAAAACTTTCGAACCACCATTCATGCTTACTTTTGTCCCTTTTACTGAAAGTGTAACCACTCCGCCCAACAGGGTTTTTTCAAATTGATTACTAACAGGAGCATCCACAGAAACGAAATTATCGAACATCCGACCATTGTTGTTATCCTTGTCTTCGAAGCAATAAACCACCGGACCACGTTGATAGGCAAATTTCCCCTGATCGTTTGTAACTTTATCGTTCGCTTTAATTTTACGAACCGGCATCGGGAAATCTACGTTAACCTGATCGCCTGTTTTCCAGTTGTTTCGTAAAACAGCATAGCCGTTCACTACTTCCGTAGTTATTTCTTTTCCGTTTATCCGGATTGTGTATTTTTCATTATTCTGATTGGCAAACTTGTACAAGTCTGATGGAACGGCCTGATTTTGTGCCCATCCGGGAATGCGGATTTTAAGACCAAGGCGGTCTTTACCGGGTTTGTCGATGGTAATTACCACTTTGCCATCCCAGGGATAGGTGGTTTGTTGTCTAATACCAATCGTATCCTGTCCGACTGCAACCGAAGCATTTCCGGAAGCAAACAGGTTTACATAAATGTCATGTTCGTCGGTTGTGTAAACATATCCAGGGATAGAAGCCATAAAACGGGTAATGTTTCCGGGGCAACAGGCACAGCCAAACCATGGTGCACGTTCGTGGTTGTGTGCTGACTCGAGCGGGTTGTCGTAGAAAAATTTGTCGCCGCTTAGCGAAACTCCCGATATTACTCCATTGTAAAGTGCCCGTTCCAATACATCATAAAACTTCGAATTCCCGTCGTTCAGAAATAAGCGGTAATTCCAGTAAACATTTGAGATAGCCGCACAAGTTTCGCAGTAAGCGGTCATGTTCGGCAGGTCGTAATTCGGGCCAAAACCCTCTCCCTGGGCTCGTGAGCCAATACCTCCGGTGATGTACAGTTTTTTCGAAACTACATTTTCCCAAACTCGTTTGGTAGCAGTCATCAGTGCAGAATCTTTCAACAGCGAAGCAACATCGGTTACTCCGGAATACAGGTAACCCAGGCGAACCGCATGACCGACTGCTTCGTCTTGATTAATGATCAGTTTGTGATCCTGACTGTATTCGCTCAGTTTGTGTCCGTCGGTACCTTTGCCGGTTTCATCGATAAAAAACCGTGCTAATTTCAGGTATTTTTCATCGTGGGTTACGCGGTAAAGCTTTACCAACGCCATTTCAACTATCGGATGCCCTGACGGAACCTTCTTCTGACCTTCGGCAGGACCAAAAACAGTATTCACCAAATTGGCATTTTTCAATGCAATGTCAAGTAAAGTACGCTTTCCGGTTGCCTGAAAGTGAGCCACAGCGGCTTCATATAGGTGTCCGCAGTTATACAACTCGTGACTGTTCAACCGGTCCCAACGGCCTTTGCCGTACCACCGTTCAAGACGTTTGCATTTATTGGTCAAACAGGTGTATAGATAGCCGTCGTCTTCCTGAGCTGCACCAATCAGAAGAATCAGGCTGTCAAGATAACTATCCAATTTTTTGTCGTATTGAACTGCCAGCGTATAGGATGCCCCTTCGAGCACTTTGTACACATCCGTATCGTCGAACGGAAAATCACCTTTGTGCTCACCTTTGATCAAGCCGCCTGCCAGAGCAAAATTATCCATGCGGCCGGTTTCCTCGCATTTCCCGAATGCCGACGGAATGGAAACACTACGGTTTATCTCAATTTTTGGTGCCCAGAATTGGTCGTTAAGATGGACGGCGGTGAATGGAACCGGAGTTAAAGGTGTAGTTGTTTTTTCTTCTTGTTCCTTGCACGAGAACAGTAAGTTAGCAAATAACATGACGAATAAGATTTTTCTCATATTTTTTTATTTAGGATTGATACGTCAAAAATACCGATCATCTTATTCAATTGAAATGATCTTGGTTCTGTTTTTAAATTTAACAACACCCACCTATCATTTTTAGGGCAATTATTCAAATATAATCTACAATTTGTGAGATCCTTTAACAAAAAGAAGAGGTTGTCTTTTCATAAGACAACCTCTTCTGTATTATGGCTATCGTTTTAATTCTTTATTTAATGGACATTGGTTCGGGTATCCCACCATAACTGTTTACCCCAGGAATAATCAACAATGCCTTGATTTTTTACAGCAAGTTTAACCTGTACATCGTTGTAATCGTATTGATTTTGCGGATATGGCAAACGGAATGGTTGATCATTATGTGCTATGCCATAAATCGAAGTAAGTGACGGATAATTTGTTGTAGGAACACCGGTTCTGCGATATAAACACCAGGCTTCATGGTTTTCCTTAAACAAAGCAACCCACTCATCCCACCAGATCCGTTCCTTGGTATTGTTCCATTTTCCTTTACCGTTCAGGTAACTGGTTATATCAGTATCGGAAATATTGTTGTCTGCCATTGAGAGTCTGACAGCTTTATCATAAGCGTCAGCAGCAGTCATACCTACATTATACCCCAACATAGCGGCTTCGGCAAGGATGTAATAAGTTTCACACGATTTATAATATGAAGTGAAACCGGTTTTATTATCACGATAGATTGCTCCAATATGTGAAATTGAACTCAGAGGTGACGGCTGGACTTTTGGTCCATTCTGAAAACCACGATATACACCATCATTTGCAGGTTTGGCAATTGAAGCGATCCGGGGATCCTCCATACTTGCCATATGATCAATAAAAATATCGGACATTCCATGGTCATCGCGTGTACGGCTGTTATCATACCAAGGTTCGAAGTAAGGAGTACTACCTTGCCATATAAAATAGGCATTGTCTTCAGTTGTAGTAATCAAAGGATATTTTGTTGAATTACCAAGAATCTCTTCAATGGTTGTTTTTGCTAAAGGAGCGTTGACGGCTGATATACGCATTGCTGCACGCAAGCGAAGCGAGTTACAGAATTTCTGCCATTTAGAAGCATCACCGTTAAAGAGGAAATCGCCATCGCCTATAGCATCGTCTCCGAATCCGGCAGCCATTTCATCGGCAATTGTTTTCAAACTGTCCATTACTGCGGGGTAAATATCCTGCTGTTTGTCGTATTTAGAAAGTAAAATTCCACCTTTATCTGGATATCCCTTAAGGGCTTCCGTATAAGGTATATCTCCCCAAGCGTCAACCGTGTAAAGCCATAAGTAATTCTGCCAGATTCTGGCTGCCCAACGAATCTTTTGATTTCCAACAGCTGTATTTGCGGTATTATCCAATATTGTATTTAACTGTGTATTACCCCAATAGCAGTTATACCAACGGTTTCCCCAAGTATTATTGGAAGGAACAAGACCACCTAAATGGTCCAGGTATTGGATTTTTACAATATAACCGGCGTAGGTTCCGTAACCATCGATATCTCCTCCTTGCTGAGTAGCAGTTGAGCGTAATACATCGGCCAATATATTGGTTGATGGAACTGTCGAGAGTGCATCCGGATCTGTATTAATCTCATCGAAAGTCTTTGTACATCCTATTATCAGGAAAGAAGCTATCAATGATAAACTTAACCACTCTAATATTCTTATTTTCATAATTGTCATTCTTTAATTTATTAGAAAGTGAGATTTAATTTAACCCCAAAACTACGAGAAGAAGGAACAGATGCCTGTTCGAATCCAATTCCTCTTGTATCGCTTGATACACCCCCTGTTTCCGGATCAAGGCGCAACGTATTCGATTTGTCGACCCATAAAAGGGCGAGATTACTTCCAATCACAGAAACCGTTGCTTTACTTATGAAGTTAATCCTGGTAAGTAAGGATGCAGGAAGTGAATATGAAATATAGGCTTCGCGTAGTTTTAGAAAAGAGCCATCAAAGACATACATTTCACTAACGCCACCACTTTCAAACCAGGTTTGAGCGTTTGTTTCAATTGTATTTTTAACCCAGTTGCCACTTGCATCTTGCATAACAAACCGCTGATCGGCCATCACATCTTTTCCTGCAACAATAGCCCGTTCACGAACGCCATTTTTAACTGTTTCAGCGGCTGTTCCGGCGGCATAACTATGGCTCATTGACTGTGACCAGATATCACCACCGATACGTAAATCAAGGAAAAAACCAAATGATAAATTTTTAATGGTAAAGTCATTTCTTAAACCAGCCAGGAAATCAGGAGACGCATAGCCTATTTTTTTGCTTGACTCTGATACAATCAAACCACTTTTGTTTACTTTAATTGCACCATCATCTGTACGAGCATATCCATCACCAACAAGCACACCCCATGGTTGTCCGGCAATGGCCTGATTTGCTATACCCCAGGTCCATCCTAATTGATAGGACTTCAAATTGGCAAATTCGGGTGAGAGTTCCAAAACTTTACTATCAACTTTAGAGAAGTTAAGTGAACTTGTCCAATTCAGGCCGTTATTACGGCGAAGAATGTTTCCCCGTAACTGTATTTCAAGCCCTTTAGATTCTATTTTTCCTGCATTTAACACCATTGCTGAAAATCCTACCACATTGGAAGTAGAAACATTCATGATCTGGTCTGATGTCATTTTGTCGTAATAAGCAATATCTAAATGCAGACGATCACTAAAGGAACTTGTTTCAATTCCAACCTCCCAGGTTTTGACACTTTCAGGTCGCAATCCTTCATTTGGATAGGTATAACTCTTATACATCTGAGCCACACCATTGAACGAACTGGTCTCCGGATAATAATATGCACGGTTACGATAGGCGGTAGTAGCTGAGCCAACTTCTGCCCATCCTCCGCGTATTTTCAGAAACGACAATGCATCACCTTTTATCCATTTGAATGATTCGAGGGGAAGCCAACTTAAACTGAATGACGGATAAAAGAACGATTCATTAATCGTTGAACTCCAGTCGTTACGGGCGCTTGCATCCAGATAAATCTGACTTTTCCAACCGACCGTTCCGTTAGCATATACTGAATTAGATCGGACACGGCTGTGATCCATTTCTGCAATAGCATCACCAACTTTGTTTGCTAATGTATAAACACCGCGAACTGTCAAAGCATTGGCTCCCGACCTATCGTATTGATAGTTTACGTTACGGTAATTTGCTCCGGCTAAAGCTGAAAGGTTAAAATCGCCAATGATTTTATTATAAGTGGCAATAAAATCCAGATTCACTTCTGTATTATTATATACTCGCTGATCGAACCCACCTTCAGGATAATCTCCGTGATCGTAATAATGGCGCTCAAATGTTTTCATATTATAGGTATCGATACCTAAACGCCCTTCAAATTTCAAAGATTTAGTCGGTTGAAAGAACAATGAAGATTTGCCAAAAAAGCGATCACGCTGGAGACTATTCGTATTTTTATTTACTGTAAAATACGGATTCATGTGATAATTAGTATTCCAATTGTAATAATTATACTCTCCGGTAGCATCTTTTTGGTCCCAGTTGGCTTTTAATGTATTCATGTTTATTTGACGGCCAGACCATATCGTTAAACTGTTAATAGGGTTGTTCGAACCATATCCCTGACCAAGCAGGTTGTCACTTTCTGTCCGGGTATAATTTGCACTTAAGTTTAATTTGACATATTGATTCAAAGTCATCTCAGTGTTTATCAGACCTGAATAATGTTTTTGATCGGTGTTTGGTACTGTACCTGTCTGATCCCTGTATGACATTGACGCCCTCGTATCAGCCTTTTCCGAATGTGATTGGATGGATACAGTATGACTTGTTGAATGACCTGTCTGGAAAAACTCTTTGATATTATTAGGTCGTGATATCCAATCAGTCGCTTGCCTTACACCTCCAACTACCGGGCTATCGTACTGAGCAATTTTAAGCCCAGCATCCAAACGGGGGCCCCAGGATTCATCGTAAAAATCGTTTACCCCATTGGATCCGTCAACCCAACTGAAACCTTTTTTCGAAGCGTAATCCTGGTAGCTTAATCCAGAGTTAGCTGCATTCCAATGGTATTCATCTCCAGCATACCCTTGTCCATAACTATTTTGCAACTTTGGCAACGTCGATACACGGTCAATCGTAAAACTCCCGTCATAGCTAACTGTCACTCCATTTTTCCCCTTGCCTGATTTTGTAGTAATCAAAATTACCCCGTTACCTGCACGCATGCCATAAATGGCTGCAGAACCTCCTTTTAGAACTGTAACAGACTCAATGTCTTCCGGATTGATATCATTCATACCAGAACCATAATCGACACCATTGTATGTATTGTCACCCGATCGTTTTGTGTCATTCGCAATAGGAACCCCATCCACAACGATCAACGGTTGCTGATCTGCGCTAAAGGATGAATTTCCACGAATTGAAATACGTGAGGAAGCACCTACGGAACCTCCAAACTGGTTTATTTGAACTCCGGCTACTTTCCCTGATAACGAACTTGTCAGGCTCATTTGCCCCGACTGAGTGAGTTCGTCAGATTTCACATTCTGAACAGCATACCCCAATGATTTTTTCTCTTTTGAGATACCTAAAGCTGTTACAACAACTTCATCGACTCCAATGGCTTCTTGTTTCATTTTAACATTAAAAGTTGTATTGTTTCCAATCGCAACTTCCTGTGTTGACATACCAACAAATGAAAAAACCAGCATTTTTGCATCACTGGATACTTTAATTCGGAAACCTCCATCCATGTTAGTAATAGTACCTAACGTAGTACCTTTAATAGATACAGACACCCCGGGAAGTGTACTTCCATCATCTGCTGACGTTACGACCCCTGTTAACTCCTTAGTTTGGGCCTTCACTAAGGTTATTCCTGAGATCAGGAATAATAAAAGGCAAAATAGTTTTAATTTCATAGATAATAATTAAAAGTATAAAAATAATAAAGCACTCAAACATTTACGAATCATCATCTATTAATGACGGGTTTAATAAAGGACGAAATCACTTCTTGCCGGCAAATATAGAATGGTTAAAATTCCCATAAAATGAATTTTGTCATAAAAAACGTCTATATGCAAACAAATAGATATTTAATATTAGTAAATAAAATCAAAACGATATTCAACTTCTCCTAAAAAAACACTTTTGATGAATTGTATTGAAGTCACTATCCACCAAATTACGTAAAATTAGATGATTGGCTTAATGCAAATTTTCGTCTCCGCACTAATGGATCAAAAACCAACATGAATCCCTATGGTCTTATGCGCAAAACCCAGATATAGTAAAGTCCGTCAGGCTTCAAGCAAACAAAATGAAATTTCATATTTTACACTTTTATGACATGTTCAAGAATTAGAATCTATAAGAAGGCAAGCATTGGTTGGGGTAAAGATATTGAATCTTATTTAGCTATTGAATTTTTGTTTTATAAGTTCGAAACAGATCGGCTAAATTTTGCGCGAGGAAACATTTCAGGAGGTGTTATGCTTGTTTAATTTTGGGGAGACAATGTGAATTATGCCATGAATATTGAAATCTTCAGGCTAAAGGTTGAGCTTCTAAAATATACGATAGGTTAGTCGTGTAAATTGTACGTCACATAAAAAAATAAAAATACTTCTTAAGTAATTGGTTTTTTATCTTTTTTGGGACAAATCAGGCAAATAAAAAACCGATAGCATTGAAAAACAATACTATCGGATATCTAATTGAGGTCGATGGCGGATTCGAACCGCCGTAGACGGTTTTGCAGACCGTTGCCTAGCCACTCGGCCAACCGACCTGAAATGTGGATGCGAAGATAACTAAAAATCTGATGTACCCGCAACCGTTTTGAAAATTTGGTTGCTTTACCTTTCCAGGGTTACACTTACCTTCCTGATCTGGCCGCCCATAGGTGGATTCAACTTCGAAATTTTCACTTTCGCTTTTCCGATCGTTCCGAATTCACCATAAAGCTTGCTGAGTATTCGTTCAGCCACATTTTCAAGTAAATGTGATTTTATTTGCATCTCTTCCTTAACGATTTGATATGCGGCAAGGTAATTTAAGGCATCCTCCAGATCATCGCTTTTAGCAGCTTTCGAGCAATCGGTGCTTAAAGTAAGATCAACAATAAACCGATTACCTACAATTTGTTCTTCGGCAAAGTGGCCATGGTAGGCATAAAACTCCATTCCTTCTATTTCAATAACTCCCATTCTGAAAACAATTTATAAACTTCAAAATTAATCCATTTTTAAATCTTAGATTTAACGTTTAAAATTATATCTCATTTTGTTTAACTCTTATTACTTTTACAAAAAGATTTCAGGGCTTAAGAAAATTATATTGATATGGCAGAAATAGACAACATTAGCATCGATCAGGAGGAGAAGCTTCCAAAGAATTTTATTCAGCAACAAATTGTAGACGACCTCGCCGAAGGAAAAAACGGAGGAAGGGTTCATACACGTTTCCCTCCTGAGCCTAATGGTTATCTGCATATTGGACATGCTAAATCAATTTGCCTGAATTTTGGTACTGCCAAAAAATTCGGGGGACTAACCAATCTTCGGTTTGACGATACCAATCCAACGAAGGAGGATACAGAATATGTTGACTCTATCATGGAGGACGTTCGCTGGCTTGGATTCGATTGGGACGACCGCCTTTTTTATGCTTCCGATTATTTCGACAAGCTTTACGATTTTGCAGTAAAGTTAATCCAGGAAGGGAAAGCTTATGTTGATTTTCAGCCGCAGGAGACCATCAGCGACCAAAAAGGGGTGCCAACGCGTCCCGGTGTTGATAGTCCTTACAGAAATACATCACCGGATGAGAATTTGGAACTGTTTGCGAAGATGAAATCGGGATTCTTCAATGAAGGAGACTGTGTTTTACGCGCAAAAATCGATATGTCATCACCAAATATGCACATGCGTGACCCGTTGATGTACCGGATATTGAAGCAACCACATCATCGCACGGGAGATAAATGGTGCATCTACCCAATGTATGATTATGCCCATGGACAATGCGATTACTGGGAAGGAATCACCCATTCAATCTGTACGCTTGAATTCGAAGTCCACCGCCCGTTGTACGATTGGTTTGTCGAAGAATTGCGCGACAGCGATTACCGGCCAAGGCAAATTGAATTTTCGAGGTTGAACATCAGTTATACGGTGATGTCTAAACGCCGGCTTTTACAACTTGTGAAAGAGAACTACGTCAATGGTTGGGATGACCCCAGGATGCCGACAATATGCGGTTTACGCCGTCGCGGGTACACGCCTGAATCGATGCGCGCGTTTTCGGATATGGTAGGTATTACTAAAGTCGATGGCGTTACCGATGTTGCAGTGCTTGAGTATTGCATCCGCGAGGATCTGAATAAAAGAGCCCAGCGTGTGATGGGTGTGCTCGATCCGCTCAAAGTTGTAATCACCAATTATCCCGAAGGAGAGGTTGAGGAAATCGATGCCGTTAATAATCCGGAAGACGAAAGCATGGGGAAACGAAAAGTGCCTTTTTCGCGCGAATTATATATCGAAAGGGAAGATTTTATGGAGACTCCGACCAATAAATTCTACCGGTTGTCTCCAGGTCGTGAAGTACGGTTACGCTATTCGTATTTCGTCAAATGCACCGATTTCGTTAAAAACGAACAAGGTGAAATTGTTGAACTTCATTGTACTT
>Ga0302296_1001901_pt1 | contig 14434 bp, 11 predicted proteins | sample III_Fen_N3_1_FD_194546 | JGI IMG/M metagenome (GOLD analysis project Ga0302296, IMG submission 194546) | Peat permafrost microbial communities from Stordalen Mire near Abisko, Sweden - III_Fen_N3_1 | ecosystem: Environmental > Terrestrial > Soil > Wetlands > Permafrost | place: Sweden: Abisko... | reverse complement strand
TTCGGTTGCAGAATTTAATTCTGTGGCCCTTACCAATAATTTCCAGCAGGCTGATACAGGAACCAAAATGATCCATATCGGGAAGAATACAAAGAGCACGATTGTTTCGAAGGGAATTTCGGCAGGTCATAGCTCTAACTCTTACCGTGGTCTCGTGAGGGTTTCACCGAAAGCAGAGAATGCGCGCAACTACTCGCAATGCGATTCACTTTTACTGGGCGATACCTGCGGTGCTCATACATTCCCGTATATCGAAGTCGCCAACAGCAGTTCAGTGGTTGAACACGAGGCGACCACCTCAAAAATTGGTGAAGATCAGATCTTTTATTGTAACCAGCGTGGCATTTCAACCGAAGATGCGATTGGGATGATCGTTAACGGCTACGCCCGTGAGGTGATCAATAAACTTCCGATGGAGTTTGCAGTGGAAGCTCAAAAGTTATTACAGATCAGCCTCGAAGGTAGTGTTGGTTAATTAAAAATGAATATTGAAATTTAGAATATGCTAGTAATTAAAGATTTATACGCCAGAGTCGAAGGCAAAGACATACTTAAAGGGATAAACCTCACAGTAAATGCCGGTGAGGTTCATGTAATCATGGGGCCGAACGGATCGGGCAAAAGTACGCTTGCCAATGTTCTGGCAGGCAATACCAATTTTGAAGTAACGCACGGCTCAGCCTCGTTTAATGGGAAAGATTTACTCGAAATGTCAGCCGACGTCAGGGCAAAAGAGGGTTTGTTCCTCGGTTTTCAATACCCGGTCGAAATACCAGGTGTAAGCATGGTGAATTTCCTGAAAACCGCTGTGAATGAACATCGGAAATACCGCGATCTGGCACCCTTATCAGCAGGAGATTTTCTGAAACTGATGCGTGAGAAAAAAGCGATGGTCCAGATTGATTCACAGCTGACCAACCGTTCAGTTAACGAAGGATTTTCGGGTGGTGAAAAAAAGAAGAATGAAATCTTCCAGATGGCCATGCTCGAACCTACGCTTGCCATCCTCGACGAAACTGACAGCGGTCTCGATATCGATGCGCTTCGGATTGTTTCGAACGGGGTCAATTTACTAAAGGCACCAAATAATGCAACAATATTGGTCACTCACTATCAGCGATTGCTTGACTATATTATTCCTGACTTCGTGCATGTTCTCTACGATGGCAGGATCGTAAAATCGGCCGGAAAAGAACTGGCATTAGAGCTCGAAGAGAAAGGTTATGACTGGATTAAAAAAGAGCAGGGAGAATAGCTATGGCAGAAGTACTTGATAAAACAACAGCTGTCCGTCGGATTCAGGATATCTTTGAAGCAAATCTTTCAAAAATCGGCAATGGGTTGCCCGATTGGATCAACAAATTCCGTCGGCCTGCACTTGAAGCTTTTCAAAGAATGGGAATCCCCGGATTCAAAACTGAAAATTATAAATATACTGACCTCACACGTCTTTTTGAAAACGAAAATTTCAGGCGGGCTTTTAAAACCGATGAGTTCGATGTTGATCTGAAAGATGTTTTCAGTTGTGATGTTCCCGAATTCGATACCCACCTGATACTTGTTGTCAACGGCTGGTATGACGAGTCGAACAATCCAGCCGATTCTTTCCCTGAAGGTGTCATTATTAAAAGCTTTCAAAGGGCAGTCGTTGAAAACCGCGACCTGGTCGAAAAATATTACGGGAAATTGGCAAAAGCCGAAACCGATCCATTGATCGCATTGAATACCGCTTTTGCACAGGATGGATTGTTTATCTATATCCCCGATAACACACATATTTCAAAACCGTTACAACTGATCAACATTCTGAGAAGCGAGGACGATCTCTATGTGACTCAACGCAACCTGATTGTTGCCGGTAAAAACAGTCAGGCGAAGATCATGTTCTGTGACCATACTTTGCTGCCTCAGAATTTCATTGTTAATAACGTCACAGAATTTGAAATTGGTGAAGACGCAGTGATCGACATTTACAGCATTCAGAATCAGCATAATAAAACTGCTAATCTGACAGGCATTTACGTCAGGCAACAGCGAAATTCGCATTTGGTTACCAACGCGGTTTCTCTCCATGGCGGAATTATCAGGAATAACCTCAATGTACTGCTCGACGGTGAATATGCAGAAGCAAAAATCTGTGGACTCGCATTATCTGATAAAAATCAACACGTTGATAATTTTACATTCATCGAACATGCAAAGCCCAACTGCCAGAGTAATCAGCTGTATAAAAATATTCTCGACGACAGCTCAACAGGCGGATTCACCGGCCGGATTCATGTCGCTCCACATGCAGTAAAGACCCAGGCTTATCAGCGCAATAACAATGTACTGCTCACCAACGCGGCAAAGATGAATACCAAACCGCAACTGGTGATCGACAATGACGATGTAAAATGTTCGCACGGTGCAACGGTAGGTAGCATTAACGAAGAAGCACTTTTCTATTTGCAGTCCAGGGGAATCAACGAAAAAGAGGCGCGTCTTATGCTCATGTTTGCCTTTGCTCACGAGGTTCTTGCTGAAATAAAGGTAGATAAGTTACGCGACGTGATCGACAAACTGGTGAATAAACGGTTAAGGGGCGAAGTATCCAAATGCCACTCGTGTGCATTGGACTGCATCCGGTGATCAACGTCTATTATACCATAAAATTAAAAAAATAAAATGACTCCCGATATTTCTAAAATACGTAAAGATTTTCCGATTCTTGATCAAAAAGTCAACGGAAAACCCTTGATTTATTTCGATAACGCAGCAACGAGTCAGCGACCCATTCAGGTAATCGAACGAATTGATGAATTTTCGCTCCGTACAAATGCAAATATCCATCGCGCCACCCATTATCTGGCAAACAAAACTACCGAAGCATTCGAAGCAAGCAGGGAAACTGTCCGTCAATATATTAACGCAGCCGAAGCCGCAGAAGTTATATTCACACAGGGAACTACTGAATCAATAAATCTTGTTGCCTTTTCGTTTGGCGAGGCATTTATTTCTGCAGGTGATGAAGTGGTCGTTACAGAAATGGAGCATCATGCCAATATTGTTCCCTGGCAAATGATGTGCGAGCGACGTGGTGCGATCCTCAAAGTACTTCCTTTCAACGACAACGGAGATTTGCAAATCGGGCTGCTCGACAGCTTAATAACGGATAAAACCAGGATTCTGGCTGTGGCGCATATTTCCAATACATTAGGTACAATAAATCCAATCAAAGAAATCATTCTTAAAGCGCACCTCAAAAATGTGCCTGTATTAGTTGACGGAGCACAGGCTGTAGCTCACATTAAGATTGATGTGCAGGAGCTTGGATGTGATTTTTATGCCTTTTCGGGACACAAAATCTATGGACCGACCGGGATTGGAGCCCTTTATGGTAAGCGGAAATGGCTGGATCAGATGCCACCTTTTATGGGCGGTGGTGAAATGATTGACCGCGTGACCTTTGCAAAAACGACTTATAATCAGCTTCCTTATAAATTCGAGGCAGGCACTCCGAATTATGTGGGTGCAATTGGACTTGCAGCAGCAATCAAATATATTCAAAGCCAGGACAGTCAAACACTGGTTGCATATGAGCATGATCTTTTAACGGTGGCAACCGAAAAATTAAAACAGATTGAAGGGTTAAAAATTTACGGAGAAGCAAACTTGAAAGCCGGAGTAATCTGTTTTAATATTGAAGGGGTACACCCTTTCGATTTGGGAACCTTGCTAGATCAGCTGGGTATTGCCGTCAGGACGGGCCGTTTGTGCGCCGACCCGGTGATGGATCATTACGGCGTCGAAAACATGGTGCGGGCATCATTCGCATTTTATAATACATTCGATGAAATTAATGCCTTTTACAAGGCTTTGATCAGGTTGAAAGCGATGTTTTAAAATTCGCTACTTTTGAAAAGTAAAAAGAACATTAAATGACGATAGACGAAATACAGCAGGAGATTGTTGAAGAGTTTTCAGGGTTTGAGGATTGGATGGACAAGTATGCTTACCTCATCGAAATAGGAAATGAAATGACACCCATTGATGCGAAATACAAGATTGAAAGCAATCTGATCCGTGGATGTCAGTCGAGAGTTTGGTTACATCAGGAATTCACGGATGGCAAAATAAAATTCGAAGCCGAAAGTGATGCATTGATTGTTAAAGGCTTGGTTGCATTGTTGCTCAGAATCTATTCCGATCGTACACCAAAAGAGATTCTTGAATCGGAACCTCGCTTTATTGACGAGATCGGGCTAAGGCAGCATCTCTCGCCCACCCGCTCAAATGGTCTCCTTGCCATGGTAAAACAAATGAAACTTTATGCGTTGGCATACGAAAAAATTTCAGCAAAAAAATAAAAGATGGACGCAAGAATAGATTTAATCATAGAACAGCTCAAGGAAGTATATGATCCTGAAATTCCTGTAAATATATATGATCTGGGACTCGTATACAGTGTTGATATTGAAGGCGATGAGGCAAAGGTTCTTATGACGCTTACCGCGCCGAACTGTCCGGCTGCCGACATGATCCTGGCCGATGTAGAATATATGTCGAAAAAAGTTGAAGGGGTTGAATCGTGTAAAGTTGAAATTACCTTCGAACCACTCTGGGAAAAATCCATGATGTCAGAAGAGGCACGCCTGGAATTGGGATTCATGTAACGAGGAAACCTATTCTCGCAGGATAACTTTAGCAGAAATCATAATCCCGTGAAATATAAACCTTGTTGATTATTCGGTTAAGATTAAGAGGTTAAAATAATTCATTCTCTTTGAGTATGATCGTTTTTCTGATTTCAGACAAATATCCCGGAATGTGATGAGTTAGAACACTATGATGGAAAGACCCGAAATATACAGTCACCAAATCAAGGAGAAAGCACTTGAGCTAGGTTTTTCGGCGTGTGGAATTTCAGCGGTCAGGTATCTTGACGAAGAACGTGAACGTCTGCAAAACTGGCTTTCGAACGGGATGAACGGTTCAATGGCCTATATGGCCAATCATTTTGAAAAACGACTTGATCCCGGGAAACTCGAAGAGGGGGCAAAATCTGTTATTACTGTCCTGATCAATTACTTTCCCAACCAAAAACAAACTGACCCGGCTGCACCCATTATCTCTAAATATGCCTACGGAAGGGATTATCATTTAGTGATAAAGGAAAAACTTCATAATCTATTAATATACATTCAATCGTCCGTTTCACCCTGTCATGGAAGGGCATTTGTTGATTCAGCACCGGTGCTTGAACGCCCACTTGCCAAGGCGGCAGGATTAGGATGGATAGGCAAAAACTCACTCCTGATCTCCAAAGAGTTTGGCACTTATGTATTTATTGGTGAATTGATTATTGATTTGGAACTTGGTTATGACACTCCTTTCACCGGTGATTATTGTGGAAATTGTACCCGATGTATCAACGCCTGTCCAACCAAGGCAATCGTTTCCCCACGAACTGTTGATGCCCGAAAATGTATTTCGTATCACACGATTGAAAACAAAGAGGAGGCTCCTGCTTCAATCCGTGAAAATTTACATAATCATCTATTCGGATGCGACATCTGCCAGGATGTTTGTCCGTGGAATAAAAAAATCAAACCTAACCTAAACGATGATTTCAAGCCAATTAAAGAAATAATAGAAATGAAAAAAAGTGACTGGATGGAGCTGGACCAATACACCTATACTAAATTGTTCAGGCAGACAGCATTCGAAAGAGCCGGTTTTGAACAAATCAGAAGAAATATTGGATATCTGGAACAATGATTTTGATCATATCTTTGCATCGATAATTTTTCTATAAAAGCGCTTCATGCAAGCAACCGAATATCAGTGGAAATCGTACGACGGGCTTCACCTTTATGCTCTCAAATGGCCTTCAGTTGAAAGGCCGGTTGCTGTGGTTGTATTTGTTCATGGTCACGGTGATCATTGCAGAAGGTATGATGAATGGTTTTCGAAACTGACAAGCCGGAATATTGCAGTTCTTGCCTTCGATTACCGCGGTCATGGCAGATCGGAAGGCCGGCGTGGAGTAATCAGGCACTTTGACGATCTCACGCAAGATATAACATCCCTGCATGAAATGGCAAAAGAGCTTTTCCCTGGAATTCCTGTAGTACTCTACGGACACAGCCTTGGTGCAACGATGGTCTTAAGCTATATCCTCAAATCAACATTGCTACCCGAACTGGCGATTGCGACATCACCCTGGCTTCAACTCAAAAAGCAACCGGGAAAGCTCTTTTCGGCTATCATTAAAACCGGGAACTTAGTTGCACCCTTTTTCACTTTCAAAACCGGACTTCGCGCTGCCGATTTTTCCTCTATAGACAACGCTGCCGGGAAAAATGAAAAAGACGAATTTGTTCACAACAGAATATCACCGCGGCTTTATTCAGAGGTAGAGAAAGAAATACAATGGATTATGGCCCATTTTACTGAAATCGGGACTCCCCTGTTATTGATGCAGGGAAGAGATGACCGGATAATGGACGGCAGTGCAACCCGCAAATTGAACAACGGCTCGCCGGGTCATATTAATTATCGCGAATGGGAATATGCCGGACATCAATTGCATAATTCGGAGAGAAGCAGCGAGGTGATGGATTTTATTATTGATTGGATAAAAGAAGGGATATGATAAAATTCAGAACAGAGGTTGAAATACCCAGATTTGCTAAAAAGATGGGCTACCGTCATCAGTCGCTGATGATCGGTTCATGTTTTGCTGAGAATATCGGGGGGATACTTGAAGAACTATGTTTCCCCATCAAAGTTAATCCTTTCGGAATCCTGTACAATCCTGTTTCAATCGCTAACAGCCTTCAGATTCTGATTACCGGGAAAAAATTCACCGAAAAGGATTTATTCTATAGCAATGGATTATATAACAGCTTTTTTCATCACAGCCGGTTTTCAGATCCCGATCCCGTTAAGGCATTGGAACAGATCAATGCACAGACCGATGAGGCTTCCGCGATTCTGAAAAACTGTCATCATCTGTTTATCACTTTTGGTACATCCTGGGTATTTAAACATAAAATCAGCGGTATGATTGTTTCTAACTGTCATAAACTTCCATCTGCGAACTTCGACCGTTATCGCCTTTCAATTTCACAAATTACCGAAAACTGGATTCTATTGATAAATGAGATGAGAAGTTTGAACCCGAATCTCCACCTGGTTTTCACAATAAGTCCGATCAGGCATTTGAAAGACGGAGCTCATGAGAATCAGTTAAGCAAATCGACATTGCTTTTGGCTGTTGATGAATTGATTTCCTTTTATGGAACTGATGTGATCTCGTATTTCCCATCTTATGAGCTGATGCTTGACGAGTTGCGTGATTATCGGTTTTACGCCGGGGATATGTCGCATCCAAGTGAAGTGGCTATCGGGTTCATGAGAGAAAAATTTATCGCCTCAATCCTTGATAAGGAAGCAATAACAGTTTCGGCAGAACTGGAAAAAATTGTGCCGGCACTTAAGCACAAAAAGCTGAACGACAATGACGAAAATTATAATTCATTTATAGAAACCCAAGTTGAAAAAACAAATCAACTTCAAATCAAATACCCATTTGTCAACCTCGAAAAGATGATAAAAAAGTTCCATAAAAAAAGAGCTGATTAATTTTTAGTTGACGAAAGCTTTTCATATTTTTAGCCGTAAGACAATTTCAATATCAAAGAGAATTTTCTGATTCAAAAAAAGAATAATATTAATAATGAAGTTCGTATGAGCTACCTAAAATTCGATAAAGAGGAACTGGTTAATCTGGAATACTCATTGCAACGCGAATTTCTGCGCACTAACCGTTCAGGGGCCTATTCATCCACGACTCTTGCAGGATGTAATACCCGTAAATACCACGGATTATTAATTGTGCAACTGGATAAACTTGATGGAGGCAAACATGTGCTGCTTTCGTCGCTTGACGAAACGATTATTCAACACGATGCCCAATTCAATCTCGGGATTCATAAATATCCGGGTGAATTTTATGAACCCAAAGGTCACAAGTATATCCGAAATTTTGAGATAGACACAATACCAAAAGTAACTTACCGGGTTGGTGGAGTATTACTAACAAAAACAAGAATGCTTGTAGAGCATGAAAATCAGGTCATTGTAAAATATACTCTTGAGGAAGCCAGCAGCCCAACGATATTAAGGTTTAAACCATTTTTAGCTTTTCGAAATGTCCATGAACTGACCAGGGCAAATATGGTTGCAAATGGTAAATACACAAAAATAAAAAATGGTATAAAAATGTGTCTTTACGAAGGATATCCGGAGTTGCATATGCAATTTTCTAAAGATGTAGACTTTATACCTGTTCCGGATTGGTCGCGGAATATTGAATATATGAAGGAGCAGTCAAGGGGATACGAATATCAGGAAGATCTTTATGTTCCCGGCTATTTTGAGTTACCCATAAAAAAAGGCGAATCGGTGTTTTTCTCGGCTTCCACAGAAGGTTGCGATCCGGCGACTCTCAAAAAACAGTATGCATCCGAGATAGCAAAGCGCATTCCACGCGACAGCTTTATCAATTGTCTGATCAACTCCTCTCAGCAGTTCGTCTGGGAAAGAAAAGACGGTAAAGATATTATCGCCGGCTTCCCCTGGTATGAATCAATTCCAAGGCAAACATTTCTTGCTTTGCCTGGTATCTTACTGACGCAATCGGAAGTGTCAACGTATGAGGAAATATTGAATACAAATCTTAGCCGGCTGAAAGACGGGTTGCTGCCCAAATATGTAGGAATCCCCAGCGACTACGATGCCGCAGACGCACCTCTTTTCGCTTTTCAGGCGGTACAGGAACTGAAACCGTTCAAAGAGAAAAAAGAACTCTGGAAAAGCTATGGTCCTGCTTTAAAAGAGATACTGACCAGTTATAAACAGGGAACCCATTTCAATATTCATATGCAACCTGATGGTTTGATCTATGCCAAGCAAAATGGTGTAGCACTAACATGGATGGATGCCTATATTGAAGGAAAACCAGTTACTCAGCGCGGAGGACTCACCGTCGAAATCAATGCAGCCTGGTACAATGCAGTTTGTTTTGCCCTCGAACTTGCAGAAGCGGCCAGGGATAAAACATTTATCGGCCAATGGTCATCCTTGCCTGAACTGATTGCACAGTCATTCTTAAATACTTTCTGGAGTGATGAAAAAGGTTATCTGGCTGATTATGTTGATGGGGATTATACGGACTGGTCCGTTCGGCCAAATATGATATTCGCAGCAAGTTTCGAGTATTCGCCCATGTCGCGCGAACAGAAAAAATTGATTGCTAGTACAGTAAGAAATGAACTTCTTACACCACGCGGTCTTCGGTCTCTGGCGCCTAAAGATTTTCATTACCGGGGATCGTGCGTGGGAAATGCCAACAGACGATCAGCTGCTGCTCATATGGGAAGTGTTTACCCGTTTCTGATTTACCCTTTCGTTAAAGCCTATCTTGATATCCACAAAGCAGGGGGTTTATCCTTTGTCAAACAGATCATGGCGGGCTTCGAGGAGGAGATGTCGGAACATTGCGTTGGAACTTTATCCGAAATCTACGAAGGAAATCCACCGTATACTGCAAGGGGTGCAATTTCACAGGCATGGAATGTTGGGGGTGTATTAAGTGCCACTTCGCTTCTCGAAAAATTCGGTGAATCGCAAAAATAGTCATGAAAATTAACAAATTATCGCGACGTTCAGATATATAATTCCGGTTTGTAATCGTACAATACCGGAGACAAAACAAGGAGTAAAAAGATTTTTTCTCAACTCAGCTACTAAAGGATGAAAGTTTTAATGTTTGGATGGGAGTTTCCCCCGCACATTAGCGGGGGTCTCGGTACAGCCAGTTACGGATTAACCAAAGGACTGGCGCAACTAGATGATGTTGAGGTGCTTTTTGTCGTTCCCAAAGCATATGGCGACGAAGATAATTCAGCTGTAAAGCAGATTATTGGGGCAAGTGATGTGTCGATTACTCAAAAGAAAATCTTCTTTCGAAATACTGAACATAACTTTGATTCCATCGAAGTTGAGTCGAATCTCGTCCCCTATTCTACGCCTGAGGAGTTTTGGAAGCTGACTGAACAGCGTGTCTCTTCCCAAACCCGGTTCATACAAACCGATTCGGAAGGAAAGCTTCCCTTTACCGGTAAATACGGGACAAACCTGCTCGAAGAGATCGCCAATTATGCCATTGTTGCTGAGTCGATCGGAAAAGAATACGATTTTGATGTTATCCATGCGCACGACTGGCTCGCCTATCCTGCCGGAATAGCTGCAAAAAGGGTCAGCGGGAAACCTTTGGTTATTCATGTGCACGCAACTGATTTCGACAGAAGTGGCGGAAGTGTAAACCCCAGGGTATATTCAATCGAGCGCGAAGGGATGGAAGTTGCTGATCAGATCATTACGGTAAGCAACCTCACGCGAAATATTGTTATAGAAAAATATGGAATAGACCCTGCAAAAGTTACGACTGTTTACAATGCCGTTGAACCTGTTGAAAAAGCTGAAAACAAGGGATATGCCAAAGGCATTAATGAAAAAATTGTAACTTTTCTGGGCAGGATAACGATGCAGAAAGGACCGGAATATTTCATTGAAGCGGCATATCAGGTACTTCGTCGTACAGACAATGTCCATTTCGTAATGGCAGGTAGTGGCGATTTAATGGAAAAGATGATCCGTCGTGCTGCCCGCCTTGGAATCGCTGACAGATTTCACTTTACAGGTTTCCTGCACGGTGATGATGTCTTCGATATGTTCCGCATGAGCGATGTGTATGTAATGCCATCGGTATCTGAGCCATTTGGGATTTCGCCCCTCGAAGCGATGATGTCGGATGTTCCAACAATTATCTCAAAACAATCAGGTGTCGCTGAGATCCTGACACACGCCATTAAGGTTGACTTCTGGGACATTAATGCCATGGCCGATGCCATTTACGGAATTCTAAAATATCCTGCCTTATCAACAATGTTCAGAAAATTCGGAAGAGTAGAGGTAGACAGCTTACAATGGAAAAATTCCGCAGAGCACGTCCTTAAAGTCTATAAGTCCGCATTAAAAAAACCCAATACAAAAGAGATATGAAAACAGTTTGCCTCAACTTTCAGATACATCAACCATTCCGATACAGGAAATACCGATTTTTTGACATTGGCAACGATGCCTATTATTACGATGATTTTGCAAACGAAACCATCTTAAGAAAGGCAGCCGATCAATCGTATTTACCCGCAAATAAAATCATCCTTGAACAAATAATAAAGTACAAGGGTAAATTCAAGGTCACCTATTCATTATCCGGTGTTGTACTCGACCAATTCAAATTGTATGCTCCCGAAGTAATTGAGTCTTTCGCTAAGCTGGCAGCTACTGGCTGTGTTGAGTTTTTATCCGAGACATATGCCAATTCCCTCGTTTCGCTTGCAGACGGAAGTTTTTTCGAATCACAGGTCAAAGCGCATGATGACCTGATCGAAGAATTGTTCGGACAACGCCCTAAAGTTTTTAGCAATACTGAGCTGATCTACTCTGACGAAATCGGCGATCTCGTTCAGCGGATGGGATACGAGGCGATGATCACCGAAGGTGCAAAACATATTCTGGGATGGAAAAGTCCCAATTACCTATATTGCAATGCACTAAATCCAAGACTGAAAGTTTTGATGCGTAATTTCCGCTTTAGTGACGATCTGTCATTTCGGTTTTCGAACAAAGAATGGAACGAATTTCCTCTGACTGCCGAGAAATATGCAGGATGGATGAACACCCTTCCCAAGGAGGAGGAAGTAATAACCATTTTTATTAATTATGAAACCTTTGGGCTGCTTCAGCCAAAAGCCTCAGGGATATTCGATTTCTTAAAGAAACTCCCGGAAGCAATTTTAAAATCTGGGAAACTTTCGTTCTCGACCCCTTCGGAGGTGATTAATGATTTACAACCCGTCTCAGCAGTTCATGTCCCCTATCCTATTTCATGGGCAGATGAAGAACGCGATCTTTCAGCATGGTTAGGTAACGAATTACAAAAAGAGGCTTTCGATAAGCTTTACCAGCTAAAAGACAGGATGAGAAATTGTACAGATCCAACAATGCTAAAAGATTGGGATTACCTACAGACCAACGACCATTTATATTACATGTGTACCAAGTTCTTTTCAGATGGTGAAGTTCACAAATATTTCAACCCTTACGGAACTCCATACGAGGCGTTTATCAATTATATGAATGTACTGAGCGATTTCAAAATCAGGCTGAATGCCGTCGTACCTAAAAGCGCAAAAGATCTGGAAATTGCAAATCTCAAGGAGCTTGTTAACGAAAAGACTAAAAAGCTTGATTTGACAGAAACCGAGCTTAAAAAAATCAAAAAAGAAATGTCAGCAGTCAGACTGACTCAAGACAAAATAGCGGTTGCATCTAAAGTTGAACCAGTGAAACCGTCAAAAAAGGTTGCACCGAAAAAAGCAGCACCAAAAAAATCAGTGAAAAAAGAGAAAAAGGAATAGTTGTTGATTCTTTCCTCATTTAGTGGAAAGGATGCGTTTAAAACGTGGAGGGGATAATCAAATACAAAAGACCGGGATTTTCCGGTCTTTTGTATTTGATTATCCTTTCTATTTAACTGACTTCTCCAAAATCAGCAAAAAGATAGTAATTTAGCTTCCCGGTATGAGACTAACAATAGCCCTGGATATAAACAGAAGATGGAATCATAAATTAATGACCTTCAATAGGAACAAAATATTTCTGTTTCTGTTGTTAGTACTTATGATTTCCCTCCATGGTTCAAAATCGTTCCCGGCAGAAGTAATTAACAACCTGAGTTTTGATTTTTATTCACAGGAAAATGGCCTTTCAAACAACCAGATCCATTGTATCTGTCAGGATAAAAAAGGATGGATGTGGTTTGGAACTTCACAAGGCGTATGCCGGTTCGATGGATATAAGTTTACAGTTTTCAAGAATGATCCTGAAGATTCAACAAGTCTGAAGGGTAATCTGGTGCGTACAATCTTCGAAGACCGTAAAGGACAACTTTGGATTGGAACAGAAAATGGCGGTCTCAATAAATTTAACCGTGAAAAAGAAAATTTTCAGCATTTGTTTTATGAAGGTGATCACCCTTTATTGAAAGATGCCACTGTCACTTCAATTAACGAAGATTCGATTGGAAATTTATGGATTGGTACAAGTACCCATCTTTACCGCATTGAAAATGAAAATACAATGTCGGAGATCAGGCCATCAAATCTTAGCGGGTTATCGGAGTATTTCAGAGTCATAAAGTCAGACCGGTCGGGAAGAATCTGGCTGGGAACAAATAGCGGACTTTACCTGTACGATCCGCGGAACAATCGTATCCAAAAAATTAATATTTCTCAGAAGATGTCATCCAATCAGGAAATCTGGGACATATACGCTGATAGCGATGGCACCTTATGGATTGGTACTTATGCAAGCGGTCTTTTAACCGTAAATCCTATCACGCTCGAAGTAAAACAACTGATATTGGATTTAGGGAATGACCGGAATCAAACCGTGAGGGCTATTTCGAAAGACCGTAACGGAAAATACTGGATCGGAACCAGGGGCGGGCTGTATGTTTATGAGAAAAATAAAGGCGCAACTGCATTTTATTATCACGATGAACGTGAGCCTAAGAGCCTGGTGAATAACTCAATCCAGTGTATTTTTCACGATTTGAAGGGTGACGTATGGATTGGAACGCGGAATGGGATAAATTTCCTGATAGAAGAAAGACAGAACATCCAGGGATATAAATCGATGCCTGGTGACGACCGATATCTGAACAGCAGCGAGATCTATGCTTTCTGGGTTGATCCGAAAGGAGACCTCTGGATGGGCACCGAAAGTGGAGGAATCAATATTCTGAACCGTAAAACCGCCCGATTCAGGTACATGTTGCCCCAAAAGGGAAACCCAAACTCATTGTCGACCAATTGCATCAAAGCATTGCTTGATGATGGAAAAAACAACCTTTGGATCGGCACATTCCTGGGCGGAATCGATGTTCTGAATCTTCAAACCGGCACCTTTAAACACTACAGAAACGATCCTGCCGACTCTTCAAGCTTGTCGGATAACCGTGTTTGGTCGCTTTTACGCGACAGTAACAACGATATCTGGGTTGGCACGAGCAGCGGACTCGATAAATTTGATCCGGCAACTGGTTCGTTTATACATTACAGAAATCTGGCAGGCAGGCAACAGGTGAGCTGGTTAACCGAAGATACTGATCATACAATATGGATTGGTGCTGATAATCTAATACTTTATGAACCTAAAACCCAAAGAATAACCCGTATTCAGGAAACGACCCGGTTTATGCTTCACGATTCCAGAAACCGATTCTGGCTCGCAACACCAAACCGCGGAATTGCATTGT
>Ga0302296_1001900_pt1 | contig 14439 bp, 13 predicted proteins | sample III_Fen_N3_1_FD_194546 | JGI IMG/M metagenome (GOLD analysis project Ga0302296, IMG submission 194546) | Peat permafrost microbial communities from Stordalen Mire near Abisko, Sweden - III_Fen_N3_1 | ecosystem: Environmental > Terrestrial > Soil > Wetlands > Permafrost | place: Sweden: Abisko... | reverse complement strand
GGGTTGATAACCTGGTGGCCAAATTCCGGCAGGATTTTGGCGATAGCCTCTAGGTACTTTTTTTCACCACAGATTTCACAGATTTACACAGATTGAAGATTCTCATTTTATACTTTTAATCTTTGTAAATCTGGTTTATCGGGTGTACGACAAAATTCCTTTTATTCATTTTTACTCACCCCCGGTGCGCTTCGCTTACCTCGCCCCTCTCTACATGTAGAGAGGGGAAAAGTCCTGCTTGCGGGGCTTTGGGGTGAGTGAGAAAATTTTAAAGCACAAACTATTTCGATCAAAATCGATATTAGGTACGAAAAGGAAAAATTGTCGTACACCCGGTTTATCTGTGGTGATAATATTCAATCACAGACTGCAGATACATGATTAAATGGTTGCCAGAAAATGGCAGGTTTTGTCGCCCCGGCGAACCGATTCCAGGATTTTGACATCAACAGGCCTTCCCAGCGCTGTTTCGAAAATGGTTTGATGGGTAGCGCGGGTGCATTCGCAATGCATGTCGTTAGGTTTTGCCGGGCGATATTTAGCTGCCGGACAGTAACATCCAGGTGAGACTTCGCCAAATCGGATGTGTACCGTGTTGCCTTCTTTCCATGCTTCGAAATTGCTTTTGTAAGCTTCAATCAGCTTATCCAGATTGCCCTTGCCTCTTTCGGCAATGTCGCTTTTGAATGGATGCCGGTTGTAACAACCGCGTCCGCAACCCGCCATTAATTTCACGCGGGTAGGTTCGTCAAGTTCCGTTTCGATGGTCGAAATCAGATCTGACAACCAATTCTGGATAAACTCTTTTTCCTCCAAAAGTTGTTGGTATTTTTCATCGACCGACATCACATTTGTGGATGCAACCAGACTTGTTGCCGGCAATAAAAAGCAACCGGCACATGCACTGAGTGTCAGCGAACGTCGAAAAAAGTCTTTTCTGTCCATGGTGTTCATTTTGGAATCTGTTAAAAAGACATTTGTCAAGTGAATTACCCTAAAGCCTAAACAAAAAGGGCAAACAAAAAAAACCAAATATGCACATAGGGCACAATAGAAAACCCGAAAACCCATAACCCGCATCCAGTATCTCTTTACAACACTCCTTTCTCCGGAAGGTATTTCCAGAAACGTTTGGGCAACAACTGCCGGTGTACTTTCGGGTTTTTCCGTTCCTGAATACTAATGCTTTTGTAATACTGCTTCCACAGCCGCTGAAAAAGCTTTTCATCTTCAGCTAAAAGCGAAGCATGCAATTGCCCGTTTTGCGGATTGACTTTCAAATCGTCAAACACCACCCGCGAAACGGTTTTCAGATCGTACAAAAAACCATAATTGCGTTTCAGGTCGTAAATAATCCAGGATTGGTCGGCAAAGCGGTCGCGGAAATGCGGGATGCACAACGGAAGCACATCGTAAATGGGTGCAAACGAAGCATAATAACTACCTTCAACGGTCTTCTGAAACCGCGTAAACATGTGGATGCGTTGTGCCTCGCGGCAAACCTTTTGGTGCAGTTTGTGAATTTCAACGACGACTGGTTCAGCGAAGTCCGTTTCTTCGTTTTTGGTCGAGTCGATGATCAGCCGGATGTATTTCACCAGCAGCAGCGGTGTGTCGGGCAAACCTGATAAAAACACCCGGTAAATGAGGTGGGCATTCTCTTTCGACGAGTGTGCAATAATTCCATTCCAAACGCGCTCGGCTTTCCGGTCATCTGTAACAATGTCAGTTGTTGAAGCAAACAGAACGCTCTGACTTCCTTCTCCTGAAAGGATTTCATCGGGAAACTGTTTCCGGCTGTACGATTCGAAAACCAGCGTCAGCAACCCTTCAAAAGTATTATCGAAAGAGAAAACGTTCATGTGATAAGTTTCAAATTCCAGGTATCAGTTGATGTCATTGGTTATTGTTTACTATGAATGACGTGAAGCGAATGACAATTAATGACCTGCTTTTACTGCCAACTACGACGGACCACTGACCATTACCTCAATGCCGGCATCATCGGATAAAACAACTTTAGTTGAACTGCACCATCGTTCCCAACTGGTTTCTTGTCGAGCAAAAGCTGACGGACTATTTCGGGTTTCAATTCCTGAATGTTTTGTGACCGAAGCTCGTTACAGGTGATGAAATACCGTGCACGTTTCATCACCACGCCCATTTTTTGCAGGTGTTTCGAATTCAGTCGCTGGTGTTTGCGGGCCATCAGGATGAGTGGTACCGAACGGGTGCCAATTCCCGGAACACGAAGCAGCATCAGCGGGTCGGCCGTATTGATGTCGACCGGAAACAAATGAGGATTCCGCAAGGCAAAAGTCACTTTTGGGTCGAGTTCCAGGTCGAGGTTTGGATTATCGGCATTCACAATTTCGTCGCTTCGGAAGCCATAAAACCGAAGCAGCCAGTCGGCCTGATACAAGCGGTGTTCGCGGCGGAGTGGGGGAGTATTCAACGCCGGAAGCCGGTTGTCGTAGCTATTTACCGGGATGTAACCTGAATAGTACACCCGTTTCAAATCGCGGCGCAAATAAAGCGCTGACGAAAGTTTCAGAATGGTATGATCGGTGTCGTTTGTTGCTCCGATGATTAGCTGTGTGCTTTGCCCCGAAGGACTGAAAAGAGGCGCATTCCGGTGGTTTTTGCGCTCTTCTTTCGACTCCAGAATGCCGGTTGAGATGATTTTCATCGGTTCCAAAACACTTTTGAAATCTTTATCCGGCGCCAATAGTTTCAGGTTGTTTTCGGTGGGTATTTCGATGTTCACACTCAGTCGGTCGGCCCAGCGGCCAGCGTCGGCAATCAGTTGCTGACTGGCGCCGGGTATCGCTTTCAGATGGATGTAGCCATTGTACCGGTGCTCTGTTCTCAATAGTTTGGCTACCGAAACCATCCGTTCCATCGTATGATCGGGGTTTACCAATACTCCTGAACTGAGGAAAAGTCCTTCGATGTAATTCCGGCGGTAGAACTCGATGGTCAGGTTGGCGATTTCGTCAGGTGTAAACGAGGTGCGCGGGATGTCGTTGCTTTTGCGGTTAATGCAGTAGGCACAATCGTAAATGCAATAGTTACTGAGCATGATTTTGAGCAGCGAAATGCATCGTCCGTCCTCAGCAAAACTATGGCAAATGCCCCATGCCGTAGCATTTCCGATGCCGCCGCTGGTATTGCTCCGCTTGGTTCCGCTTGATGCACACGACACATCGTATTTGGCTGCTCCGGCCAAAATCTTAAGTTTTTCAAGGCTACTTTCCGAAATCATGATTCAGTTTTTAATGACAGCCTAATAATCATTGCTGCCAAACCAAGATACTGGAATTGGGTGAAAAACCTAAAAGGGGATAGTAATTTTTTGGAGGACTTGGATGAAATATGATAAAAACTGTTTGTCAGTTCAATCCTGTCAAGAGTTCAATTTACCTTTGTTGTCAAGCTTTTTCTTCTCTTTATTTTCAAGCTGTCTGATACTTCCTTCCGTTGGCAGGTTTTCGGGCATGGTTCCTCCAAGTTCCTTAATGGTTTGGCGTACTTTTTTGCCTACTTCATAATGAGTTTGGTTGGCTTTTGTTTTTCCTTTAATGTCTTCCCTTCGAAGTTTTTCCTCGGTTTGCGTAGCACGGAAAAGATTGGCCGCCAATTCGGTACTACCCATATGATCGAGTATGTTTTGGCTTTTCTTTAATCCTTTTCTGTGGTGAATACCTTTGGCATCGAGTCCACCATATAGCCCCATGTAACCATGATTTTGGAATATCGCGTAATCAACAGGCTCAATAACACCGGCATCTTTGGCCGCTTCATCCAGTTGAATATTGTGTGCTTTCATTTCGTTTCGCAGGAACAATCGTTTTTCTTCTTCCGTGCTCAAACGGTTGTATTCGTCCATTTGGCGAATTTCCTGCAAACGGGTCTGAATGGCAAAATAGGTTTGCCCTGTTGCAACAATTTCTTTCGATGGATCGGCATTTTGAACGATGAGATAACAGGCATAACGCGAAAGTTTTACACTTGGATACATCTGCGTTGCCCCTTTACCATGAATTATCTCCTCGTGGAAATCAACGAGGTGATGCTCTACTTTTTGTCCACTGTTTGCGCAAGCTTCTTTGGCTTTCTCTATTACAGGCAAGAAGTTACGAAACTCTGCATATTCAAGCACTTTAGCCAATTGACGAGCACCCCAATATTCATTTCCCTGCTCGTCAACCTGACGTATTTGCTCAAATATGCTTTGTGCCTTTTTTGATAATTCGTTTGCCATATCTGTTGGTCTTGAAAGATAATTTTATTTGGCTATTTGATGTGTCTTTTTTATAATGTCCTAAAACGAGCAACTATCCCCAAATATAAACTACTTTCTCAACTTTAACGATAAGAATAATACTCATTTTCAAAAGATTATAAACTGATTGGCAAAACTATCAGTTATATATTCTGCTGGTACTTGTTGCCGCTTTGGTGACAGCATCTGTTCCCAATATTCCATTAGGGAGCAAACAAATTTACAATAACAGCCATTTATCTTCAGGCCCCTTTTTCAATCTGTGAATCTGCAAAAACGATTTGTGACTTTTCCCTGACGGGGAAGACAAAAAAGGCTGTCTTTTCAGGACAGCCTCTGGCGATTTTGGTTTTTGGAAAAAGATAAATCGACCCTAAAAAATATCATCCACATTTAGAAGATCCACAATCGGGGCAGGTTAAACAACCTTCCTGATAAATCACATTGTGCGAACCGCACTCGCCGCAAATAGCTCCTTCGACAAGCGTTCCGTCGGGGATATATTTTTTCAATGCGCGAGCCACACCGGCTTTCCAACTGTTGATTGTGTCGTTGTCGAATTGCAGGCTGGTAACAGTATTAACCACCTTATGGATAGGCATTCCGTGGCGCAAAACTCCTGAAATCAGTTTGGCATAATTCCAGAATACAGGATTGAATTTGTAGGATAACCCTTCGATGGTGGTTTTGTAGCCTTGTTTGTTTGTGTATTGAAAATCGTATCGTTTGGTGCCGTCAAGATCAACATTTTTGATGATTTTCCCACTTGTTACGGAGCGTGGCAACAGGATACCATCCTCGTCATCCGATAATCCGGTGAAAATCTCATAAGGCCGTCCGTCGATGGTTCCGATAAAGGCTACCCATTTGTCTTTCGAATTCTGAAAACGAACCACATCGGCTTCAAGTTCAGTCGGTCGTTTGGTCGGGAAAATGCTATCTTCCTTTTTGTCTTCGTCTTCGATTTTATTCGAGATAAGCACTCCCGAACGTGACCCGTCGCGGTAAACAGTCACTCCTTTGCATCCGCTTTTCCAGGCTTCGAAGTAGAGTTTGCCAACTAGTTCTTCATCGGCTTCGGCTGGCAGATTAATGGTTACGCTGATGGAATGGTCAACCCATTTCTGGATGCGTCCCTGCATTCGAACCTTGGCCATCCAGTCAACATCGTTCGAAGATGCTTTGTAGTAAGGCGATTTGGCTACCATGGCATCCAGATCGGCTTCCGAATAATTTTTCCGGAGATCGAAACCGTTAATTTCCATCCAGTCTTTGAATTTATGGTGGAAAACAACATATTCTTCCCATGAATCGCCAATATCGTCAACAAAGTCAACTTTAACATTTTTATCGTTTGGGTTTACTTTGCGGCGACGTTTGTAAACCGGCATGAAAACGGGTTCAATTCCTGAAGTTGTTTGGGTCATCAAACTGGTTGTTCCGGTTGGCGCAATGGTTAACAAGGCGATGTTGCGGCGTCCGAATTTGATCATGTCCTGGTAAAGTTGTTCATCTTCGGCGCGCAGACGTTTAATCATCGGGTTGTTTTTTTCGCGTTCAGCGCTGTAAATGGCAAATGCGCCGCGTTCTTTAGCCATATTTACCGACGAACGGTAAGCTTCGAGAGCTACCGTTTTGTGGATTTCTTCGCTGAAATCAGTAGCATCGTCGCTTCCATAACGAAGGCCCAGCGCGGCAAGCATGTCACCTTCGGCCGTAATTCCAACACCGGTTCGCCTTCCTTCTTTGGCTTTGGTCTGTATTTTTACCCACATCGACCGTTCGATGTTCTTAATGTCATCGTTTTCGGGGTCGTTATCAATTTTTCCAAGGATGCCGTTAATTTTTTCCAGTTCAAGGTCGATAATGTCGTCCATCATTCGTTGGGCAAACCCCACATGTTTTTTGAAAAGTTCAAAATTGAATTTAGCTTGTTTGGTAAACGGATTTTCGACATAAGCAAACAGGTTCACGGCTATCAGGCGGCAGCTGTCGTATGGGCAAAGCGGTATTTCGCCGCACGGATTGGTGGATACGGTTTTATAGCCCAGATTGGCATAACAATCCGGAACTGATTCCCTAATAATGGTATCCCAGAAAAGAATGCCCGGTTCGGCCGATTTCCATGCATTGTGAACAATCTTTTTCCAAAGGTTGGAAGCATCAATCTCTTTTACATATTTGGGTTCTTTTGCATCAATCGGATACTGAGTGCGGTATTTTTCACCAGATTCGACCGATTGCATAAAATCATCGTGAATTTTTACCGAAACATTGGCCCCGGTAACTTTTCCCTGTTCCAGCTTGGCATCGATGAATGATTCAGCATCCGGATGTTTAATTGATACCGACAGCATGAGGGCGCCACGGCGACCATCCTGGGCTACTTCGCGGGTTGAATTTGAATAACGTTCCATAAACGGAACGATACCGGTTGAGGTGAGTGCCGAATTCTTTACCGGCGAACCTTTTGGGCGAATGTGTGATAAGTCGTGACCAACACCACCGCGGCGTTTCATCAGTTGAACCTGTTCCTGATCAATTTTCATGATACCGCCGTACGAATCAGATTGTCCATCGTTCCCGATCACAAAACAGTTCGATAGCGAAGCAATTTGAAAATCGTTCCCAATTCCGGTCATTGGGCCTCCCTGCGGTACGATGTATTTAAAATCTTTCAGAAGTGCAAAAATCTCGTCTTCGGTCAACGGATTTTCGTAGTTTTTTTCGATTCGTGCAATTTCCGAAGCCAGACGTCGGTGCATGTCATCCGGAGTATGTTCGTACAGGTTGCCGAACGAATCCTTCAATGCATATTTATTTACCCAGACCCTTGCAGCAAGATCATCTTCCTTGAAATATTTCAGTGAAGCCTGATAAGCTTCATCCTGGGAGTAAGTTTTTTTACTCGTTTGGGGCTCAGTAACCGCGTTTTTGAATGTCATAAAACCAAAAATTTTGATCGTAAAAATTGATAATCGATTGCAAACGTGTTAAAAATATGTCACACGATTGATGTTTTTTTCTGTATGCAATATACAGCCTGCAATTAAAAAAACGGATATTATTTCCGATAAAAAATTTAGAAGTTATCAACTCATTCGTGTTAATATACTAATAATTAGCTTACTAACATTTTTTTGATTCGAAAAAGTTTACAAAAATAAAAATGTCATTTTTCGGAAAGCGGTTGAAAGAAAGCTGTTTGTAGATGATTATTGTTTTATTGAAACAAAGCGATTCGATTTTCAGGATTGGCTGAAAACTTTGTTTAAGATAATTTGCGTAGCTCCCAGGTTTTGGTTGGTAAAGAGGATGCACTCACGCGAGATTGAATCCCTTTTTTCGGTGTCATGAAGCAAGGTATCCAGGATGGATTGAAGAGCGGAATATTCAGTAATTGGGTAAGCTATACCTAAACTAACCATATTGGTTGCTTCCTGAAACTTCAGGTATTTCGGGCCAAATACGATGGGCATACCAAAAATTGCGGCCTCAAGTGTGTTATGTATTCCTGCCCCAAAACCACCACCAATATAAGCCATGTCGGCATACTTGTATATCGAAGACAGCAGTCCGATGATATTAACAATCAATACTTGTTTGTTCATAACTGTTTCTTCGGTCGCTTCTGTATAACAAATAGCCGGACTTGTTAACAAACTTATGAGTCGATCAACATTTCCTTTCTTCGTTTCGTGGGGAGCAATGATGAATTTGATCTCCGGATGGCTGTTGATGTATTGAATCAATAATTCTTCATCCGGTTTCCAGGTACTTCCGGCAATCACTAACTGGCTGTTCCCCTTAAATTTCCCGATAATCGGGATGTTCTTTCCTTTCCGGGCAATTTCGGCAACACGGTCGAACCGGGTGTCGCCGGCTTTTGTCACGTTCTTGATGCCAATCCGGTGAAGTAAATCGACCGACGGATTGTCCTGAACAAAAAACTGTTCAAATCCGAAAAGCATTTGTCGGTACCATTTTCCCCAGGGAGAATTTTTAAAGAACAGCTGATTTTCGCGGAATATGGCTGAAACCAGGTAGAGTGGGATATTGCGTTTCTTTAGTTCGTTGATGTAATGAAACCAAAACTCGTATTTTACAAAGAATACAATTTCGGGACGAACCAATTCAATCAGTTTGCGGGCATTCTTTTTGGTATCGGCTGGAAGGTAAAATACCGATTCGGCCAACTCATAATTTTTGCGGATTTCGTATCCTGAAGGGGAAAAGAAAGTTAAAAAAATCTGGTATTCGGGATGTTGATTGTGTATGGCCTCGATGATCGGACGACCTTGTTCGAATTCGCCCAGCGAAGCACAATGAACCCAGACAACCGGTTTATCGTGATTCATTTTTTCTATTCCGGCAAAAACCTGCTTACGACCTTTGCTTATTTGCCGCGCCTTGATGTTAAAAGGAGCCGCCAGCCAGATAAGCAGCGAATAAAATAAAATGGAGAGATTATAAATGAGGTTCATTCCGTTTTTGTTTTGAGTCGGTAAAAATAATGTTTTGGTTCGATATTCGACGACCCGGATTACAGGCTTGCGAGATAACCGCTGTCCTTTTTCAATCCGGGCTGCATCGAGGCCTTAACAGCAAGCTGGTCGCAGCGTTCGTTCTCCGGAATGTTGGCATGTCCTTTTATCCACGTAAATTTGACCTGGTGTTTCTCGTATATCTTCAGAAACCGGAGCCAGAGGTCTTCGTTCTTTTTGCCCTTGAACCGTATTTTCACCCAGTTCCAGATCCATCCTTTTTCAACAGCATCCACAACGTATTTCGAATCGGTGAAGATGGTCACCTTCGAGCTTTCTATTTTCAGAGCTTCCAACCCAATAATAACAGCCAGCAATTCCATCCGGTTATTGGTGGTTAATTCAAATCCATCCGAAATTTCTTTTCTGAATTGTCCGGAAAGCAATACAACGCCGTATCCGCCGGGTCCGGGATTTCCACGCGCTGCTCCATCAGTATAGATTGTAATGTTCAAAGCTTATCGAATAAAATAGTCATTGATGGTCATTGATAGTCATTTGTGGTCATTGGTTGTAGGGCGATGCGAAGCTTGACAATTAGTGACGCGAAGCAAATGACCACAAATGACTTATTAACTTTCGAATTAATTCACAATCTTCATTTCGTCAATCAGGTTTTTCGCTCCGCCCATTTTGTCGATGGTCCAAAGTACAAAACGGATATCGACATTGATGCACTTTTGAATGTCGTTTTCGAAGGCGATATCGCCGCTCATTGCTTCCCAGTTACCGTCGAAAGCGATGCCAATTAACTCGCCATTGCCATTAATAACCGGGCTACCCGAATTTCCACCGGTAATATCGTTATTGGTGGTAAAACAGGTGTGAAGAGTTCCGTCGGCATCGGCATACTTGCCAAAATCTTTGGCAGCATATAGTTCTTTTAGTTTGGCTGGTACATCAAACTCTTCGTCACCGGGGATTTCTTTTTCAATGTATCCGCGTAAGGTGGTGAAATAGCTGTATTTAACCGCATCGCGTGGAATGTAATCGCCCACTGTTCCGTAAGTTAGCCGCATGCTCGAATTTGCATCAGGATAAAATGTTTTATCAGCTTTCATTTCCATCAAACCGCCTACAAATAATCGGTTTCCTTTGGCAAGGGCTTCTGTCGTTTTGCCTGTTTCTTCGCCAATCAAACTCATCATGCGGAATATTTCGAGCGAAACCTGGAAAAGCGGATCTTTTTCAAGAACCTTGGCTTTTGGCTTTTCAAAGAATTTCAGCATCCGATCCTGACTTCCGAAGATTGATTTGGCATATATTTCTTTGGTATATTTCCCGAAATCGTTCCCGTACTTTGATTTTACGATCTTGAAAAATGGTGGGTGATATTGAGGATCAACATTCTCCTGATAAATGCGGAACAGTGCAGCTGCTGTTTTCTGATCGGTTTCCGGGTCGAAATCTTTATAAAAATTATCCAATCCACCTTTTACCCGTTCGCTGACCAAATTAACCTTATCCGAATTTTTTTCCGATTTTAATGCATCGTAAAGCGGATGGGTACGGTAGGCAAAATAGAAGATTTCGGGTCCGCGAACCATCGACTCAATCATGTATTCCAGGGCTGTTTCGTCGGCGATATCTTTATACGAACCGGCAACCAGGTTGAGCGCCTCGCCATATTTGGCTTTTCGCTGCGGATCGGCATTCACCCATTGTGTGAATTTCTCTTCTAGCTGTTTTTTCTTGGCGATCACATCCAGGTGTTTAATTCCTTCGTTTTGACCGATGCTGAATTTGTAGTAATTCGAGCTGCGGGCATATTTGGCCGAATACATGATCCGTGCTTTTCGCGAAGTGTTCATGAAATCTTCCATGATCCGCTGTTTCTCAGCTCGAACTTTTATACGTATTGGATTGGTAACTTTCATGGTATAATCAATTCCGAAGGAAGTTTTGTACCGGTTGGTACTTCCGGGATAACCCAATACCATGGCAAAATCGTTCATCTTGTAGCCTTTCAGCGAGATTGGAAAAAAGTGTTTGGGTTTGTATGGTACATTGTCTTTTGAGTACGACGCTGGTTTTCCGTCTTTCCCGCAGTAGATCCTGAATATGCTGAAATCGGCAGTATGACGGGGCCACATCCAATTGTCGGTGTCGCCTCCAAATTTTCCCATCGATTGTGGTGGAGCTCCAACCAGACGGATATCGCGAAAAGTCTCGTAAACAAACAGGTAATATTTGTTTTCGTTGTATAGCGACTGAACCCGGGCTTCGTATTGGGTGTCGCCAGTTGCTTCTTTTTCAATGGCCGACGACAATTCACGTACTTTTTTGCTTCGTTCATCACCCGTCATTTGATCGGTTAGTTGTGGCAAAATCTTTTCCGTAACATCTTCAAACCGGATCAGGAAAGAAGCAGTTTTTCCCGAATTCGACAATTCTTCTTCTTTCGTTTTGGCGTAGAATCCATCTTTCAGATAATCGTGATCAACGGTACTGTGTTCCTGAATCTCATCAAATCCACAATGATGGTTCGTCAACAACAGTCCTTCATCTGAAATAAGTTCGGCAGTACACGATCCGTGATCGAGTGCAACAACCGCATCTTTCAGGCTCGAATGGTTAATACTGTAAATATCTTCAGCGTTCAGCAAGCATCCTTCTTTCTTCATTTGGTTGATGTTCAGCTTTTCAATTAAAGCCGGCAACCACATCCCCTCGTCAGCCTTCACCATTCCAGGCAATAACACCTGAATGAATGCGACTATTGCTAAAAATCGTTTCATTTGATAAATTAAAAAATATAAATAGTTGATGAATCGCTGGCAAAGATATAGTTATATGCTTATTTACAAATCATTTTGCCCGAAGCCTGCTTAAAATCATGATAATAGCTGGGAACGACCATTTTAAGTTAACTAACGATCCTGATTTTCACGACTGGTTCGGTTTATTACGGTTCACAACCTTCAGAAATGTTATCTTTGTGCCGAAATTTTAATCAGCAAAAACATGGAACGAAAAGTAAGGGTGCGGTTTGCGCCCAGTCCCACAGGTCCGCTACACATGGGTGGAGTGCGGACTGCTTTATTCAATTATTTATTTGCCAAAAAATACGGCGGCGATTTTCTGCTACGCATTGAAGATACCGATCAGAACCGGTTTGTTCCCGGCGCCGAAGAATATATTATTGAATCGTTGAAATGGTGCGGCCTGGTACCCGATGAAGGTGTTGGCTTTGGAGGCGACTTTGGTCCCTATCGCCAGAGCGAACGCAAACCGATATACAAGAAATTTGCCGATGAACTGATTGAAAACGGGTTTGCCTATTATTCGTTCGATACTGCCGAAGAATTAGACGAACTCCGGAAAGAGGCAGAAGCCCGGAAGGATGTTTTTTCGTACGATTTGCATACGCGCAACCGATTGAAAAATTCGCTGACCCTTTCTTCCGAAGAAGTTCAGGCCCGGTTGGCTCGTGACGAGCATTACGTGATCCGTTTCAAGATGCCCGAAAACCGCGAGGTTGTTGAGGAAGATTTGATCCGCGGACGGGTGTCGTTCAACACCAATCAGCTCGACGATAAAGTTTTGTTTAAGTCCGACGGGATGCCAACGTATCACCTGGCCAATGTGGTCGACGATTACCTGATGCAAATTACGCACGTTATCCGCGGCGAAGAATGGCTTTCGTCCATGCCGCTGCATATCTTATTATACGAATCGCTTGGAATTTCCGAATCACGGCCACGGTTTTCGCACCTTCCGCTTATCCTGAAACCGGAAGGAAAAGGTAAACTAAGCAAGCGCGATGGCGACAAAATGGGATTTCCCGTATTTCCGCTGCTCTGGAAAGATCCTGAGAGCGGAGAGTCTTACCGTGGTTATCGCGAAGACGGCTATTTCCCCGAAGCTTTCATTAACATGCTTGCCCTGTTAGGATGGAATTCAGGAACCGAACAGGAGTTTTTCACGATGGATGAGCTGATCGAAAGTTTCGACCTTTCGCGCGTGGTAAAATCGGGAGCACGGTTCGATCCGGAGAAAGCCAAATGGTTTAACCGGCATTATTTACAGCTGAAATCGTCAGCCGAACTGGCTCAGTTGTTTTTACCCACCCTGAACGAAAAAGGAATCACTCTTGATTTGCCACAACTCGAACGCATTGTTGGTTCGATTAAGGAACGATGCGAATTTGTGAAGGATTTGTGGGAACAGGGACATTACTTCTTTCAGGCGCCGGAAAGCTACGACGAAAAGACGGTGCGTACCAAATGGAAGCCCGACACCAGCGAAAAACTACTGGCTATTGCCGGACTTTTCGAAACCCTGAACGACTGGAAATATGAACCCATCAAAGAAGCATTTTCAGCATTTATGACAGCCAACGAATGGGGATTTGGCGCCGTGATGGTTCCCATCCGCCTGGCATTGGTAGGCAGCAGCAGCGGTCCCGACCTGTTCGAAATCTTTGAACTTATTGGCAAAGAGGAAACGATTGGACGGATTAGGACAGCCTGCGAAAAAATCAAGTAGATGGAAATTGACAGCGAAGAATTTGATATTCCACCTTGGCAAATGAACGAAGTGAGGGAACGAATAGAAGAATATAAAAAGAATCCCGATTTGGCATTGGATTTTGATAAGACCATGGATGAAATCGAAAAGGAATTGTAATGTACAGATTTAACCATGTGTCCCATTTATGGGATGGGATGAGAATGCGCTCTAATAACAAAGCTAGTCAGGGCGTGACTTGGAGTCACACCCTGACTAAAAATGAGTTTTAGCCCTGAGAATTTTTACCCCACCTTCAAATCGACTTTCATCCGCAACATTTCCGTGTCAGTTACCAAGCTGCTTAAATTCGCAGGATTTCGTATCTTTGGGTTAAAGTTTATTGCGATGAGAACAGATAAAAAAGTAGTACTGAACGATCTGAGTGTGCTTTTGAAAACCAGATTTGTTGATAACCTGAAAGAGGTAGTTCTTTTTGGGTCCCAGGCTAGCGGAAAAGCGAACCGCGATTCAGATTACGATTTTCTGATTATTCTAAAGCAAAAAGCCGACTGGAAAACAGAGCGCGAAATATCTGATCTCTGTTACGAGATTGATTTAAAGTATAACATCATTACAGATACACACATCCTAAGCGAATCTGAGTTTTCATCTTTACGTGGCAAGCAGCCCATCTTTGTAAATGCACTTTCAAATGGATTACACGCATGATCGCAGAAAATGACAGGGATTCTTTGATCGAATATCGCTTAAAGCAAGCGGTTGACACCATTGAACTGGCGAAATTTCTTTTAGCAAGTGATAAATTAATTATTGCAGTGAACCGTGTTTATTATGGAATGTATTATGCTTTGACAGCTCTGGCGCTGAAGCATGCTTTTGAAACCTCAAAGCATGGCCAATTGATCGGATGGTTTAACAAGGAATTCATTTCAACTAAAACGGTTGATCCCAAATACGGGAAAATTCTGCGAAACGCATATCAAAATCGGACGAAAGGCGATTATGATGCTTTTGTTTTGTTTTCAACAAGCGAGGTTGAGTCGATGCTAAACGAAATGATTGATTTCATTGAAGAAATAAAATTCCTTTTAAAGAAATAACTTCAGACTCTTGTTTTCAACCCGACCACACCTGTGG
>Ga0302296_1001898_pt1 | contig 14443 bp, 17 predicted proteins | sample III_Fen_N3_1_FD_194546 | JGI IMG/M metagenome (GOLD analysis project Ga0302296, IMG submission 194546) | Peat permafrost microbial communities from Stordalen Mire near Abisko, Sweden - III_Fen_N3_1 | ecosystem: Environmental > Terrestrial > Soil > Wetlands > Permafrost | place: Sweden: Abisko... | reverse complement strand
TTCTTTGGAAAGTAGCACATTTTCGGATGCAATGTTTTCTTCGAGGTATTTTATCCGTTTGGTACCGGGAATGGTAATGATATCTTCACCCTGTGCCAGCACCCATGCAATGGCTAACTGAGAAGGAGTACAGCCTTTATTAGCAGCCAACGTTCTGATCTTTTCCACCAGCTCAAGGTTTTTGTAGAAGTTCTCACCCTGGTAACGAGGCATGTTGGCACGATTATCCTTGATATCTTCAGGTTTTTTAAATTCACCACTTAAAAATCCACGGCTTAGAGGGGCATAGGCAACAAGACCTATACCGAGTTCACGGATTGTTGGCAGAACCTCAGCTTCAATATCCCTTGTCCAAAGAGAATATTCAATCTGCAGTGCTGTGATGGGATGTACAGCAGCTGCTTTTATAATTGTTGCAGCAGATGCTTCAGAAAGACCAATGTAACGAACTATGCCTTTTGCAACAAGTTCGGATAATGCTCCGACAGTTTCTTCTATTGGAATGTCGGGATCTATCCGAGCAAGCGTATATAAATCAATGTAATCGGTTTTCAGGCGTTGCAGGCTGTGCATAACAGCGTGACGAATGTAATCGGGATGTCCGTATACAGGACCTATTCCCATTGGAGAAGCTAACATACCGGTTTTTACAGAGAGGAAGGCTTTGTCTCTTTTACCGTTGATAGCCTGCCCAATAACCAGTTCATTATGACCGGCAAGGTAGAAATCGGCAGTATCTAAAAAATTGTGCCCGAGCTCAAGGGCTCTTTCTATTGTGGCGATAGATTCTTTTTCATTGCTTTGTCCGTAAATGCCTGACATACCCATGCATCCCAAGCCTATTGCTGAGACCGCAGGGCCATTTATTCCTAATATTCTGTTCATGATTTCTAATTTTAAATTTATAATGGGACAAAGATAATCCAGAGTCTTTTATCAGAATTATCCTGATTGAGGAATTGTTTATCCAAAATAAGAAAGTAGGATCATGTAGAAGGTTAGTCAGGTTGCTCACGCCAAATAACGATCTGTAAATGGCATGAAACTCAGAGCAGCCGGAAATGACAACATGAATGTTTCATGAAATCACTCAGTTTTTTACCGGTTCATAGTAAAGCATGACGGCACCACCACCAAATGTTTTTGTTTTTATGAGTTTAAGATGAATTGTATCTGTTATGTTTTTAAATAATGGTAAACCGCTTCCTGTTATAACCGGGTGAACACAGAGTTGATATTCATCAATCAGGCCAAGCAGAGTAAAAGCTACAATTAAACCAGGGCTGCCAACTAAAATATCTTTACCTGCCAGTTGTCTGAGTGCTAAAATTTCTTCTTTAATTCCAACCTTAGCCAACGTTACATTTTTCCACTCAACATGTTGAAGCGTATGAGAAAAAACAATTTTTTGAATATTGTCTATTAGTACTGCAAATTCATCCGTTGGTTGGTTACCGGTAGGATTTTTTACTATAGCCGGCCAATAACTTTCCATAAGTTGATAGGTTATCCTTCCGTATATAAGGGTATCTGCGTTTCTTAATAATTCATTGTAATGTTGAAGTAATTCATCATCCGGATTGCTTGCTGTATGATCGCAAAAACCGTCAACTGTCATATTGATTGCTGCAATTAGTTTTCTCATTTTATTCCTCCTTCCTGTCCAACAGTACCTGCCCTGACTTTTCCAGCCCGTTTGTAATTGGCAATAACAACTCCACCCGGTGTAACAGAACTGTCAATTAAAGATACGATAATTATTTTTCTCATAATCTTAAGGTGTTAAATTATTAGTAGTTAAAACAATAAGAAAATCAAAATGTTTAAAGGGCCTTTAATTTAATAATTGGTTTTGTGCGTCAGTAGTTTCCAGTGTCAATTAAACGAGTGTCTGAATTTAATGGGTGTCAGATTGGTTTTCTGCTTGAAAAGCTTGCTAAACGACTGAGGTTGTTCAAAGCCTAATTCATAGGCAATCTCACTTACCGATAAAACGGTGGTAGACAGTTTCTCCTTTGCCTTTTCTATCAGTTTATCGTGGATATGTTGCTGGGTGCTTTGGCCGGTCAGTAACTTCAGCAAATCACTCAGGTAATTGGGCGAAACGTTTAATGCTTCGGCAATGTGTTGTACGGTTGGCAAGCCTTTATTCACCAGGTCATCACTATTGAAATAATCCGTCAGGAGTTCTTCCAGCCGATCCAGTATTTTATGGTTGGTTATCTTTCGTGTTAAAAACTGCCGGTGATAAAACCTGTCCGCATGTACGAACAATAATTCCAGTTGGGCAATAATAATATCCTGGCTGAATTTATCAATATTAGACTGATATTCCTGCCGGATACTTTGCAATATGCCTATCATGGCTGTTTCTTCTTTATCCGAAAGAAACAGGGCTTCATGGACCGAATAATCAAAGTATTCGTACTGCTTTATGGTTTTGGCCAACGGAGTATTCCACATGAAATCGGGATGGACGAGTAATAACCACCCCGTACGTTTTACTATCTCATCTTTCGCTGGCTCAATTCCAAACACCTGACCGGGAGACATAAAAAACATGACTCCTTCGTCAAAATCATATCGTTGTTGTCCATATCTGAATTTAGCATTGCAATTTCTTTTCAGGGAAATGGAATAAAAATCAAAGACCAGGTTTACCGGTTCGTTCCCGGTTTCACGTTGGACTGTTTCAAGATTTATCACACTGATCAGTGGATGCTCCGGCTTAGGAAGTCCCATTACCTGATGATATTCACTGATTGATTTAATTCTATAAAGCTGGGTATTTGCCATATTTCAAGACTTCATCACACAATTTAATTATCTTTTTATTTATAAGCCTGCAAAGTAGCATCATTTGCCGGTTCTTATTCTTGTATTACCAGGGTATTTCCTTTTCTTTGAAATATCCCCCCGTTGGACCCTCAATCCCTAACGTTGCATATTTCACTATAAATTTAGCGCCCTGTTCTACGGTTTGCAGTCCTCTGTGCTGGTTAAGGTCTGTTGCAGTATACCCGGGTGAAACACTGTTTATTTTAAAATTTGTATCTATGAATTCATTTGCCAGCATTACGGTAAAAGCATTCAACGCGGTCTTGGAACAACTGTAAGCATCAAAGAGTTCATAATTGGGATTTTGCCTGTTCGTATGAATGGCCAATGAGCCCAATTCACTGGAAACATTTACAATGATTGGTTCGTTTGATTTTTTCAACAGAGAGATAAACTGTTGTGTCGTTTGTACCGCACCAAAAAAATTGGTTTCAAATACTTTCCTCAGGTTTTCCATTTCAACGGTAGAAGCATTTTGTGGCATCTCTCCGGCAATACCTGCATTATTTATCAATACATCCAACGACTCAATATTTGATTCCAATTCGTGCCTGGCCTTTATAACAGAATCGATATTCGTGACATCAATCTCTATGCAATCAACAGTTGAGATTCCCATTGCTTTCAACTTATTTACCGCATCCAATCCTTTGGACTTATCCCTGCTGCCCAGATATACAAAATAGCCCAACTGTGCCATCTGTTTTGCAGTCTCAAAACCAATTCCTTTGTTTGCGCCTGTTATTAATACTGTTTTCATTTTCCTTATTTTTTATAGAACTACAATTATCCTTTATTATATGTTGCAGCAAATTCCTTTGCAAAATCAGTCATCGTAACTTTACCCATAACCTGAGGTCTGTTCTGATAATAATCATCAAAGAATTTTCCTTTATGCATGCTTGCATTCAATTCGACTAACGCTGCAGCAACTTGTTTCGAGAGTCCAAATGCTTCTAAACCATGTTGTACCTGTTCATCGGGAATTAGTACCCATTTTAAATCCGGCTTCCCGATAGCTGCACCTAAAATACCTGCCACTTCGATGCATGTAAGTTCGTCGCTAGCTACATAAAGCACTTTTTTGCCTTTAAGCGGCGTTACTATTTCTGCAGCAACAGCAGCAGCTATATCTATTGGAGAAACCCATACTATCTTATCTTCTGCACCGTAGTTTGATGCAATACTGCCTGTGTTTTTTATTGCTGGTAAAAAACTGTACAGATTGTAGTGGAAAGCGGTAGGACGCATGTATGTGATGGCAATATCCAATAGATTATTGAGGATACCCTCTACTTTATTATGTCCGAGAATAAGGCCTGTGCCCTTATCCAAATCAGCGCCAATGCTGCTAAGGTGAACTACACGCTTTATGCCTGACTGCCTGATGGCCTGTGCATAGTTAGTACCTATTTTATCATAATACGCTATTACGTCAAAGTTTTGATCTAAAAAGCCTTTTGGAGGTACCATTGTGTATATGGCATCTGCACCCATAAAAGTGGCAGTTAGAAAGTCTGCATCTTCTATCGAACCTATAGCAGCATTAGCTCCCAGTGTTTCAATATTTTTTTGTTTATCGGCTTTACTGCTGATTACTGTTACCGTATGTCCTTTTTGCACCAACTCTGTGGTCAACGGCTTGCTAATGTTTCCTAATGAACCTGTTACTATAATTTTCATAATTATCTGATTATTGTTTGTTATAAACTACTGCAAATTCCTTTGCAAAATCAGTCAATTTTACCTTGCCCAATGTGGGCCTGTTACGGTAATAATCTTCGTAGAGTTCGCCGTCCCGCATTCCTGCATTCATTTCAACAAATCCTGCAGCAATCTGTGGGTTCATCCCTGCATTTATCATCCCATACAGCATTTGTTCATCCGGAATAACCACCCATTTCAAATCAGGCTTACCAATAGCAGTCCCCAACAGGCTTGCCAGTTCGTCGCAGCTGATTTCATCGCTGGCCACATATCGTATTTTCCTGCCTGCAAAATCTGATGTTATTTCTTCAGCAATAGCTGCTGCAATATCTATTGGTGAAACCCATGGTTTTTTGCTATCGCCACCATAATTTGTTGCAATAACTCCGTCTGTTTTTATTGCCTTTATAAAGCCCAGCAAATTGTAGTAGAAACCCACCGGGCGCATAAAGGTAATGGCAATATCAGATGGTAGTGCGTTCAGAATGTTCTCTGCAATGTAATGCATACTAAGAAGTCCGTTGCCTTTATCGGTATGGGCACCTATGCTGCTCAGATGAACCACACGCTTTACACCCGACTCAAGAATGGCTTGTGCATAGTTATTGCCAATCTTATTGATAGCAGTTATGATATCCAGATTTTGGTCAAAGAATCTGTCAGTACCAAATGTTTCCATAACATAAACGGCATCAGCACCTGTGAAAGTTGCCGATAGAAAATCAACGTCTTCCATTATACCAATAGCAGCTGTCGCACCTAATGCCTCAATGGCTTCCTGTCTTTCCGGGTTACTGCTGATAACCGTAACTTCATGTCCTTTATGCACTAACTCTTGTGTCAATGGCTTGCTGATGTGTCCGATTGAACCTGTTACTATAATTTTCATATTTCTTCTTTTTTAAAAGTTTCTTTTCTGTTTAGTTGATAGTACAAAATTACGTTGTAATAAATGTACTAACATAACCAAATCTACTTTTGTTGTAGCCAAAATAATGATTACATATCTCTGCCGGGAAGGTTCTCTACCGAATTATAATTCCTGTTGATGGTTTAACCTTGTGTTATTTTCCTTGTTAGAAGTTTTGCAGAAATAGTGTAAATTCAGGTTATAAATGGATTAGAATTTAAAAGATTGTTTACATTTTAAATAAAAAACTATGAACATATTATTTTTTTCTTTTGTTATGGTCTTTATTATCAAAAGATAATACTGAATAGTGATTTTAATCAGCTATACCTAACTGTTTAACTAATCATTCGTTTCATTGCCAGTCTATAGGAAATAGTTTAACAGGTATAACGAAGCATTTAAATGAAAATAAATAAATAAAAGTATGAAAACAGAGCTTTTACCAAATCTTATTCCATTCAATGTTGAACGTATTGAATGGGTTATTGATCAATCGTATTCAAAAACTATGAGACGATTGCATTCGACACTCAAAAAACCGGGTTTATTCAGGATTGGTTTTATGTTGAAATTTAAACAAAAGGACAAATTTATAGCCTATATCAATGAAAATTCAGGTGTTCTTGGACTAATGATCTTAGGATCGATACCTCACGGATTGATGTTAAGTTTGTCGGGAGAACGTCACCGGGCAATACAACTACTTATTGGAAATCCGTTGATTGCGTTGAATATGATGAAAATACATGCAGAAGCAGGAGTTTATGCACCTTTACGAGTAATGTTTTCCGAAAATGATCTTGGTAAAACAGTCATCACATACGAAAAGCCATCTACTTTATTCGGTCAATGGAATGAGCAAATCTTTCAGGATACAGGTAAACTGCTGGACGAAAAAATGGAGACACTTATTCGAATACTTGCGAACTGAGTGGGATATTAATTTTGGGTCATGCAAAATTAATATCTATCAAAGTAAACAATGTAACCAAATTTACTATTGTTGTCATTAGTATGATTATTCACTTTTAAAGTCTGAATCAAATAGTATCATACAAATATTATCAGGGACTAATAATTCAATTAGTCCCTGATCCACCCTAATATACGAAAGGAAATGTCCTCTTTAGTTATACATTAAGAATGTTGCTTATGCACGATTTCCTGTTTTTTCTTATCCGGATAACCTTTACCAGTGTTAATAAGACTCAATAAACTTTGCTGAATGAACTGGCTCCAGGCATTTGAACAATCGGTATAACATTCAATCCCCGGAACTAATCCGATATGGGTAAAAATGATGTGTGTTTTATTGTCCGTGTTCGAAATTTCAAAGCTGATTTTAGTATTTGTCCATTCATGTTTGTCTACAAGCCAGCTCAGGTTGCTATCGGTAACAAGCCATACAATCCGTTGCTGAGGAATAACTTCCACTAACTTCTGCCTGGAATAATGCACATCCTCAAAGCGGACAGTAAACTCATCATTGAGTTGCAGGGTATTACCCTCAAGGTTTTCAGTCCACCATTCTGAGACATTGTTTATGCAATTAAAAGCTTCATCTACAGAAGCATTGACCGTCAGGGTGATCTGACAATCCTGTTTCTTCATTTTCTCTGACATTTCTTCCTGAAACTCATTCCTGCCTTCTTTTGGATTTGGTTGCCCTTTACCGGTAGTTATCAAACGACGCAAACTGTTGTTTATATAATTACTCCAGCTTTCCCTACATATCTCATAACACTCATATTCGGGTACCAGACCCTGGTGGGTAAATCGGATCTGAGTCTGCTTATCCTTTCTGGATATTTCAAAAATGATTTTAGTGTCCTTCCATTCACTCTTGTCGGTTGTGAAATTAAAATAGTTATCCAGCACCAGCCAGACGACCTTTTTATCCGGAATGAATTCTGTTATTTTGATTTTGCAACGATGAACATCTTCATAATGGTATGTAAATTCATCGTTGAGTGTATCTGTACTGCCTTCTATTTCTTCCGACCACCATCCGCGGACATGATTGATGGCATTGAAAACTTCTGCCGGTGTTTGATCTACCAACAGGGTTGTGGTGAAATCTGTTGTTGCCATTTTCATACTGTTTAATGAGTTTGTATTTTTTGTCCTGATAAAAATACGAAACATTTAAATGTTGAAAATGTTTTCCGGGTTGTGTAGTTTTATATGACCCACTCTCATGGGTTAATGAATGGAAGAGAGAGCAGCGGTCAGAGCAATATTACATAAATCACCTGGAGTGGAGTAAAGAGACTACATCCGTTCTTACTATTATGTAATAACAGGTATCATACAACATAAGTAATCGTAGATATTTAATGATCTGTTTATCAGCCAATATTACACTTAATTGCCAGTATTCTGTCAATTATGCACTATGCATTATGAATTATGCATTATGAATTATTTAACTGGGTATCGGTGACCTTTTTTTCTTTATACGGAAAGTTCTTCTCAAAAGCCTCAATGTCTTCGGGTTGAACTTCAAAAGCACTGTCTTCCATAAACCTGCCGGATATAGGGGTTAATCCATCGACTTGTAACTCCAGGGCCATAAACGGTTCAAAGTTCTGACCTTCTTTCGTTGTGATGCCATATTCCAGTGCATTCCTAAAACCAAAGCGGTGATAGTAATCCGGATTTCCAAACAGTATCATTCCTGAAAAGCCCAGTTGCTTAGCTACCAGAATGGAATGATTCATCAGTGCTGAACCGATCCCTTTCTTTTGAAAACCGGGTAATACAGATAATGGTCCCACACACAGAATTTCATGCTCCTTGTTATGTACATCAACTACTTTCGCCTTCGACGATATAATGTGACCGACAACCTTATTTTCAACATGAGCCGTTAAGTCTAGCTCGCGGCAATAACTCGTGCTGTTTCTCAGGTTATGAAGAATCAAATGTTCTACACTTCCCGGCCTGTATAGATTCCAGAATGCTTCCCGGGTCATGGTTTCAGTAAATGGAAAGTCTTTGCTGGCTGTTGGCTGAATAACTGTTGTCATACCTGTTGTCATGGCTATGAGTATTATTTAAGTAAGGTGAATAAAATAATATCGCATTCTATTCTTAATTCAATTCTTCAACAAATAGGACATTTTATCCTATTTAGTTCGTACCTGCAGCTCAAGGGTCAATGCGGTTTTCAATTATTTGTACCCGTTGCCTTATTACCCATCCTATCTGCTTCCTGTTCCAACATCAGATCATCATTGACAGTTTCCCCACCTTTCTTCTGAATAGCGGGCTGTACCTTCCCTTGTTGATGCTGCACAACATGCCAGGATTCATGAAGCACATGCTCTTCCTGTGTGGGTGCAAGGAGAATTTCTGAACCCTGTGTATACGCTGAGGCATGCTGTTGGGCAGATTCTGATGGGTTGACATGAACATGATCGTCATCCATGGATATTCCTGATAGGTTTTCGATTCCTGCTTTCAACGGTTCAGGTAACCTGGTCTTATTCCCTTTGTTCATTATATTCACTTGTAAGCATTTAACGAATTAATCGAAAACAATGTTTTGTAATGCTTAAAACTTATAATATCTTTATTTTCGTAAGCAATTAAATTATGCTCGATAATCTATTTCAACTTTAACCATTGTTCCTTGGCCCACATTACTTGTAATATCCAACTTGCCACCTAATAATTTTATCCGTTCTTTCATGCCAATCAAACCGTACGAATCAGGTCGGCCTTTGTGGTTAACGTCAAACCCAATTCCATTATCATGAATTACCATCACTAATTTACCTGCTTCATGTGTAAGTTGAACCGTGACCATTGAAGCCATGGCATGTTTTAGAATATTATTGAGTGATTCCTGAAGTATACGGAAGAATGCCAAGGATTGATCGGGAAGAATATTGAGATCCAAAACTGTATTTATAAAACTGCATTTTATGTGGTGCGTTTGCTCAAAGATGCGGATATGAACTTCTACTGCTTCTACAAAACCAAGCAAATCAAGTTGTTCGGGTCTTAAACCATTCATGATACTTCGTGCCGATTTATTGGCATCGTCTACCAGCATCATCAGTTGTTTCATTTCGGCCAGAACTTCTTCCAAATTAATATCTTTGTTTGTTTTGGATATTTTTTTCTTAAACATACCCATCTCCATTTTTAGAGCAACTAAAAGTTGTGCAAGACTATCGTGTATTTCGCGGGCTAAATGTAGTCTTTCTTCTTCACGCACAATTTGAAGGTTAGATACATAGCCACTCAATTGTTCTTTTGATTCAATTTTTGCCTGTTTAATGATTATAGTATCCTTATCAATCGCTTCGCCTAGGTTGACAAGTTCTTTGTTGGCAATGACCAACTCATCGGCAAGTTTTTCTTTTTCCTTGTTTTGAAATACAATTTCTTTGTTGGCAATGACTAGCTCATCGGCTCGTTTTTCTTTTTCCTCATTTTGAAATACAAGTTCTTTATTGGCAATGACTAACTCATCGGCACGTTTTTCTTTTTCCTTATTTTGAGATACAAGTTCTTTATTGGCAATGACTAACTCATCGGCACGTTTTTCTTTTTCCTCGTTTTGAAATACAAGTTCTTTATTCGCAATGACTAACTCATCGGCACGTTTTTCTTTTTCCTCATTTTGAGATACAAGTTCTTTATTAGCAATGACTAACTCATCGGCACGTTTTTCTTTTTCCACGTTTTGAAATACAAGTTCTTTGTTGGCAATAACTAACTCTGCTGCAAGTTTTTCTTTTGAAGTATTTAATAAATTAATCTTTTGTCGCAACAGTTTTAACTCTTTTCTGAGCTGTTCATTGGTTTTGTCATGTATGCTCATACCATTAAATTTTTAAAATAATGAGATGTTATGTCAATCAGTCTTCTTTTTCTTTGAATGGGGCATGCCGACCAAGACTCTGTGTATTTGCTGTTTGAGGTATTTTTCTTTGTTCTGTAAATTCTGATTCAGACAATGACCATTATTTGGATTGTTTTTTAAGCCATTCCATCGCTCCTTTTGTTTGTCTCCAAATGTGTTGGGCCGAATCCACATAGTAATCAGCTTCATTTTCGTCCCCAAAACCGTAATGATCTGAAAGTTCTAAGATTGGAAGTCCTGAAATGAGTTTTTCTGCAACGAATTTGTTTTGTTTTAATGCTTTTTGTAATTGTATCTTTGATTTTGTGGTATCTCCTTCTGTTTTGAAGGTAAATAATGCCTGATTGAATAGTGAAAATGTCATTTCATCCTCTTTAAACATGTTGGCGTATTTATCAAACTTTTTGAACTCATCGAGCTCAATTAAATAAAGCATTAATTGATCTCTTACTCCCTGATTGTCATTTGGGTTCAGATCAATCATTTCTTCTAAAATCTTAACACATTCTTTTTTCTTGTTCTTTAGATACAGTACTTCCGAATAGAGTTGTAAGCATCGCATAAAAGGACGTGTTTCGAGAATACTCCAAAAATGCCCTTTATGATATTCGAAATTTTCTCCAAAAAATAATTTTCTTCCTATTGCAATACCTTTCTCCAGGAATGCAATTGCAAGTTCAAGGGAGCTTTCACTAGCACCTAAATACTCATACGCTTCTATACAGTCAGGGTCGAGTTCAAGTGCTTTCGCAATGTTCTTTTTTGCTTTTACAGGAGTCAATTCATAAGCTTCCATTACCAGATCCTGTGCTTTTTCTTTATTAGTCAACGCATTTTTTGAAAAAGAAGGAATTTTCTTTCCAGTAATGCTACCTAAAAAACTTTTTAAATCGTCTTCATTTTTAAAGTCTTGAGTTCCAAGAAGTCGATGTAAGTCAGTCATAAATTTATCGTGTTGTTTATCCATTACTCTTTTGTTTTTATTTTAATTGAAAGTTTTTCTTTTTTTTTAGCCTTCTGACTAACAACCCAGGCTATGGGCATTTTCAGTTTGCTGTATTTTATTTTTATTCTGTAAATTTTCAAATTCTGTAAATTCTGATTCAGATAATCTTCTACTCCTCGTTTGCAAAGTTAGTTCTCCCGGACAGAATGTTTTATCTCACGGATGCATGGTTGCTGCATCACGGTATAACCAATTGTTTTGTTGAATATTTATTCGCATAAATTTCTAATCTGTAATGTCTTAGCGTAAAAACACATTCCGGAAGGGTAGGAGAGAAACGTCTTTTTTTCCTTATTTGCTTGGTATTCTATTTGTCCATATTCCTTTCTTTAGAACAAATAAGTTACTTACTAACGTTACAATTCCACGGATAATAGTTCAGTACCTAAACGATGTAAAGCTTCTTCTATCTTTTTACGCTGTGCCTCCCGTGGCTTTTTAAGTCCCGTTGCATAATGGTGCAACAGCTTTTGGTTGATACCAGTCAACCGTTCAAGAGCAGGTTTTGAAAATACATCACTGTAATAACTTAAAATGCTTTGCACATCGTACTTGAATACAATTTCATACTGTCCTTTGAGTATTTTCGGTAATTCCGGGTCTGGCGTATTTTTAATATACAATCGTAAACCCTCCATGACGTTCTCTTTGCAAGCTTCTACAGTAGAACCGGCACCATACACTCCGGTACAATTTTCAGCAAATCCACCAAAATAATCGCTACTTGCTCCTATTTGAATTATTAACTTTTCCATATACGTATGAATTTTCAGACAAAATATTTTATTTAAGCTTCAAACTCTTTTCAATCTTCTTTCTAAGGGGTTCAAAAATCTCTTTACTTCCATGAAAGGGGATTGGTTCCGATAATACACCATCTTTCATATAAAAATAATGGCTGCCTTCGGCATGATGAAACATCCAACCATTCTTTATTATTTTTCTATGAAATTCAGAATATTTCATATTTCTCCTGGATTAGATTGTCAATACAAAGGTATATAGATATATACCTTTTAAGGACGCATATTTACAGTTATTATTATCGTTTATAAAGAATTAACAGCTGATAAATGGGGGGTGAGTAGACTCTTGTATTCTCAATATTTGCAACTCGCTACCAATATTTCCCTCCAAAAGTACGAACTCTTTTTAACATCCCAAGCATTTTGGTCATTTATTTTAAATAAGTACAAAATGGATTGATTTTTTAGATTCAAATACCAATTTTAGCAACTTTAGATTTCCTAACAAAAGGAAGATGAGGCAGTATGCCTGCATTTCCGGTTTATCTTTCAGCTGGTATCTATTCACTCCATAACGAGAATTTCGAGAGATTTGGTTGTGGGTTCAGAGGGGCTACTCTCAACCAATCCTCAACCAATCCTCAACTAATCCTCAACTAATCCTCAACTAATCATCTATGAAGTATGACCAGATGGCAAATAAAAAAACCGGGAGAGTTATTGTTTTGAAAAAGCAAAAATTAGAAGTAAAAGTAAAAATTGTATCTGTCGGTACCAAAAAATGAGAATGATCAAGGCGGGATCGAACAATCCAACTAAGCGAAATGACGCTAAAATGCAATATTCATTCCGTGTTTCGCTTATCCAGAAGAAAAAATACGACATGCTGATGGTTGCACTTTCTAAAACAAAAAAGAACTTACCAGGTGCATAGGCAAGTTCTTTTTATTCTTTTGCTGTTGATAGCAATTATTCCTCTGTTTCAGGATGTTGCAGGGAGGATAATTCAACGCGTTTATCCAGGAAGTGTCCATACCGTGCTGCCTCGTTTTCAATGCCTTGCCGTGTCTCAGGATCATGAAGCTGAAAATGACTTGTTTCTATTTTCACCATATCCCTGACGGTATTCCGCTTCCACAGGCCTTCCACTTGCCCGTTTACAACAATTACCGGATGAAAAATGCCGTTATTGGAAATTGTTTTTTTGTTATGTACTGTTGCCAGGGCAGCACTCCGGTCGGTATAGGAGATCAGGTATTCATCATAGGCCGGCAGTAAATGAACGGAAGGGGACAGAGGATGGGTATTTTTCAACTCACCGGCAAACCAGTAAGTCTCTGTACCGATAGTCTCCGATTGAAACGACGTCTTGATCATTTCCAGGGCTTTTCGGGCTTCGGTTACCGATAATCCTGACCACCATACAAAATCACGCAGGGTAGCCGGACAATGGCTTTTAAAGTAACGTGTGGCTAAGGTTGCCAGTGCTTCATCGCGTGAAACTGTTTTCTTTACGGACACCCGGTCGGTCAGCAGGGAATAAGTAAGCTTGTTCTTTCGGATGGGTCCACTGCATACAATGCCTTCCATTTCAGCCCATATCATCAGGTGCGATAGGCGGTTCTCATTGGTTGCAATATGAATATTCGCAAATTCCAGTGTAAGTTCTTCGCGTGTCATGCTCAGTCCGTTAGAGAGCATTCGTTCGAGCAAGTCCCTGCTTTTTGAATAGATAGCTTCATTCAATTCAAGCTGTTTTTCACGCGTTTTCAACAATCGCTTTATCTGAGGTGCCGTAAGGTCCAGCATCCAGTATATGTCGTCCGCCGATACAAAATGCCAGGTAGGGCGCATAAGATGTGTCCGGAGTATATCACCGCGGTTATACGCAGCTTCTATCGAGGTGTCTGTCGATCCGGGCAACCGTTGTCCGATGGCCCATTTAGCCTGTGCATAATCCTGTGCCTGCATGGCGCCCATCCAGCCAACCAGTTCTTTAGCTGTTTTCCGGACAGAGCCTTCAATCTGCTGGTTGACCATTCGCAAGCGGGTAATTTCCTGAGGTGTCATGGGGTTGTTATATTGCAGGTTCAATTAAATCAACATGATTGCCGTATAAATCAGCGAAAATCAGCACCTTGCCATGCGGTTTCACTTCAGGCTCCTCCACAATCTCTACACCCTGTTTCATGAGGTTCTCATAATCACCTGAAATGTCATCAGTAAACAGAAACATAAACACTTTTTCAGCCGACTGCTTGCCGATAAGGCTGCGTTGCTGTTCGGTGGTTGCTTTAGTGAGTAACAGGGAGGTGCCCGCAGAACCGGGAGGGGCAATAAGTACCCACCTTTTAGTT
>Ga0302296_1001884_pt1 | contig 14515 bp, 7 predicted proteins | sample III_Fen_N3_1_FD_194546 | JGI IMG/M metagenome (GOLD analysis project Ga0302296, IMG submission 194546) | Peat permafrost microbial communities from Stordalen Mire near Abisko, Sweden - III_Fen_N3_1 | ecosystem: Environmental > Terrestrial > Soil > Wetlands > Permafrost | place: Sweden: Abisko... | reverse complement strand
CCACTGCTAATATTAAAAGAAGCATTGTCAGTGCTTCCGGTTCCGGCTACCAAGGTATAGGTAAATGTATTACCTGCGTCTGGATCTGTTGAACTGAATATTCCTACAGTTGAGTTGGCGGTTACATTTTCATCAATAGCACTTGCTGTTAATGCAATATCTGTTGGGGAGCTATTTAGTGCTATATATGTAAACTGATCTGAAGCACTTGTGGCACTAGTACCTCCGGCTGTTGTAACCGTTACATCAACTGCGCCGGCAGAACCGGCTGGCGAAGTAGCTGTGATTTGTGTAGACGAGTTTACAGTATAGTTTGTTGCATTTGTTGCACCAAATTTTACCGCTGTAGCAGCTGTTAAATTTATTCCGGTAATAATCACCGTTGTTCCTCCAGCTGATGGACCACTTGTTGGAGAAATGTTTGTAATTGCTGGCTTTAAATTTATAGTGACCGTATTTGACTCTACAGGTGAACCAACCATACAGGGATTGGCATTTGACGTCATTAGCACTTTGATTACATCACCATTTGCAGGGACATAGGTATAAGTAGACGAATTAGTGCCAACGGCTGTTGTACCCATATACCATTGATAACTTGGAGTAGTTCCGCCATTGGTTGGCGTTGCGGTAAAAGTAACAGACGTGCCTGAATGAACATTATTAGCGTCAGCAGCGATAGATACTCCGGCAGTTAGCGTTGGATTCTCAATAATCACTGCACTACCAGCCATGTCAATGGTGCCCCATACATTCGCACCGTTTACATAACTTGCCTTTACTGAATAAGTTCCTGCGGTCTGTGCCGAGAATGAAACTGCACTACCTGTTCCTGCAACGGTTGTGGCGGTGGCTGTTCCATCTTTATATAAAACGTAAGTAACACCTACTTCTGAACCTGCGAGTCCTACAGCTAAACCACCTGTCCCCTGACAATACGAACCGCTACCGGTTACCGTTTGGGCAGTTATGAGCTTGTTGAGGGGTGCATTGGTGGCAATACTGAAACAGTTAGTGGCATTGCTAGTTATTTGAGTACTTATATCATTTAGATATTGATATACTTTTGTAGGATAAGGTACAGTAGTAAAGTTAAATGTCAGATTTGCTTTGGTGCCTGAAGCAAATGGAACACTGTTAGTCAGACGAATTCTACAAATTTTTGTTCCCGGAGTTGTTGTGCTTAATATTGAGCCACTTCCGGATCCAGGAGGTGCTTTGGGTGCAAGCTTAATGCAATTTTGGGCTTGAGTAAAGGTTGTAGATGTCGGAGATTGACTTGCATTGGTAAACTGACAAGAACCAGGAATAATTGAAGTAGTCATCGTACCACCATTTAGAATAGTTGGATCTACCAAAATTCCAGCCTGAACTGTAGCTAATTCAAATTGCTCTGTTGGATTGACATCTAACAAAAACAAATCGAATTCCAAAATTCTATCTGACACCTGTGCATCATTTGCTATGACATAGTTATAGCCACTGATATCATTGGGTGCATATGTAAACTGATCAGCACTATTCGTCACACTCGTTCCCACGGCTGTTGTAACCGTAACATCAACTGCGCCGGCAGAACCGGCTGGCGAAGTAGCTGTGATTTGTGTAGACGAGTTTACAGTATAGTTTGTTGCATTTGTTGCTCCAAATTTTACCGCTGTAGCAGCTGTTAAGTTTGTTCCGGTAATAATCACCGTTGTTGCTCCCAGTGTTGAGCCACTTGTAGGTAGAATTCCGGTTACAGTAGGAGTGTCAGTTGATGCTGATTTGGTGAAAGTCGCTTTGTATCCGCTCGTGCCGGCATCGTATCCAACAGTCTGGCCTCCAGGAATCATTGATTTCCAATTACCACCAGCATAAAACTGATTTTTGGACATCGTGGCTTCCAATACGTAGGTTCCCGCATCTGTAGCGAGTGCCAGAATATCAATTCCGGCATTTGTTTTGTCATAAATATATTGATTTCCGGACCTATAACTCTGATTATCCAGAGCTATCTGTAACCAGCTGCCCGGCGTAGTTCCATTTTTATATACACGATAGTACAGTACAAATGAAGCGGAAGTATGGCCCGGGGTGTCGTCTGTCCAAGCATTTCCTGCTCCTCCGTTTAATACTAATGCCGCTGGAGTCCCAAAGTCTAATCCATCAAAATGAATGTTACTCCCCCAGGTTCCATCTGTCCATCCTCCATTGTCAAAGCTGTAAATATAAGGGGAATTACCGTCTTTGGTAATTGAAACCCCGCATGTGCCCCAGTCACCTGCTGCAAAGCTGTTTGCTGAGAGACATAATAATGCAAAAAGAAAAAGTAAGGTTTTCTTCATATAATTTTGTTTTTATGGTGTTTGTAGTAGTTATATTCTTGATCTGTTATAATCAGCCATCAATTCTTAAGTTCTTTCTATCAGGATTTCACCAATTTCTTTGCCACCATACCGGTAGCAGTTGTAATCCGGACGATGTATATTCCTTTTCGAAATGAGCTTATCGAAATAAGCTCTTCGTTCGCCACCTCTTTTTTAATCAGCACTTTGCAGTTCAAATCGCTCACTATTAACCGTGCCGTATCTTCTATACCTATAATATAAAAACCATCAGTAATATCATCTTGCACTAACTTTATAGCTGAAGTAGCTGAAGGAAATGGCGGAATTTTCGTTGAATTTGTCATAAAATATATCAAGTAGAGTGGATTATTTTAATATAAAATATATTGATACTATTTCTATTGAATATCAGGTAATCAATAGAAATTATGGCGGCAAAACAAATGCTGTTTTGCCGCCATTTCAGAAAACAAACAAGTAATCAAAGTATAATTGCTGAAAACAGACCGCTCCACGGTACTAATTTCCATTTTTCTTTATCCTACGGGCAAATGTATATAGTTTGTTGCCTTTTTGAATGTGCGTAAAAATGACACTTTCGTGCTAAACATTTATATTGCGAGCTTCAGTTGTTCAAAACATTGTACTTTGATTCATTATCAGTGGAATATGTACCTACAGATATAGTATTCCCAAGCTAGAGATCGTACATCCAAAACTCAATCCTCAAATCGAAAGAGTCTTAGAGGAACAGATCACCTCTAAGACTCAGTCTTCACATTAGAGAGAAAACAAAACAGTAATTTAAAACATTCAAGAAATTTCATCTGACATTATCACCCTTAGATTAAAAGAATAATAATTCACTTTATTACTACTTACGATACGACATTAGCCTAAAATAAAAACCGGGTCATTGAATTCGTAAGGATTTGGTCAATGTGCAGCTATTAGGTACAATACTACCTAAAACGAATATTATTTTAGAAAAATCGAGCCTCATATAACCTATACCTTGCAGAACCAGCAATAAAACAAACTTCGAATAGAAATAGAATTCAAATTATACTCAGCAGATAATTACGTAATATTTCATTAAATCAATTTATAAGTGGACACTTCCCTGATAATTCTCATCTAACTTTAGACTCCTAAAATTTCAGTAAAAATACCAAAATACATTCAACTCCCACTTCACTATCAAGGTACATTTGGGGTACATTTACAGATAAAAAAAAGTAATTTTGATCGATTTCTGCAGCTGCTACAACCACTGCTATAGCTGTGGTTTATTAGAGGCGAGACAGCACTTTTCCATCAAATATTTACCTAATTCGATAATACTAACACTATACGTCTATAAGTAAAAATACAAAAAAAACAAACGAAGCTATCTAACACAAAAAACAGATTATCAGTATATTAGCATAGATTCTAATAGGAAATAATGAATTAACAGAGTCTTCAATCAGTAGGTCGAATCATAAATTTATCCAGCTAAATACATATTATCGCACACTCTTGACAATTAACTATTATTCGTTTTCAAACAGCAAAAAAAAACAGCAAAATAGAATATCAAACACAAATAATACTAGCTGTGTAGAATTTATTGCTACAGATAACATTAACTAACGTATTAATTATTTTCATACATTTGCAAAAAGATCTAAATATTAAAAATCCATTCATAGGATTTATTAGAGTGGAATAAATTAATTGATATAATTTTTATGGGTAAATACAAAATATTGGTTGCAGATGACGATATACACATAATAAAACATATTGTGAGCATATTAATGAGAAATTCTGAATATACAATATTGACTACTGGGAACGGAAAATCCGCTTATGAAATTGCAAACCTCGAATATCCAGATTTGATCATAATGGATTGGGAAATGCCTCAATTAAATGGGATTGAAGCCACAAGACTGCTTAAAGAAAACGAAGCTACAAAAGATATTCCTATTATAATTGCGACTGGGATTATGATTGAAGCCATTAATATTTTTACTGCGCTAGGTTCGGGGGCATCCGATTATCTTCGTAAACCTATTGATGAGATCGAACTAGTTGCCAGAGTTGAGAATATGCTAAGTCTTTCAAAAGCCTATCTAAAAATCAAACAACAAAACAGCCTAATCCAAAGCCAACTTACAGCTAGACTGATCGACATACAGCAATTAAATGAGCTTAAAATTGCAATAATAAAACAACTAGCCCTTATAAGAGAGCAGGCAGGGAATGCCAGCACTTCAATTTTTAAGGAAACGTTAGCTAAGACTGAACGATTGTTATACTCTAAAGCTTACTCAATAGATTGGGATGATTTTGAAATGCACTTAGAAAGTGCACATCAAGGATTCTTAACTAAACTAAAAAACAAGTATGGTGATTTCACTCGATATGAGCTACGACTTTGTGCATTTCTTAAATTGAACATGAGTAGTAAAGAAATAGCATCAATAACGTACACTTCGCCTAACTCAGTAAATATAGCTCGCAAAAGATTGAAAAAGAAGCTTAACTTACAGCCTGATGATAGCCTTCAATCATTCATCGAGAACTTGTAAGTACTATACAAAAAATTGCAATCAACAAAGCATAAAGAGTCGCAAATTCATAGTTAGAGAATACAAATCTGGATATTCATTGCTTGTTACGTTTCTATTTTTCGCACACTGTTTATTGAATATACTTAGAGCCTTATAAATTACACAGCTATCTGCATCCATAGTAAAGAAGTTCTTTGACTAAAGAACAAATCAACTATTTCATTGGCTAAGGTAGACAAACACTACAAAACAAATCTCAAATAAACTTAAACTTTGGAGTAAGAGTACCGACAAACTCACCGGATTTGTAAATCAAAAGTCTGAGCAGTTGCTCACATAGGCTGGAATATAGAACTCTTTTCCATATTATGATAAGTTTACAGTTATAGAATTCTAGTCACTTTTAAAAAGGAGTTAGCAAATACTGTTGAAGTTCCACTCGTTACTTTGGCATGACGAATAACAAAATTCCCTGCATTTGACCCTGTTGTAAATATTCCTTTTATTAAAATTCCACCAGCACCAACAAAGGTAACAAACGGAGTAGCTGCTACATTTAAGCCATTTATTCTTAAAGTCTTCTGGGTTGCTGCTGCTAAAGTTCCGGTTATTTGCGCTTCAACAGTCGCACCCCCCGCACCTGAATAGTTCACTGCATAAGAATTTCCGGCAGCAGATGAAGATTGAACGCTTAAAACAGCCTCAAATTCATAAACCGAATTTGCTGTAGCTGCAAATGTCAACCCTGTAATATCAGCCAAAGTTGTTGTAATATTTTGAGCATTGCTACCAACACGCGAATAGGACGGAATTTTCGCTTGCACGAAGGCCGTTGTAGCAACTGCGGTTGAATTATCTACAAAAGCCTGAGTCGTAGCAATTGGAGTACCTGTAAAAGTTGGTGAGTCTGAGAAAACTGCAAAGCCGCTTCCTGTTTTATCATTTAACGACGTATTTAACTGCAAAGAAGTAATTGATCCTATTGCAGTACCGAAAAGCGTTCCGCTGGTAGGTAATGTAACATTAGTCGTTGCAGTAGAGGTTAATGTTGTTGCAAAAGCACCACTTGTAATTAGATTACCTCCCAAGGTTATGGTGCCGCCATTAGCAACACCGGTTCCGCCATTGACCGAAGATAGAACAGCACTTCCCGCGAACGATCCATTATTAGTGACTGTTCCAGTAAATGTGGGGGAAGCAAGAGGAGCATAAGAAGTGTTTGTAAAGGCATTCGAACCCAAAGTTCCACCAACACCTATATTAAGGATTGAATTATCTGCGCCAGACAAAGTCAAATCATTATTAACCGTTAAAGTTTTAAGGCTTACACCACCGGTTATTTTAAAACCAGTTGAAAGTGCTGTAAACACCAAACCATTTACCGAAGATGGGGTAATTGCACCCAATCCAATAGTTAGAGCCGGCGTAGTTGTGCTATTAGCCCAAGTAGCCGTAACCCCATTGTTGGCCATAGCCGTTGACACCGAGTTTACCGTTCCACTACTAGCAACACTAATAACACCTGCTGCATCCACACTCAATCCGCTACCGACTTTCACACCTCCTAACAAACTGCCTGTGGCAACAGGTAAAGTAAAACTATAGTTGGGTATATTGAGCGTATTAGAGTTAAGAGTGGCAACACCAGTGGTACCAGTGCTAGTAAGGGTAATAGCATTCTGCTTGGCATTAAAAGTAGTCCAATCATAACTACTTAGCAAACCAGGATTACTACTATCGGCAAGCGAAAGTGCAAGAGTATTTCCAAAAACACTACCACCTAAAGCACTGGAACCTGTTGGAGTACCTAAAGCAGTTATTGCACCCGACACAGGGACACCCCAAACAAGATTTCCGACACCATCATTTAACAGTGTTTGACCAGAATTACCCTGAGCCGCAGGCAGTTTCAGAGTATAATTGGAAGTAACAGATAATGGAGCCGCTAACGAAACTGTACTGGTTCCACCATCAGTGAAGGCCAGAGATTTTCCACTTGCAAGTACCGTATTCCCAACAGAATTAATTTTCAATGCATCAGTCAATGCATTTGTGCTACCAGCATTTACCGATTGTATAGCAAAAGCCATATATCCATAATTAGACCCTCCGAATGAATAACCCATAGTGGTAGCACCTGCACTGGCAACTTTACATCCAGTGGTAGCAAAACAGGATCCATTAGAAGCTGATGAAAGTACAGATTGACCTGAAGCAGAAATAACCGGGCTTGTTGTTGTGGTAAGAAAATCCATAACAGTCTGCCCTAAAGACGAAGATGGAGTTAAACTTACAGATGTTCCATAGCCATTATTAACTGAAGAAACTGGACCAAAAGGGTTCATTTGATTAACATTAATCCAAGTCATCGCGGTTATCCCCAAAATAGAATAAGTACTTAAATCAACCACAATATTAGCTGGTGTGCCAGTAGAAGGTGAAACTAAATACCAAATCTCCATTTTATTTGAATTTGACGTAATAGATCCAAGGGGCTTTAAAGCCACACCGTTATAAGTCACCGAAGATGCAGAAACACCTGTGTATGCCATGTTAAGTTGCACCATCAACATTTTATTAGTTCCGTTACTAGGCACAGTATAATTAGCAAGAGTATGAGAGTTTGAATTAGCTGTTGTTTGATTGACCAAATTAGAAATCGTCGGGTTACTACTTGAAGACACAGTCCCAGTCTGGAAGATTATGCTCCCTGAACCCCCAGCACCAGTCCCATTACTTGCCTGAATATACATATCTGCACCTGGGATTCCATTACCACCAGCCTGTGGACCCCTAATGAATGTCATAGAAGGAGTTTCTCCCTCTCCAGATCCAAAAACAGTCGTAGAGCCACTAAAAATTTTGTTTCCGGCAAAAGTTTGTTCTCCGATAGACACAAGACCTGGATTAGTCGTATTGGCTAGACCCAGTGTTAGTTCACCACCAGAAATAGTAGCTCCCTTTAAATAAGCAGTTGTTGGATTTCCAAGAGAAATAATACCACTAAGAGAGGGAGTTTCCCAACTTAGATTTCCGGAAGTATCGCTGGATAATACCTGTCCTGGACTGGTAGCTTTTGTAGCTGGTAAAGTCAAGGTATATGTAGTAGTAGAGGGCAAAGCTTGTAGACCAACTCTACCAGCAGTCAGTCCTGACAGAGACAATTCTCCCTTCACATCCAGCGCTGTAGACGGCGTACTGGTACCAATGCCCACTTTAGACTTAGATTTATTGTATATATCATTGGTCAATTCAACATGCACCCATTTACTAGTGTCTATTACTGACAGTGTTCCTTTATTATCAATCACTCTTATTTGAGCGTCAACGTATAAAGACAACAAAACTAAACTAATTAATAAAAAACTTGATCGTAATTTATTATTTGTACCCCTATTTATACTCCACCTATTTTTTAACAGCGCAAACCCAATCATAATTTTTTCAACAAAATACTTCTCTTTTCAATTTAAATTACCGAACAGTATGAAAAATTGCCGCACTCTATCCAACAAGAGTACGACAATTTTAACCATAACGTCTTATTTAAACCAATGCACTTCTATAACATCACCAGTAAAAAACTGCCATTCGGCAGACACTGGTACCAATTTCACATAATTTTCTTTACCGGTTGTTGTATCAACGGTATAGTCAGTCGTTGCAACTAATTTAATTCCATTACGAAAAACCGAGACTTTATTCACATTAAGTGTGGGTGTTACAGTTGTCCCATAAGTAACATCAAAAGAGATAGCAGTAGTTCCTGCAGCATAAGTAGTACCATCAATCGTAAATGTTGCATGTCCGGCAGTTACATTCAAAAGGTCAGAAAGTTTTATCTTCTCTACTGCACCTGTAGCCTCGTCACGAACCAATACTGTAAAACCTGACCCGGTACCATGTGTTGATACATCCGAGGCATTAGTAGATGCTGTACTCACATCAGTAACCAATTTAAGTTTATCTAATGCAAATACTTTCCCATTTACATCAATATATGTATTATCGGTCAATGTTCCACCCAACTGCCAGGTAGTAGTAGTAACATCGTTACTTGTATTGGTGAAGACAGTCATACCATTTTGTGCCTGTAGATACTTCACAGTACCTTTATTATCAATAACTTTAATGGCACCTGTCCCACCAGTTCCGTAAACAACATTTCCTTGTTTTGTAATATTACCGGTAGTGGTCTGTGCATTAGCCAATGTAACTACCAAAAAAAATGCGAATGTCAAACATGCAATTTTTGCATATTTCTTTTGTAATTTTGTGTTCATTTTATTTTACTTTTAATTATCAATTTTATTATTCTCTACTGTATTTGAGTTATTTTAATTTCATCATTCACGTAGCAAGCCGCCTGCGTTTCCAGATCGATATGTGTATCGTCAACCTTATCAAATTCTACAGTTACACCATTTCGACACACTTGAATTTTCCTCGGATTGGTAATTGGCACCGGAGTTGCAAATCTTCTTTGCCCATTCGAAGTAGCGAGTGTAACCTGTGTAAATCCATCACTTGCCAATGAATTTCTACTTATTTTACGGATAACCCCTGTATTGGCTGCTACTACCAATAAGCTATCTGTATCTACATTTCCATTCTGCAACCCTGTTATGGATAAAGTATTTGTGGGCGAGGTGGATAATGTAGTCGGTTTTATCAAAGGGCCTCCAAGCTGGGCATTTCCATTAGCGCTCGACAAACCATTGTCTACTGAACTGATAAGATTCAATCCAGGCGAACTCACCACCCCATTCACAGAAGAAGTAAGCACACCATTTACAATCAAGAGAGAATTATTATTTATTATATCTACCCCCAAGTCGGTGATCCCATTTACAGTGGTTGAAAGCTTGTTCGCTGCCGAATTAATAGAAATTTTGGTATTGCTTATTATGATTGAAGCTAACTCAGCAGAATTTACAATATTTAACCAACGTGACATTTCCATATTCCAGTAGTACAGTCCTTTGGGAGCTACACCGGTTTGATTGAATATAAGCATTCCGCTTACAGCATCTCCGTCAAGCGTCCAGGCATTTACATCATCCAATTGAATTCGGGGCAGTCGAAGCCCTTTGCTCAAACTCTCCAATTCTAGAATGGAACCGGGCTCAATTGAAGAGTTATCTCCAATTTTTGTTTGAGCATTAACAGACACTATAAACATCCCCAAGATGAGTAAAAAAAAACAATATTTAATATTCATGAATATGTATATGTATATACATTTTGAAAGAACACGATTGGGAACAATCAAACACGTATAATTAAGAAATAAAAGAAAGTCTGGCTCGTATAATCTATCAGACAAGGCAAAAGTGAATACAAATAACTTTTATTATTTTTAGTTTAAACTTTTTAAAAATACATTGCACTCTCAATAATCAACAAAATAAGAGATCTTCGCCTGTATTATTTTGCAATATAATGCACTACAAGTCCATTAAACAGCAATCTGAGCCAGTCAAGTTAAACATTAGAGTATATTGAGGAATAACCCGTGACTAATTTTTAGTTCGATAAATAGACATACTTGAGAGATATACATATAGTTATAACCTAACAAATCATTATCTGATAGTCTGGAATATTCCATTAAAATCTGGAACAAGACATTCATATCGACAAAGCCTCTATAATGGACTCATCTACCCTCTAAGTGAGCTTAACTACATTATCTACCAAGCAATTTTAAATTCAAATTACTTAGCAGATAATGTTGAATTTTATTGCAAATAAATAGAACTTCAAATCATTGATTCAATAAAAAGCAATGATACACTAGTCTAAACTATAGGGAAGCTCAAGAATAAGTCTATCATACAAACTTTCTTGAGTTTTAATATCAAACTTTTTCATAATACGATAAATACTTGCACGAATATTACTTCCCAATTTATTTGTCATGACTGAAATTTCATTTACAGGCACATTAAATGCAATGAGAGTGCAAATAAGCACCTCACCCTGAGTCAATCCAGAATACTTTCTTGCAAAAAATTGAATTGCACATTCCTGTAAATAATAACGATATGCAGTATTTCTAGCTCTCTCATCAAATAACCTTTTTACACTTCTATGTCCTTTATACTTATCTATTAAGTGTGTTCTTTGTAAAGATTTTTCTGTATGAATATTATGAAAATCTGTAAATAAGTTAGGAAAAATGGTTACTTCATAGAATTGAAAAATAAACATCTTTGTAGATCCTTCAATCATACACGCACTAAAGTTTATAACCTTAGACTGCCCACCTACACAAATGACAAAATGACTTTTATCCCGAATTTCTCTACCAGTAGACAGTTCCTTCAGTATAGTCTTTATATAATCTAAATCATTCAGGACTCCAATTCTCCTTAACTTATAATCATCTTTTGATCTAACATTCAAAAAAGATAAAGTCAATTGATTAATTTCAACAACATTACTATTTTTATCTAAAACAATAGTACAGGTCGGCAAAGACTTTAGCATTATCATCATTTCCTGTAAGGTTGATGTTATAGGTAGATATTTAAACATAATTACTAATTTTATTGTTATTAATTTTATTAAACTATTACATTTGAACATTATTTAGTATTAAAAACAGAGGCAGAATTGCATATATAAACAACGGCCACAGTAACGCAAAAAAATATTGCATAGTAAGCGTAGTTTTTCATTCTTCGTATCAGACCCCATTGTATATTGTTCTAAGGCGTACGGTATCTATAACTATGGTCTTCTTTACATTACTTATGGATTCTAATCCATTTAAATACAGCCAAAAATACATCGGTGATGACACAGACAAAAATACCAACAATGGACAGCACGAATACAATCGGGGTTAAAACAAAAACCCTCAGAACAAGCAGAATGAAATTCCACATAGTGATTTCTCGCATTTAGAATCATATTAAGAAACAGACATTCCTTTAAGGCAGCCATCGAATAAAAAACGGGGAAATCACATTCGTAAACATGCAACTTATTATTTGCATTTACTAACCCCTAGGGTATTTGGCTTACAATGTATGTAAAACATATTACGTTAGTCTTTAAAATTTTAGATTCTAATAAAGACTTAAGAATTATAATCCTTACCAATAAAGCTAGATAATAATAATAACCTTATTGGTGAAATTTAATAAAAACAACATAGAGAATCTATAGTACAAAAAAAAGTGTTTTAGATTGGAAGTGACTTACAGCTACTCGTATCCCAAACGGACTACGAGTTATACTACTAAGTATAGTACTTTAGCTTACAGAACTACAAGCGAAATTATAAATGTCCATATAATTATGGTTACTATTAATAGGACCAAAAATGGACGATCATAAACAAACTCCAATATCTTTTCTTTCATAATATAGCTTAGTAAATACTGCTACAAAGATAAACGCTCAGAGTTTAAATCTACTTATTTATTAGGTACATTGGAGGTACATTATTCTGTTTTAAGTGGTACTATTGAGGTACATATCACAATCACAGCTTTAATTATAATTACGCATAAATTTAAAAACAACACTTTTAAAGGCATAATTCTACAAAGCGTTAATTTTATCAGAATTGTCTATTGACTTTATTCCAATTTGAATGAGTCAACAGCAAAAAACATTACCGAAAAAAAAAGAATTGCTACTCTATATTAAAATTAATGCGACGAGTGAGAACATCTAAATCTAATTAACATAAAATAAATACAGGAAAAGCTCTTAAAATCAAACAAAAACACAAAACAATTATAGCTCCGAAAACTATTCACATATACAAAACAACACATCATATACAAATGCTATAAATTAAACACAAGTCGAGTGTTTATTTCTATTTATTCGAACACACATTACATATAAACATGTGACAAATGTCCAAAACAAAAAACCTTTGAGTTCAACATGAATGAACTCAAAGGTTTTTTGTTTTGGCTAATATTCTACATATTCTTAATATCCCGAAACCTCATTTTGTATAGTTTGACTATTAAATCAATCCTTAGTACATTCACTAAAGAATCCTTTAGGAAATGCTTTCAAGTTGAAAACGTCATCTTGTTTAAAATTATCGGGATCTACTTCCTCAAATGAAGCCTTTTGTTCTACTTCATAGTCAATCACCTTGACTTCTGTACGTCTATTAATCTGATGCTCTTTCTCTGAACAAGGGACTCCATTCGCACAGCGGTTTATCAATTTACTTTTTCCGTACCCTTTGGCTATCAAGCGAGATGGTTTAATACCATGTTCAACAAGATAGTCTACTACAGATTTGGACCGTCTTTCAGACAACTGATTATTATAATCAACCGTGCCGCGGCTATCAGTATGCGAACATATTTCTATTGATATAGGATATTTTTTTAATATTTTAATCAAACTATCCAAAACCGGCATAGCATCAGGACTTAGATTCGATTTATCAAATCCGTAATAGATTACATTTAGTTTCCAAGCGTAATTGATTTTCAGTTTTTCCTGTGAGAAATGATTCGAAGCCTTTAGTACCGTATCAAAGGGTTGAGAAATAGAAACATTTTCGGCTGGAAGACAGAAACTTGAATATCCCTTTTTCATTACTTTAACAATTACTCCTTTTGCATCAGGTACATTAAATCGATATCCACCATGTTTATCGGTTTTTGCTACGTAGACTTTACCGTCCTCTTTATTTAATAAAAATAAAGTTGCATCGTCTATTGGCTCATTATTATCTATATTAAACACTTTATTGTTTATATAATTCATTCTAAGCAATTCTTTGTAACTAAAGCTAAATAAGTCATTGTTATGGCTCAGTCGATCAGAAGTAAAATAACCGTCCGCATTTGTTGTATCCTGACTCCACCCGAAATCATCTCCCGAACTATTTACTGGATAGCTTATATGTTCAGGTTTACCTTTACCAGCAAGAGCATCATGCAAGGGAATTCTAAATATATCCAAACCACCTAAACCAGGCAAAGCATCACTGCTGAAATACAAATATCCGTTTGTTGTAAGAGTTGGAAAGACTTCATTACCTTTGGTATTTACATTAGCACCTAGAGGCTTCATTTTGCTCCAGTCTTTATTAATATTATCTCTTTGAACATAATATAAATCACATCCTCCTTTTCCGCCAGATATATCGCTCGAAAAGATCATCAATGTACCATCCGAATTAACCGTAGAATGCATTACCGAGCAACGTTCGGAATTACCGAATGGTAAAAATTTTGTTTTAAAAGAACCTTTGTTATAAACCGCCTCAACCAATCGAAGGCGGTTGACACCAACTTTGTCTGGATTAGAATAATTCGTTGTGAAATAATAATGGTTATTCTTGTCAACCGATACAGTTCCAACATTGTATGGTATTTTACCTAAACCCTTTACTAGAGTCGCAGCTTCATCAGTTTCGCCAATTTTATAGTGGCTGTAAAAAAAATGTGGTTTTTCGTAAATTCGAGCTCTAATAGGTATACTATCGTGTGCTTTAACGCTACTGCTTTTTTTCAAAATTATATCCAACTTATTAATCGGGATTAGTTGAATTTCCGATATAGGAACCTCCCATAAACGATCGTAACCCGATTCAATCCCTTCAAAAATATTCGCTTTACTTCTATTAGGTCT
>Ga0302296_1001871_pt1 | contig 14564 bp, 15 predicted proteins | sample III_Fen_N3_1_FD_194546 | JGI IMG/M metagenome (GOLD analysis project Ga0302296, IMG submission 194546) | Peat permafrost microbial communities from Stordalen Mire near Abisko, Sweden - III_Fen_N3_1 | ecosystem: Environmental > Terrestrial > Soil > Wetlands > Permafrost | place: Sweden: Abisko... | reverse complement strand
CAAAACTTTCCATTCTCTTTTACGCAAAGAGAGCAAAAACCACAACCGATGGTTTAGTCCCTATTTACATCCGTGTTACTGTCGATGGCGAACGAATCGAATTTAGCACCAAGCGTTACACACATCCTGATAAATGGTCAGTAGAAGGAAGCTGTATGAAAGGATATAGCGGCGAAGCTAAATCAATCAATTCTTTCCTGGACTCATTAAAAGCCAAAGTCTACGATTACCAGCAACAGCTTATCCGGGAAGATGAACCTGTCAATGCCGAAAACATGAGGAATAAGATCATGGGTATTGATAAACGCAGTCACATGCTGATAGGCATATTTCAACAGCACAATGACGAAATAAAAGCCCTTATTGGTAAAGATTATGCAGCCGCCACACATGTCCGTTACGAAACCTCTTTAAAGCACACGGAAGATTTCCTTAAATGGAAATACAAAGTTTCTGATATTGACATTCGGAAGATTGATCACGAATTCATAACAAGCTATGAATTCTACCTGAAAAGCGTTTGCAATTGCTGTCAGAACACAACTTCTAAATACATTAAAAACTTTGGAAAAATTATCAGGATTTGCTTGGCTAATGGCTGGCTTCAGAAAAATCCATTCATCAACTACAAAAGCAAGATGGTTGAAGTTGAACGGGCATTCTTATCTATGGAAGAAATTGAAACGATGCTCAACAAAGTATTTGTTTCCGATCGGCTCAATCAAGTGAAAGACATTTTTCTTTTCAGCTGCTTTACAGGCTTAGCCTATGCAGATGTAAAGAAACTATCCCGAAAGAACATTGCCATTGGTGTGGATGGCGACCGCTGGATTTACATCAATAGAACAAAGACAGACACCAGGTCCAACATTCCAATTCTTCCGATTGCCTCTTACTTATTGGAAAAATACGAAGACCACCCACAAGTAGTCAACCAGGAAAAGCTTTTGCCCATTCTGAGTAATCAGAAGATGAATTCTTACCTGAAGGAAATAGCCGATGCATGTGGCATCAATAAAGAGCTGACATTCCATATTGCCCGGCATACCTTTGCCACCACCGTTACGCTTTCAAACGGTGTCCCGATTGAAAGCGTTTCTAAAATGTTAGGACATAAAAATCTCAAAACAACCCAGCATTATGCCAAGATTCTTGATCTAAAAGTTAGCAATGATATGCAGATTCTGAAAGAAAAGTTTGGGAGTGGAACACAATTGAAAATCAAGCAATCGGCAGGATAAAACCCAACACCCCCTTTTCTATTCACATGACTACTATTCATATTGTATTTCTTTCATGTTAAATACTGCTTAAGTGAAGAGTGAATTTGTATTATAAGGAAGAGCGTAGTTATACATTTACACAGTTTTAAGTGTGTAAATGTATTAATCTACGCTCTTTGTTGTTGCATCCTACTTTTTCTTTCCACTTTTTTCTCTTTGAGAAAGTGCACTACCCGCTGCGGTCTTACTCGTAGCACTTGTTCGCCCATCCCTCAAGACTTTTGAGGCGGCTGAAGCTGCAGCTGTACTTGTAACTTTTTTAGCCATTACTTTCAAATTTAGTTTTCAATCCGAACAATACAGGTGGATTGATTCCTGTTTAATGTCATTTTCTCTGTTTCTGGATGATTTTATAAACTCTATTAATGTATTCCACCTCCGTGCCAAGTCCCAGTGATCACCCAAATCTCATAATGAAGCAACCATTCGCTTGTCCACGGTATAATTGTTTTTGCAATCATTTTACGTTCATTCCATTCGTTCATTCGTCTATGATATATACATAGGTGCTGTTTTTCTTGGTCGTAAATATGTGGCAGTTTTATAGCATCTTTTGCTAACAGTAAAGGTTTTGGATTAATTACATATACATTTGGATCTTTACCCATGTTATATTCTATCCTTATATCATAAGTCATACTTAATTCGGAAGGTTGTAACTTTCCCTCCCAAATCAATCTTTTTCCAAATCTAACTATTTCCAATGTAGAATTGGGAAAATAATGCCGAAGCATTCCCCCTTGTGCATACATTGAAATAGGTATTTCTTTAGTCATTCCCATGAAAATTATGTGCAGGTGTAGCTACGGTACCTGCAGTGCTAAGAATGCCTGTACCAGTTGACATTTTTAAAGTCCCGCTTTCACGAAGATTTAATTTCTTTTCACCAAAAGTGGAGAAGGTCTTTGTAATAGCTTGCTCACCGAACGGCTTTTTCATCGACTCAGCTATATATTGCAATCCTCGTTTTTGAGTAATTGCTTGTATATCATATTCAACTTGGTCAAGCCACTTAAAGAAATTCTTTTCCCTTTTGGGGTGCTCTATCCATTTATCTGCAAAATTTTCTTGAGGATTTACTGGATTCGGAACCCATCTAACAACTTTCCCAACGCTTGTTTCATAGCGGCTCTCAATGTAGATTCTCATATTAGCGACTACATTCATCAACGCTTCGATAATGGATGTTTCCTTTTTGTATGCCTTTGAAGCTAAAGTTGTAATAATTATGGAGATAGGTTTGTCTTCATCCCCATTAAACATCACATCCCGATGTCGTTTCAGAATTTGCACAACTCGTTGAAGGGGTAATTTTTCCATATTATACTTTGGAACAGGATTTACGGCCTCCGACAAAACCATAGATTTACGTAACGTAGTAACATCGGCTGCATTAAAGAACCATTTACCATAGCCGAATGGATTGCTTTTCATCCAATTTTCGGCAGCCGTATCGGTATAGTAGTTGTTTTGCTTATTATCAGTGATACGTATTGCCAACGATTCATAATTATTATCCAAAGCTGTCAAGGCTGTGGCAGAAAAAGCTTTTTCAAGCACTGTATTGTATCCACTACTGACAATACTCGGAAGTATATCCATGTGATACTTGGCACTGTCAGCATATGACAACGTCCAGCATCTTCGTCCTTCCTTGTCAAGCATGTTTTTGTAAACTTCGTTATCTTTAAGCCGATTTCCAACCACTTGCTTTAAATGATATTGCGTCCACTGTGGATTTTTACCTGTCAGTTCACACACTAAATCAATATCCAAATCGTCATCTTCGCAGACGGGTTTAATCATTGTTCCGAGCATAAACGAGCCTTGCGGACGAATAATTGGTTTATATGGTGCAAGTGATGATTCGGGCTTTGCCAACCATTCGCCTACTGCACCATAACTACTAACTGCGGCTTTATATTGGCTTTCTGTGATATCCAATGTTTCACCGAGTGTTTCTAAAATTTCACTAAACTGTTTGTTTTCTTCTTGTGTCAGCATATCTAATTAATTTATTGTTATTGTCTTATAGAAATCATTCTTCTCCTTATTTGCATCATATATTACCATAGGCATATCAACTTTTGGCATCCATATTCGACCCAATTCAACGGATGCAGAAACAGGCATAGCAGGAAAAATGTGTAGCTCTGTGCAACCATGATGCGATTTGATTTTATCGAAAACATGTCGAACTGTTCGACGAAAATCAGACAACAATGTCTCTGTTTTTAAGAAATCATTGTCGGGTGTACCACTTGTTGTTATTTCCCATACACTTGCATTGTCGCCAAATATTTTTTGTATTCTATCATGCGTAATAGTCGCGCTCAAACTAAATACAAGTACAGGAACTTTCGTTTTATTGGCAGGCTCACGAAAAATATATTCAATATTAGGAGATGTGCTCTGCCACTTCCATGTAGAAGGCTCCCTATGCTTCTGATATACTTTCACATTATTCAAATCGTTCAACAGGACTCCGAATTTTATAAGCAACGGTTGTGGCGCAATAGCGAACACAGAATAATGGTCGGCATTGCCTTGCATAAGCCTTGGTTTTATTTTCTGATTAAACTGTATAAGAAGGTTTGTTTCTTCCGCTACCCAATAAGCATCAGTATCGTCCGTAAAAGGAGCATTTTTCAATCCCAATTCAATAGGATGAATGCTTGCGGGATAATAATCGTACAATAAGGCTTCACTTGCCGTATGATAGGATAAAGGAGAATTATTTATTCCAACATTCGCGCCATACAGAATTATTTCACTAGTCATATTGGGAGCGATAGCCGTTATTCGATTAATGCGTTTTTCATGTTGCCTTTTCATTGCTAATAATCGAGATTCAGGATGACCAGCTACATCATTTATATCTATTCGTCGATGACATTCATCGCATAATAACATCAGATTCTCAATATTATCGGACAAAATTTTTGACCGTAGTGCATCACCTCTTGGGCCATCTGGCTCATCAGCTACAATATGTGCTATATAAGCACTGTTATATTTTTTCTTGGTTAGAATATCTGTATGTAACTCTTTGTTACATCCTTCATATTCACACCTTCCTGCAGAAATTGCCCATAGAAGGTTCTTGTTTTTTGTACTAATACTTGTTACACTCATTATTATCTCATTTTATTATATACTAATTCCGTTAGGGAAAATTCTGCTTATTCACAACAATATGTTTATATTTGCAAAATAATTGATATCTTTCAATTATATACCAATTCCGTTAGTAACGCTTTTAGTATACATATGAAAAGTGATGTAATAGCAGAAAAAATAGATTTTGAAAATATGGTTAGTTCTGAATTATTGGAGTATATCTCATTCAAAGATGAGTTTCCCAATGAAGCTGAGTTGGCTTTCTATGTATTCCATGACAGATATCAACGAGACATATTAGAAAAATCAGAAATTCAATGTTCTAAATTTGAATACAATGAAGCAATTGCATTTTTAGCAGCAACTTGTACTTTTGATAAAGTATGGAAAAATGCTCATACTTTTAGTATGAAAAAAGCAAACACAAAAAATGTTGATAAAGCTATTCTTTTGTGGATGTACAAAATATTGTATACCCAAATATTACTTTTTAAAGATAGTGATGCCTGCGCCCAGCCAACAAAAGAGGAAGATTTATCGTTAATCGAAAATTTGGATGACCTCGTTAATGTCTATGCACCTGAAAATCTTGAAAAACAAAAAGAATTAAAAGAGAATTATAGTTTTTTGGAGAAGGTGCTGCAAGGACTTTCGCTAAAGCATAAAATAATTTATTTTACCTACTTGGCATATAAGCCGGAAAAAGACAAAAATATTCCTCGTTCTGTAAGTAACAAACTACAAGAAAAGTTGGAATTAACACAGGCTTCCATTAGAGTATATAGAAAAGACGCAACTGACCTTGTAACCAATTATATAAACAAAGTCAATGGGAACAAATAATAATAAAAACACAATCAATAATCAGAATTTGGAAGAGTGGTTTCGTTCTACCGGATTCTTATTTCCAACAAATGAATTGGAGCTTGCTAGGTTTAATAAAATATATGCAGACTACGACTTTAAACTAAAAGATGTTTCAATTGATGCTAAATCTATAGTTGAAGGGCGTATTTGTTCCTGCGACGCAAAGAGGTTTCAAATAAAAAAAACTGAGGAATTGAGGAATGAGATTGAGGAATTGAGGATGGTCGCCCGAAAAGGGAAAGAACTTCCAAAACATATCCTTGAAAAAATGACTAAAAAGCATCGAAAGAATAACGATGATAAAGAAGAATAGTCCCAGGATTAAAAGATTGGCGGAGTATATTGCTTTACAGTTTGATGAAAAAATTACACCGCTTGAAAGAATCTTAGAGGATGAGTACTTAGATGTATTCTACGACAATTACGAGTGTGATACATTTGATGGAATGACCGTTTATGATAATGGAAATTTTTATATTCATCTTAATATCGACAAGCACAATCATCCGGGCTCAGATAGAGGTAGATTTACTTTAGCACATGAACTGGGACATTATTTTATTGATGCCCACAGAATTGGCCTAAAGAAAGGATTATTAGAGCCACACCCGTCATTAACTAATCAAAAACAATATTATACTATTGAACACGAAGCAGACTATTTTGCATCATGTTTATTAATGCCCGAATCACGCTTTCGAAATGATATCGGGAATAAGAAATTTAGTTTTAAAGTTATTGATTATTTAAAAACCGAATATAAAGTAAGTAGAACTGCATGTGCTTTACGATTTGCTGATATTGGCAATTGTCCTATTTTGGTTGTTTATGCTGAAAAGAATATTGTAAAATGGAAACATTCAAGTGATGATTTTCCCTTTAAATGGTTGATCAATGACAATATTGTTCCTCGTTATACGGTGATGGGGGATTATTTCAACAACAACCACATTGCAGAGGTCTTTAGAACAGAGCAAGTTTGGGCAATTGATTGTTTTAAATATGTCAGAGACGAGGATGTTCAAAGAAAATTCTATGAACATTGTATTACATATAAAGATTCTGCATTAAGTATTTTTTGGGAAGATTAATTTAGAAGCCAAATGAACGATTTGTTTAAGTTGTAGGCTTTTGTGATTTCAAATAATTTACACACAATTAATTCGTAGTTTGATTACAATCTCAATTTAAGCCCCTCATTAATCATATAGAGAAGTGCATGAGCATTACCCAGTGCATCTTCCAATGGATTATGTGTATGCGTAAAACCTTTTTGTTCTCGGCCATCTTTATCTATAAAAGTTACAGTTCTCATATGTTTCCAGGATGCGCGCATATCATTCTTAAAGCCTGACCATAAATCACCGATACGCCGGGAACTGTAACCAAAAGGATTGTTTCCACAAAACGTTTGAAAATACCAATTAATCCATGAAGCATCGTATCCGTTATTATCCGAGATCAAAATAGGTTTCCCGTTAGTATTTGTTTCAGAGAGCCATAAAGCAAATTGCTCGAAAACAATTTTCGGCTTTTCAAAAGACTCATGTTCTTCTCTGGAAAAACCACTGATGGCAAGTGCCTCCTCATTATAAGATTCACTAACTGGACGTGTTTGCCCGTAAAAAGTTGTTTGGAGTTCATTATCTAATCGAACAGCACCAAAACAAACCAATGAATTTACACCTAAAATTGGTCCATCCGATTCAACATCTATTACATAGTAGCTCATTTCTCTATAATTGTAGTTCGATTAACAACACCTTTATAATTTATTTATCAGTCTGCTTTATATCCTCAGGGTTCTCAAAAAGAAACTTCCTCAGTTTCTCAACTCCTTCATTAAACTTAGAAGAATTTGTATCCTTCAAAGTCTGGATATTTTTCAATTTCCATTGTATGGAAGGATAACCGCTCAAATCACCTGTACAACATTTATCCCAATCAGGGCTTCCACTTTCGAAAGAGAGCAAAAATTCACGATCAGTCGCGTTTAAATTCAGATTGACTTGCTCAATTAGTTCTTTTCGGGTATTCTCAAAATCTGCATACTCAAAAGGTACATCCGACATTCCCTTAAATTGATTTTCAAGGGCTTGTTTCTGATCAATAGGATTCGGTCGTAGTGATTCAACAAAAGGTTTATCGCTTCCCAGCAGATAAAAAATCAAACCATTCTTTACATCGGCAAATGATTCAATTTTCATGTACTTATAATCAAAGAGATCACGAGGATGTTGACGACCTAACGCCGCAGCAATTTTACCACCATATAATAACGAAAAGGGGACTATTCTAGCGACACAGCTCATTTTAAATTCCCCTTTAGCCTTCTCACAAAGTTCCTTTTCTTCGACTTCGCCAATGATACCACGTTTGATACCATTAACCTCAATTTTTACAGTTGCCCCACCATAAGTACATTGCAATTTCAAGACAGCTGGTTTAGGGATAACACGAATTCCGGGAATAGCCTTTTCAATCTGCTGTTTTAATGAATTCAGATGATTATTGATTTCTTTTATACTCTCCTCTCTGTTTTTGACTGGAAGATAGGTTAGATCAATATCCACAGAATAACGAGGCATATTTTTTATAAACAAATTGATAGCTGTACCTCCATGAACTGCAAAATCAGGAATTTTATAAATTAATGGCATGATTCGAATTAAAAGTGCCACCTGTTTTTTATACATTTCATTCATATTCGTATAATTCTTTTGGTATAGTTATCATGTATTCAGGTAAATAAACCCCATTATCGACCAACTTTTGTTTGCCAGTACCTATATCAACTTTGCTTATATCTAACCTGTCAAACCAATCATGACCGGCTTTTTTGGCCATATATAAGAATAATCGCTTTATCTTTATGTTGTTAGTATTTTCCAGCAACTGTTGCACAACTTCAACTCTCAACGTAGTAAGTTGCTCCATAATATAAAATAGATCTATATAAGCATATTGATTCGGAGCTAGCAATAGGCATTCAAGAAATGCTTGTTCTGGCACCGATATGAGTATTTTAAAATCCCCGTTATTGACGAATGTCAATTGTGTATTCAGGAAAACCTTTGTAGAAAAAAATTTAAATTCATATTCGAAATCATATTTTTTCATCCAAACAGGAACTTCATCCTCCTGAGGATGCCCTATCATCAAAACTGGTTTTCCCATTGGAATGTAATGATTAAATCCAGACAGCTCCAATGCTGAATGAGCACCTACATAAAACCCTTTATTCACTTGTGTATTGTAACTTGATATTGCTGCAAAGGAAGAAAGTTTATCTCCCGTTCTGTACATTACACCTTTTGATAATGTAGAAAACCAACCAGATTTGCGATATTGTTGCATTAACTGGTCTGAGTATTCATTTTTTTTCAACCAGAAAGAAAAAAACAATCCCCCAGGTTGCCAATATTTAAGAAGCTGGTTTAATTTATCCTTGTTTTCTATATTCATACTATATAACTGGCGTTTAAATTCAACTGCAAAAATATAGTATTAAATCAATTCTACAAATTTTTTCTTATCTTATTTCGCTAAATGAGCTGAATTTAGTTGAATTATTCCGCCTATTATATATTTAAACTATATTTCTTACGGATTATTTCAACTATCAACCTATCTCCTCTTATCCTTCGCTCCTCCGTCAAATGCAATAAGATTAAACATTTCACGCATACGGGAACGAACACGGTTGCCGTAGTAATCTTCAAGTTCTGAAGCTGAAAGATTGGTGGTGGCATGGGTGAGCATGTGGTTACTGATAAAATGGTCATACCGGGAGAGCAGAATTTCACCCATAACATTACACTGATTACCATAGTACTTAAAAGTACTCTCAGCTCCGAGGTCATCGAAGCAATGAGTGTGTGGTTGCGGTTGAGTTGAAACATTGGTATACGCTTGGCTTCCGTAGCGTTGAATAACTTCATAACCATCTTTAATAAAATCGAAAGTGATCTCCCTACATGACTTAATACCAAAGCGTTTCGGCTGCGGTACTAGCAGACGCATAAGCGACATAAGGCTTGTTTTACCACAACCAATCGGACCTGTCAATAATATACCTTTGTGGAGATTGATATTGAAATACTTTGCTTGCTGCTCATCCTGCAAAAACCACGTCAACAATTTTTGGAGCAGTTCATGATCTTCCGGATAAATACAAAAGTGATCGCCGAAGATTTCTTTGCCTCTGGTCTGCATTATAGACAGGTTGTTGTTCATATTTTAAAGCGGTTCAGAATAGTTTTTTCCAGTGGTAACATTTAGATTTCCGGGAATCGGTTGCTTTTTTACGGCAGTTTGGGGTTGCGGTGAAAACTGAGGAATGTTTAGGATCCAATTGCCGGCAGCTGCTTGCCAATCTTTCATCGGCGCTTTGCCGCCGACTTTCCAGCCATTGCTTTGAAAGTGATTAAAGAATTTCTGAGCTTCAACTTCATTGCTGTTTTGTGCCAGAAAGTACTCTCGTATTTTCTCAATAGTCGGTTGGTAAACATTTGTCCTCCGAATTATTGGAACTCTTTTTTCCGACAAGTTTTTCGGGTCAACCGTTTCTCCGTTTATCTCAACTACTTTCGCTCCTTTTTTTGAAACTTTCAACACAATATCATTTTTTGATTGGGTGCTATCGTTTTCTATATTTAAGTTTAAGATGTTTTCTTTGTTTATATAAGGGGCTAATGCTTGTTCAATGCTTGTTTCAATATTAGCACGGTCATGGATAGGTACTGGTTTAGCACTTGACTGCATATCGAACAGGTACACCAAACTCCCTTTAAACGGATTGAACGAAGGCAGATATTGGATATAACCAAAATTGTGTAGATCTTTAATACACTTATGATAAGTAGCTTTAGCGGAAATTTTACTGATACGCATAAGCTCCTGCCTGGATATGGATACCGGATTCTGGAAACGTTCCGCATTCCAAAACTGAAAAATAGCCATATAGAGACTAACATGTGTAGGGTTGAGACGATCATCAGCCGCAACACGTTGAAAAAATCCACTGAGTTGAAGAATATAATTCATCGTGTTTTCTTTTTGAGGTTTTGAGATAACAACACATCTATATCGGAAGCATTGTAATAGTTTGTTCCACCTATCTTTGTATAGGGTAAAGTACCATTAATTCGAAGCGTTTGGAGTGTACCTGGTGAGATATTGAGTAACTTACGGACTTCGACTGATTTCATCCATTTCTTTATAGCGGGTCCTTTCTGCTCGCTAATGAGAATCCGAATTTCATCAAGTAGTTCCACCTTAAATTCCCGAAGGTCATCGGTAGTTATAATTTGTGCTGGCATAATGTTTTAGTTGATTGTTGATTTCAAGAGTTGATTGACTAATCATTGTATTCCAATGCGCGAGTGATCCAACCAATCAAGTATTTTTTATTGGTTGGACGTTTACGGATAATGTTCATGTAATACTCAATTTTCGTAACAGTAAAGGCTGCCTGAAAATATCCAAAATCCATAGAGTTGAGTTTGTTGAGTGTATGATATCCAATAATTCCGTCAATCTTGGTACCGACTAGGGATTGAACAATGCGGGTAGTAGTAGTTATTCCGGTGTTTACCGCGAAATCGAAAACTGAATCTGCAATAGTTTGATTTGATATAAGGTCTGCTTTTAAAGGCAACCAAAATTCGTACAGATAAAAAAGTTCTACTTGTTTTTGTAATTCGACATCCTTGTCGAGTTTAGCTGGGAAGTCAGGCTTACCTCTGTATTTATCTACAATAACCCACCCCTTCCAGCCTGAATGTGAAGCCATGGAAATACCTTTATAGGTTTCACCACCCAAATCATCAGGATCGTTACTGTAAGTGCCCTCCTGAGTAAGCGCTCTTTTGAATGCAATGTTGAATTCTGCCATTTTGTTTGATTTTAGAACCAAAAGTCTCTTCTCTAATTCTATGCGATAAAGACTCAATGATTGTGATTAATAAGCGACAAAATTGGCTAGTTTTAGTTGATTTTATTCACAAGGTAATCCACATGTGGTATAAATATTTTTGTTGATATAACAATAAACTATTCATAGTCTTCATTTATCTTTCGGAGTAATGCCTCTTTAAGTGTGTCTAAAAATTTCGTCGGATTTGAACGAAGTTTAATATCCTGGAAACCACGGTATATATCATCTAATCGTATATTAAATACTTGTTCAAAAAGTTCTGTAAGTTCATTAATGTCACAGTTTCCATCATTTAAAACAGCAGTACTACAAAGTGAGTAAATTAGCTCATATAATGAAATTTTACTTCCTGTCCACTTAAATTCCGCCAAAACCCCAAGGTGATCCACATGTGGCTTTTTTGAATTTAACTGAATTTTCTCCAATTCTTTGTTCAAATATATTTCGAGGCTATTATATGCAATTATTTTTGCTACTGTATAATCGTAACCGGTAGAGAAATTATCATCAATATCGGCACCTTTCATCTTTTGCTTCAAATCATTTTTTTCTCGGAAAAAGTACATATCATCGAAGTGAGTTGATTCCATCCGATAATATTGATAGAAGTCCTTGTGTTCATTAAAAAAATGTGTCAGTTTCTTTAATTCCTCTCTTAAATAAATCTCTTGCTCTTCATGACAGCCAATTGGACGCAGGCTTTCAATTTCAGCTATTTTTTTATGGTAAATGGACTTACTGTATAATTCAGGTTTCTGTGTCTTAAAGAATCGAATTTCTTCTTGTTCATTGCAAAATTCATATTCAAAAACAAATGCCTTGAGTTGTTTCAAGGCATTTGATATGCAAACAAAAGACTTCTGCGATTTTTCTATAATGTTGTCTGTTTCAAAATCAATAGATTGTAATTGGACATTTATACTTTTATTTAGGTTCAAAACAAAATTTTCCATAAACATTGTCAATGTTAGCAGTAAATCACAATACAAACCTTTAATAAATCGGTTTATAACACTTTCATATATGTAATAAAAGAAAGAATGCCTCACTCATATCTTTGAGTGCAAGCATTCTTTTCCAACCTTAAACAACCAATCTAAAATATATCGTAAACGTAAAAATAATTCAATTTTAAGAGATGTAAACTTCAAGTAAAGTAACTTCATTTTTTGGCAATAAAAAGAACTCGTTGAGTAAAGCCGGAATCAACACAGTATCTCCTTTGTTGACGGTAGTCTTTTCATCATCAAATTCTATTTCAAAATTGCCATCCAAACACATATAAGCTACAAATGAATCGAGCAAAGTATAATTTCGTGAGACACCTGTGTTAAAGCGAATTACATTGGTAGTAAAGTAATTGGACTTCACTAAAGGAGTTATTTCATTTAGGTTAGCCTGATATATCATTTTGGGCTCTTTCGCTGCAAAGAAATTAATCACATCCAGTGCCTGTTCGGTATGAAGTTCACGTTCGTTTCCCTTTTCATCAGTACGTTTATAATCATAAATACGATACGTAATATCACTACTTTGTTGAATTTCTGCAACAACCACACCTTTACCAATAGCATGTACCAATCCAGCAGGGATATAGAACACATCTCCTTTTGATACGGCTACTTTTTGCAGCAAGCTTTCAACTTCTCCGACAGCGAGAGCATCAAGATATTCACTGCGTGAACAATCTTTTAAAAAACCGATAATAAGTTCTGCACCAGGTTCTGCATCAATAACATACCACATCTCTGTTTTTCCAAAAGAATTATGTCTTTTATCGGCTATTTCATCTCCCGGGTGTACCTGAATTGAAAGATTCTCATTGGCATCAATCAACTTAAACAATAACGGAAAAGACAAACTATATTTTTTGTAATTCTCAGATCCAACTAGCTCACCTTTATAAATTTCTATCAATTCAGTGAGAGTCTTGCCAGCCAAAATTCCATTAGATACTACAGACTCATCACCTCTATAGCCTGACAATTCCCAACTTTCACCAAGCTTATTACCCGATGAAGATTTACTGAAAATATTATTAAGTGCATTGCCACCCCAGATTTTCTCTTTCAATATGGGAGTGAATTTTAAAGGATATAATTTCATTAATACTTTATTCTTTTTATTACGCTGTTTATTTCAAATTTGGATATTGGTTGAGAATCTATAAAACTTAAAAGGTACGGGGTTTATTTTGATTTTAAGCCGACTGTGTTGTATATTTTAAATCATTTAAATAACCTCTGAGAAAAATCTGCAAGTTGGTGACGCCAGAATTTCCATTCGTGTGCAGCTACCATTTCACTTGTTTCACAATTGATCCCATTTTTCTTGAGCATGTCACTAAAATTTAAGTAACCTGGATAGCGAACATCTTTACTTCCACAACTTATCCACAAAAGTCGAAGTTTATTATTTACTTCTTTGGAATGATCCAGAATTCCTGGAATGTACTTATCAATTTGAAAATTTTTATCGCTTAATAATCCAGAGCTAAATTCACCTACCCACGAAAATTTGTCCAAGTTTCGAAGTCCAATTACAAAGGCTTGTCCACCACCCATTGATAAACCTGCGATAGCCCTGTTTTCAGAACCTGTTGCAACCCGAAATCGTTTTTCGACTAGCGGAATAATATCAGTGATTAATTCGTTTTCAAGGCTTTTAATACCCTCAGGTGAACTTCCGCCAGACCATGAACCATCAGTCATCCCATTAGGCATGACAACGATCATTGGTATCGCTTTTTTTGATGCGATTAGATTTTCCAAAATAACATCAGCTCTTCCATCTTTATACCAACTTGTTTCATTATCGCCACCTCCATGACGTAAGTAAAGAACAGGGAATTTCCGTGTAGATGTGCCCTCGTATTCCGCAGGAGTAAACACGACCAGATTCTTCATTTTATGTAGTGGTGTAGAATAATATTTTAAAACATGAACAGTACCATGTGCTACATTCTGTAATTCATCAAAACGCGGTTGCGAACTTGTCACTTCAACTACACTAGCATCCAACTCCTGTCCTGCCTTTACTCTTGGATTAGACAGGTCAAGACACCTGACACCATCAACAAAAAAGAAATACTCGTATAATCCGGGATCTACAGAGTTGAGAGTAATACTCCAGACACCTGCTGTATCTTTTTTAAGTTGTTGAGCAGGATAATCCCACCCATCAAACATTAACTCTACTTTTTTTGCTTCTTTAGCCTTTATACGAAAAATGATACTGTTATCTGCATTCACAACCGGTGAGAAAGTTGAATTAGGTCCATTCCACCAACCTATTGTGGTATAATTATTTTGGATGACTTGTGCCTCCGAAAGTTGTGTGTTCAGAATTAAACCTAA
>Ga0302296_1001869_pt1 | contig 14567 bp, 6 predicted proteins | sample III_Fen_N3_1_FD_194546 | JGI IMG/M metagenome (GOLD analysis project Ga0302296, IMG submission 194546) | Peat permafrost microbial communities from Stordalen Mire near Abisko, Sweden - III_Fen_N3_1 | ecosystem: Environmental > Terrestrial > Soil > Wetlands > Permafrost | place: Sweden: Abisko... | reverse complement strand
TTAAATGACAAAGGTAAGAAAATATAGGTGGAGTTGGAATACTTTTTTTCATCCCAACGGTCTCCGGCATAGAGATATCCGGTGGTTTTGGTTCCTTTTATTGGAAGAATAAATGTAGATTGCGAATCGAAGGTGGTAGAGTTACCTATTAGCATCAAATCAGACCAGGGACCTCTGATTGATTTTGCATACGCATATTTGCCCTGATTAGGAGCCCAGCCGGTACAAGCCGAAGTCATCAGAAAGTAATATTCACCACGTTTAAATAAGGCAGGAGCTTCGCGATGTCCTCCGGGCCAAAGCGTTGCTACTTGTTCTTTTGCATCCAGATAATCATCAGACAGTTTATACACCATCATATCGTAATTCTCTCGTGCAGAAGACAGAAAGTAAGCTGTTCCATCGTCATCCTTATAAAGTGTACAGTCACGCGACATATTATTAAACGGACGAAAGCTCTTCAGATACCTGAAAGGCTTCTCAATATTGCCCGAAACAGCTACTGCAGCACGGGCATAACTATAATCTTTACCATATTCGTAATGCATCCACATCACAAATTGCTTCGTTTTTTCGTTGTAAATAACTTTTGGGCGTTCAATGTTGGCTTTATCAAGCTCGGGATGTGACTGACGTGTGAGTAAATCGCCCCGAAATTCCCAATTGATTAAATCGGTGGAGCGATAGCACGAAACAAAAACATCGTTCTTGCGATTCTCACCCACCCAGTAATAATACTTTCCCACCTTTAGCATACCTCCGCCGTGAGCATTAATACTATTACCTTGCGCGTCGGTAAAATCGACTCCATTAACTATCTTAGTTTTAGGCACCGAAGATTGTGCACCGATAGTGATGCTGAAAAGAAAGAGACTACAGAATGTAATAAGCTGAACGAACAACTGTTTTGTATGCTTTATCATTGTTGGAGGATTAATTATTAAAACTGACTTCAGTATTAAAATCTCAAAGTGCAAAAATAACAGATTAATAATTCCTCAAGGTGTATAATTCATTCAATATAGAGGATTATATCCGGAATTGAATAAATAAGTTAAGTAATCCGGGAGTTAAAACACGGAAATCTGAATTGTCCTTTTTCTCTGGCTTTTTGTCATTACACATTTTATCTTTTGTTACAAACTACAGATAACCTTCATTATCATCATACAACCGATTTGTGGAAGTTTATCATGACATATAAAATGCTGAATACCAAGCTATAATAGTTGTAAAGCACTAATAACCAGCTTCTTGAAGAATAAAAATAAAAGAGAGAAAAATCAATTTCTAGCTAATCTATTCCTGATAAAACAATCGCACGTTTCTTAAACAAACAAATCATTGCATCAATAATTTCTTGTCAGCAATCCTCATCTAAATATCAACGACAGATACAAGTGATGTTTAGGAGAGTTGCTGAGAAGAAATTATCAATGTAATGATTTATTTATTAAAGAGAAAACATGATTGTTTTATCAAAAATATTTTTATTCCACCTGATATTTACATTGACCCACAGGCAAGTGCCTGGCACAAAAAGAAAACACCCTACTAATCAAATGATTAATAGGGTGTTTGCGGTACGGACGGGTTATGAACCTAATCCATTATATCTCTACATATCAATACGTTATATCCCTTGTAAACTAATTGTTACGATTTAGTCCCAAGTTTTCGGACTTCATTTTGGCTGCTTTTGACTTCGCTTTGTCGTGCAATTATTTCGTTTTCAAAATTACATAATATCTTCTTGTTATCAAAGGATTTGTTGGTTTATTATCAACTAATCCTGAAAAAATAGTGGCAATAATTGAAAGTGAAAAATCTGCTATTCTTGCCAGCTGTATAATGCCGGAATTGGTTTGGCTTCCATCCGAAAATGTGAACGGACTATCTATTGAAAAATGTTAGGCATTAAATGGGCGAGATTTAATATAACTTAAAAATCCACCTCCTTTGGGGGTGGTTGTTTAATTAAATAATAATTGAAATCACTTGAATATGTAAGCTTTTTATTAGTTTTGTTGCGCCCAATTAAACTAGCCTATTTATCTGTTATAAAAATCAGATAAATTAACCGCCTGATATTTAATCTATTTGGGTGAATTTTCCGACGCTTGCGGCGAATATATATCTTCCATAGAGAATCGAAACGAATAATACTTCGTCCGCTTGCGGCTGAGAAACTTGTTAAAGTGTCTAATAACACAGTTTACTTTACACAACCAAATAAACATAAAAACATCTCTTCGAATGCAAAGAATCAAATTCATTATATTGTTTGCTTTTGTCAGTTCACTGGCGGCTGCAAAAGTATATTCACCAGAATTCAGAAACTATTCAATTGACAACGGTCTTTCCCAGTGTTACGTTCCCTGTATTGAGCAGGATAAGTATGGTTATATGTGGTATGGAACTTTTGATGGACTCAATCGGTTCGATGGGGTGAATTTTAAAGTATTCAGGCACGATTCAAAAAATCCAAACTCTTTGTGTTGTAATTTTATTTCAGCTCTTTATTCCGACAATAAGAATACTCTTTGGATAGGCACTCGCCAGGGGTTAAACTATATGGATTTAGCTACGAACCGCATTGGCAAAGCTAAATTTTATGATAAGGGGATCAAAAAAGAAGTTTGTATAGATAGAAATGTTTCTACAATACTTGAAGATAAAAAACAACAACTTTATGTTGGAACAGGTCAGATAGGACTGTTAAAGTACGATCGTCAAAAAAACATATTCCTCCCTTTGACATTGGAGACATCCGAAAAGAAAGAAATCAAAAACTATTCTGTAGATGCAGCAGCTATTGATGATAAAAATCGATTATTTGTGGCTGTAGGAGGTTATGGGCTTTGCGTTTTAAACGATGATGGGAAACTTATTGTACTCAACTCTACCGTACAGGGAATTAATAGTATTTGTTACAACCGAGGTCTATATGTAGGAGGTATTGGCGGACTCTATTTATTTAATGAAGAAAAGAATCTATATGAACATTCTATTCAAATGCCAGATATAAAAGGAGTTATACACCATCTTTTTTCTGATAATAAAGGTATTCTATGGATTGGAACAGAAACCAATGGAATTGTGCTTTACAATCCACAAACAAAAGAGGTTGATTATGTCAATTCTGGTTATGGGAATGAATTTCTAAGCAGTTCATCAATATATTGCATTTATCAGGATCATCAAAAGGGATTTTGGATAGGTACCATGCGAGGAGGAGTTGATCACTGGAATCCGTATAGTACTCAATTCCATTCAATACAAAACCATTTAGGTAATGTAACTTCATTAAACGTTATAAACACTTTTGTGGAAATTGATAAAAATATAATATGGGCAGGAACAGATGGAAGTGGTATTCAACAGTTTGACAGACAAAAGGATCGGTTTACTGAAAGTGTGGAACTGAAAAAACTGAATCAAGTTAGCGGTAAGGCTATTATCAGGATGATTAAAGACAGAGATGACAATGTGTGGATTTGCAGTTATGGCTGGGGAATTACAAAGTATAATCTTAAAACAAAGAAAATAGATCATTATGACATATCTAATTCCAATTTGAAATCAAATTATTTGTGGAGCATTTTTCAAGATAAGCGGGGCACTATCTGGATTGGAAGTTTGAATAATGCCGATTTAATGCATTTTGATAAACTAAAAAACACATTTGCGATAGATGTCAATTTCCCAAACAATGGAGTGATCACTATTAGCGAAACTTGCGCTGGAAAGCTAATGATAGGAACGTATCAAGGGGCCTTTATCTACGATCCAAACGCTCTAAGGTTGCAAAAACTGAATGATAGGTGTATTGCAAGTATGCATCAAGATAAAAATACAAATATATGGCTGGGAACAGAGGAAGATGGGCTGAAAATACTCAATGTCAGAACGGGAGTTATTGCAGATTTTGATTCCTCAAAGAGTTTTATAAAGAATGAACATATAATGTCAATTCTTGAAGATGACAGATATAATATCTGGATAACTACCAATAATGGCCTTTATTGTTACAACTATAAAACCGGACAAAAGGCTTCTTATGAAAAATCAGACGGATTGCAGAGCAATCAATTTACTAATGGTTCTGCGCTAAAAGCCAGTGATGGAATGTTTTTTTGGGGAGGTATTAATGGCATTACTATCCTTAATCCGGCAAAGTATAATGCACAAAAGCAAAATTTTAATCTGGTATTACTGGATGTAAAGATTATGAATAAATCTCTTGGGGATAATAGTGGTAAATATTTATTCCCCAATAATATGTCAGAGGTTAAAAAGATAGTGATTCCTTATAATGAAGCATATATTGGCTTTGATTTTATAGCTATTTCCTATCCAAATTCAGAAAAAATGGAATATGCATATTTTCTTGAAGGCATTGATAAAGATTGGAATTATGTAGGAAATAATAGATCGGCATATTATTCTAAGCTCAAAGAAGGTGAGTACACTTTTAGAGTGAAGAATACAGACAATATGGGCAAATGGAGCGATAAGCAATTAGTTATCAAAGTGACGATTCTTTCTCCATTTTATCGGACTTGGTGGGCTTATCTTATTTATTTGATTTTGACGATATTGATCATTAGAGGTGTTTTGAAATTTCAAAACAAACAAAACCAGTTGAAACAGAATCTTTTAATGTCGAAATTGAAAGAACAGCAAAATCTTGAACTGATTCAAATGAAAGAACAGTTCTTTACCAATATTTCTCATGAATTGCGAACACCTTTGACTTTAATTATACCTCCATTAAAAGACGCGTTATCACAAGTTCCGTTTATTCCACTAAAAAAAACAGAGCTTTCAAGTATTTTTAGTAATGCATCGCGTTTGCTTTCACTCATCAATCAATTGCTTTTATTCCGAAAAAATGAGGTCGCAAATAGTAAATTATATATATCAGAAGCTGATATAGTCGAATTTTCAAAAGGAGTGTTTGACCATTTTTCGTTAATGGCAAATAGACGAAAAATAAAATATATATTTGACTCGGTGATAGAAAAAATGCCTTTTTTATTTGATAAGAATAAAATGGAAATAATCCTCTATAATTTGCTGTCTAATGCATTTAAATTTACAAAAAGCGAAGGCTGTATCAAATTAAGTATTTCCAAATCCGATGAAGGGATATTGGCGATACAAATATCAGATACAGGCGAAGGGCTGACAAAGACGGAAGTGGAAAAGATATTTACTCAATTCTATTCGTCTGACAGAAAATCGGGAATCGGAATTGGACTTTCTTTGGTAAATGATTATATGACCTTGCATCATGGTTCTATTCAGGTTGACTCTGAGTACCAGCAAGGCACTTCGTTTACACTAAATTTTCCAATAAATGCTAACTATGAAACTAACGAATTTGAGATGATTGATTCTCATGGATATTCAGCTTCTGAGGAAATTGGAGAATTATTGGAGCTAGATGTTGAAACCCCTGAAGATGAAGACATTTACATAACGGAAATGGATCAGTTTTCAGCCGATTCTCCGTCTATCCTTATTGTTGAAGATAACGCGGAGATACGAAAGTATATTCGTAATATTCTGTATAAGAACAATTGGCAAAATATACTTGAAGCAGATAATGGTCGCCGTGGGTTAATGCTTGCCCGGGAATATTCTCCCGATATCATTATCAGCGATATTTACATGGAGCAGATGGATGGCAGGGAACTTTGTCGTCAAATTAAGAATGATGTCGAAACAAGCCATATTTACGTTATTTTGATTACGGCAGACACATCGGAAATAACCGAGGAAAGAGGACTTGCTTGTGGAGCTGATGAATTTCTAACAAAGCCCTTTGATCGAACGAAGCTATTAAATAAAATAAGGACTCTGTTTAGTTACAGAAATCATTTGCGGCAGTATGCCAAAAACAAGCTGACATTTCACGTACAACCTGAAGAAATCGTTTCCGATCTGGATACCATATTCATAGATCAATGCATTTCTTTAGTCAAAGCGAGATATTCTGATGAATCGTTTACAGTACATGAATTTGCCCAATCGATGAACATGAGCCATTCTGCTTTGTATAAAAAGATAAAGATATGCACCGGAAAATCGATTAATGAATTTATTCGAACAATCAAAATATCAATCGCTGCTGAATTGATTACGAAAGGTGATTTGAATCTCAATGATATTATAGCTGAAATTGGTATCTACGATATGAAATATTTTAGGGAATGTTTTAAAAAAGAATTCGGGATTGCTCCAAGAGACTATAAAAAGATGAAGCAACAACAATGACGGATTATCGATTTTTGGGAGAATGTATGAGATGTTTTCATTCTTTTCAACTCCCATAAATACCCTGAGAGCTTCTGCTTTTCAGGGTGTTTTTTTGAAGAACCCTAAAAAAAAGAATGTAAGTGTGCTATCCTGAATAAAGGGTCATTTCGTCTTACAAGTCTCTGGTTATTATCTATTTTTGATTGCATTCTTGTTTGTTTACATCTGTTCTATCGCAAAATAGATTAATTTGCCCCCTTTTTAGCTTGCTGAAATACGAATTTCACCCTCATAAAAATGTATATCAGTAAGTAATTTTGTCACCGTCACAATGTAATTGTCAGGTCGTAGATAGTATTCACTGGTGAGAGTGAATGTTACGATAGACCTATCATGATTAAAATCATAAGATTTGGACTAATCATCTATTTTATAATTAAATATGTTTAAATTCGAAGATGAAGAACAGTATGACTAACAAATAACATATATAACTAAAAAAATAAATTGTCTATGATGTAATTCACTAAAACAGTCTTGGCTTTTTATAATGTCGCTCCTACGGAGCTTAAACTCTCAAAAGTTTTTGTGTTTTATCTACCTCCAGATAGTTATCGGGATTCGTTCCTAACGGAAGTTCTATTTTTTTAGCTTCGTAGAAGCGAAAAAAATGGTATAAATAGGTTATCATTCATTTTCATTAAGCTCTGTAGGAACGATATTACAGAAAAAAGATAACTAAGGTTTATATTAGAATTTACCGATAAGTCAATACGACTTCCTGAAAAATAATGGATTTATATGTGTTTCTAATCTTAAATTAATTAATACTTTATTAAATGAAAACAATCAAAAAATTAAAAATGGTCCGACAGACAGGCGTAAAGATGTTTACTGTCTTAGTTTTTTTGTGTTTATCGGTTGTTGCCCATGCGCAATTAACAATTTACCCTGCACTTTCTGGTATGCAGGGTTGCCAGTTTGCCTATACCCTTCAGGCAAGGGTTAGTGGAACATCAACATGGTACACAGTACCTCTATACAATGTTCTTGTGACGAACATGACTGGGGCTCAGGTTAATAGTACTGTTGGCAATTTTGATTGTAATGGCCCTATAGAGATTAAAATTACCAATTCTACTCCGGTTACAAGTGCAGCTGTCCGCCCGGCATCACTTGGCATAACACCTGTTATAAACGGCAATACCATTACGTTTACCATTCCTTCTTCAAAGAAGTTTTATGTTGACATAAATGGAAACCATTATGGAGGTTGTATTCATATATTAGCCAATCCGTTAGAAGTGAACCCACCTTTACCCGTACCTGGTGATACGAATGTTGTGTTTATCCCAACCGGTACGTTTAATACGAACTATATAGCTCTGAAAAGTAACCAGACCCTTTATGTACAAGGAGGAGCTGCTGTCGCCGGCGTAGGCTGTGGTGGTCAATCTAATGTTAAGATCTTGGGAAGAGGATTTATTTACCGGGCTGGTTACAATGCTATTGATGTTCAGTATGCTAGCAATGTTACTATAGATGGACTTATTGACTTAAATCATGGCTGGGGCGGTGGCGGAGGTTGCGGTATTCGTTTTGGAAACACGACCAATATATCAGTTTCTAATACTGCAAGTTTCAGCTCTAAGACATGGGGCGATGGGTATGATATAATGAGTTCTAACGGTGTTTCTATTGACAACGTATTTATACGCACGAATGATGATGCCATTACTTTTTATGGCGGTGGGGTAACAGGTAATACTGGAGATTGCAAAAATTTAAGCGTTACCAATTCAACTCTTTTGCCCGACTTAGCTTCCTCATTTCATATTGGCGTTTATGGAGATGTAGCTCCAACGGAAATACGCAATGTGACTGTTTCTAACATAGATATAGATAATTGGAGTCGTACTACATATCAGGGCTGTATATTCTATATGGTGAATGCTAATGTACGGGCTGCTAATCATCAATACAATAGTGTCCGTGTTAATGATTATGTTAATGCCCGTTTTGTACAAATGAATGATAATTATTGGTCAACTTACGGATCTGCCCCAGGGCGTGAAATTGATAGTATTTATTATACAAATTGTTCATATACAGGTCCGACTACCCCTTTTTCACCTATAAATGGTTATGATGCAACCCGATTAGTCAAAAACGTTTTTTTTAAAGACTTAAAAATTAATGGGAACTACATTGCAAACGCATCTACAGGGAATTTTTCTATGGGTAGTTATGTTAATAATATCGCATTTAGTACGAGTTATCCCTCAATTACAAGCCAACTTTCGGACAGTAGTATTGTTGGAAACACATTTAGTTATTCCATTGTTGCATCTAATTCGCCCACAAGCTATAATGCCACAGGTTTACCAGCTGGCTTAAGTATTAATACAAGTACTGGTGTGATCACAGGAGCACCGACAGTAGTGGGAACATCTTCAGCTACCATCAATGCAACTAATTCTTATGGTACTAGTTCCGCACCGCTCACTTTGACAATTTCACCAAGATTGCCATCGCCTTGGAGTCAAACTGATATTGGGTCAACAGGGACTGCTGGAAACGCATATTATAGTGGCGGCACATTTAATATTAGTGGTGCAGGTGCTGATATTTGGGGTACTTCAGACGCATTCCATTACGTATATCAAGCAATCACAGGTGACTGCCAAATAATCGCTAGGGTCACTGGGGTGCAAAATACAACCGCTAATGCTAAAGGCGGAATTATGATACGCGAAAGCCTTAATGCTAACTCTGCTTTTGCTGGCGTATATCTGTTTCCATCGAACAATGCTGTATTCGAATACCGTTCATCAACAGGAGGTTCGGTAGTCAACAACAATACCACATCAACGACAATACCTTACTGGCTTAAATTAGTAAGATCAGGTAATTCATTTACAGCTTATCGTTCAAGCGACGGAGTCACATGGAGCCAACTCGGCAGCGCTGTTACTATTTCCATGGCGTCAAATATATACGTAGGTCTTCCTGTATGCAGCAAAGTTAGCGGTACACTATGCACTGCAACAATGGACAATATAAGCGTATTACTGCCATCTCCTTGGAACCATGCCGATATTGGGTCAACAGGGGCCACAGGGAGCGCAAGTCTTAGCGGTGGTACATTTACCATTAGTGGTGCAGGTGCTGATATTTGGGGTACAGCAGATGCATTCCATTACGTATATCAACCAATCAGAGGTGACTGCCAAATAATTGCTAGGGTTACGGGTGTACAAAATACAAATGCAAACGCCAAAGGAGGTATTATGATACGCGAAAGCCTTAACGCTAATTCAACTTTCGCCAGCGTGTATCTGTTCCCATCGAACAACGCAGCATTTCAATACCGACCATCAACAGGTGGTTCAGTAGCCAACAACAATACTACTTCAACAACAACGCCTTACTGGCTTAAATTAGTAAGATCAGGAATTTCATTTACGGCCTATCGTTCAAGCGATGGAATCACATGGAGTCAGATAGGTAGTGCTGTTACGATATCCATGGCATCGAATGTATATGTCGGTCTTCCTGTATGTAGCTTAATTAGTGGTACGATATGCACTGCAACGATAGATAATGTGAGTGTGGCGGTGTCTGTATTGCCATCACCTTGGAATCACGCCGATATCGGGTCAACAGGGGCTACGGGTAGCGCTGGTTATAACGGTGGCGTATTTAATATTAGAGGTGCCGGTGCAGATATTTGGGGCGCATCAGACGCATTACATTACATGTATCAGCAAATTAGTGGTAACTGTGATATCCGTGCGCGCGTGGCTACGCTGCAAAATACGAACAGCAATTCTAAAGCTGGTATTATGATCCGTGAATCGCTCAATGCGAATTCGACTCATGCCTTAGTTGATGTCACTCCCTCTGCTGGCGTAGAATTCATCCAACGCACAACCACTGGCGGCAGTACGACCGCTACCGCTAATTCTGGAGTCACAGCCCCGCAATGGTTGCGTCTAGTACGTTCTGGGGCAACTTTCACTGCCTATCGCTCCACCGATGGAACGACTTGGACAACGATTGGCACCTCAACAATTACGATGAATGCAAGCGTATATGTTGGCATGGCTGTGAACAGCCATGTTAGCGGGACCCTGTGTACAGCTACGATTGACAGTGCAAGTGTTTTACGTAGCGATACCATAGTTTGGTACAAGTTTAACGAAACCACTGGAACAACTGCATCCGATGCATCAGGCAATGGAAATAACGGGACATTAAATGGAGGCGCAAGTTTCGTAGCAGGTCAAACAACCAATGCACTTAGTTTGAATGGTTCAACAGGATATGTTTCAATGCCATCTGGTGTTGTAAGCTCATTGACAGATTTTACCATTTCGGCATGGGTTAATATAAATACATTAAGTACTTGGAGTCGGGTTTTTGACTTTGGAACCGGCACATCGAACTATATGTTTTTGACAATAAGCTCATTGAACTATCCACGTTTTGGAATTAAAAATGGAGGAAGCGAGCAACAAATTAACGGTATGTCAGCATTGCCAACAGGAGCCTGGGTAAATTTAGTTGTTACCTTATCGGGCAACACTGGAACATTGTATGTCAACGGAACTGTAGTTGCTACAAATACAGGCATCACCATCAGACCATCAGATCTGGGCAGTACGACTCTTAATTATATTGGACGCTCTCAATTTTCTTCAGATCCATATTTTAATGGATTGATCGATGATTTCCGCATTTATAGACGTGCATTATCCTCAGCAGAAGTCAGTTCATTGACCAATGGAGCAATGAAAAGCGCAAAATTTATCTCTGATGTAGAATCTGTAGATCAGTCTTCAGGTATCAGCTTATACCCAAATCCTGTAACCAATACGCTGATTATTACTGCTGCAGGTATGAAAGCAGCTAAAGTTGAGCTTTACAATACTTCAGGGGCAATGGTATTCGCTAAATTTTTTGATGGTAACCAAATGCAGATTGATATGAGTGGTGTTCCATCTGGCATTTATATCATAAGACTAAATGATGGGGAAAAATTAATATTAAAAAAAGTTGTTAAAAAATAATTTATTTTGGCGATCGAAAAAAGATGGATTTTAATATTAGGAAACTGAAAAAGTAGCTCAGCTTAGAGTCATAAGAAAAACAGTAAAGACAAAGGTAAAAATCCTGGTTTTTGCTGTTTTTTTTGTATTTTTATGTCTCAAATAAAAGCACTTACATGTTAGCACAACAGCAAAAGCTCCTGCTGAGTACTTACTCAGATTTATATGACATTATGGTACCCAAAGATAATCTTCTGCGAAAATTAACGAACTAATCGATTTTTAATGCATATATGAAGAGTTGGTAAACAAATACTGCCCAAACAATGGAGGTAATGTAGTTTCCATTGCTACAGAAAAGGGTATTAAACGTTCTAAGTCCATTATTGTTGACGCCAATCATTCATTGTCCAGATCGAATCCATTGTCTCCCCTGTAAGCATTGAAGGAACGAGCCCGACAGCTTCGTAAGGTTGTCTATTCAGTGGATGAGAACTGGAAAGAGCGAATGCCTAAAAAGAATGAAGACAATGATATGGAACATGAGTTATCCTATTGTGGCAAGCTTGAAAAGCAAATAGAATCAGATGAAGTATTGAGATTATTGCCCAAGGTTAAGGAGAAACTAAACCTATTGAAGAAACCTATTGAAGATACTAAGGATCATTATACTCTAAAGCGATTAATTCAATATCGCTTAAACGTGTACGACGAATTTGATTCAGAAAGTCTTTTTTTTGTTTCAAATTGCTTTAATATCTCGAGAATTTTCTCGTACTTTGTTATGAAGTTGCTTATTCTATTTATCTTATTGGTAATCAGCTAAATATGCGGTATTTATCAGAAATGAATAACTTTTTTTATTACTATTTTATAAATGCACTACGGGTTAAGACTCTGTTTAGTTCCAGAAATCATTTGCGACAGTATGCCAAGGACAAGTTGACATTTCACTTACAACCTGAAGAGATCGTTTCAGATCTGGATACCATATTCATAGATCAATGCATTTCTTTAGTCAAAACAAGATATTCTGATGAATCGTTTACAGTACATGAATTCGCCCAGTCAATGAACATGAACAATTCTGCTTTGTATAAAAAGATAAAGATATGCACCGGAAAATCGATTAATGAATTTATTCGGACAATCAAAATATCAATTGCTGCCGAATTGATAATGAAAGGTGATTTGAACCTTGGTGATATTATTGCTGAAGTGGGTATTTACGATATGAAATACTTTAGAGAATGTTTTAAAAAGGAATTCGGGATTGCTCTAAGAGACTATAAAAAGATGAAGCAACAACAATAACAGATTATCTTTTTTTGGAAAATAAACTATTTCCAATTTTCAACTTCCATAAAATACCCTGATGGCTCAGCTTTTTAGGGTATTTTTTTTGAAGAACAGTGGAATAAAATAAATCAAAGCGTGCTATCCTGCGTAAAGTGTTGTTGTGTTGTGCAAGTGTCTGATCATTAGTTTATTTAGATTGAATCTTTGTGTGTTTGTATCTGCTCTGTTGTAAAAATAGATTAATTTACCCCCTTTTTAGCTTGCCGAAATACGAATTTCACCCACATAAATATGTATGCCAGTACGTAATTTTGCCACCGTAACAATGTAATTGTAGGCTTTAGGAGAGGGTAGAGGGTGAGTGTTACGATAAACTCTTTCATTATCTAAAATCAGAAGACGAAAGATTTGGAGAAACCACCTTTCATTTTATAATGACAGTAGTGTATGCTTAAACTTAAAGCTGAAGACAGAGTGACTTGAAAAAATGTATAACTTAAAAAGTAAATTGCCTATGATGTAAATATCCATTCACTTTGTAATCAAAAATTATACCTTAGTTAATATTAATTTAAAATTTAAATCAAAATGAAAATTCACAAAAAAATGTTCTCGCCTATTTTTAAGAGAGACACTTTTCTAACTCATTTAGCATTAATTATAATGCTTATGCTCTCTACTACAACGTATGCACAGTCTCGTTTAGTAAATGGAATTATTAAAGATGAAAGTGGTGAACCTATTATTGGAGTCTCCATTCAAATTAAAGGAAACACCACTCAGGGTACGATTACTGACCTGAACGGTAAATTTTCTATTAATGCTCAAGCCAATGCTACCCTTATTTTTTCTTATATTGGTTATGATAAACAATTGATTCCTGCAACTAAAGCTTTCTTGGATGTAGTGATGCAGAAAAATTCCAAGAACTTGGATGAAGTTGTAGTAGTTGGTTTTGGAACCCAGAAGAAGCTAAACTTAACAGGTGCCGTTGCCAGCGTTTCTTCCGCTGCATTGGAAAGCAGACCTATAACACAAACATCCCAAGCTTTGGCTGGTTTAGTGACAGGTGTTTCGGTTTCTCAGGGTTCAGGACGTCCCGGGAATGATGGAGCTGAAATTAGAATTAGAGGTGTAGGAACATTTTCCGGTGCAGGTAAGGATCCATTGGTGCTTATTGATGGTTTGGCTGCATCAATTAACGATATTGACCCAAACAATATAAAAAGCATTTCGGTACTTAAAGATGCTGCATCAGCTTCTATTTATGGTAACCGAGCTGCAAATGGGGTTATTTTGATTGAAACAAAGCGCGGTGAGAAAGGAAAACTCCAAGTTAGCTATAACAATTATGTGGGATGGCAAAAAGTTACGGCATTACCTGAGTTTCTTGACTCATGGGAATATGCCACAATGAAAAATGTCGCTAATCCAAATTCCTATACTGCTGAACAAATTGCCAAATACAAAGATGGCTCTGACCCTGACAATTACCCTAATGTACCCCACCTTAAAAATTTATTGAATACAGGATCTGGATTTCAAACAAGTCACAACCTGAATTTTACGGGTGGTGACGAAAAAAATTCTTACCTTTTTTCACTGGGTTATCTAAATCAGAATGGCTTGCTTGCTAAAAACGTTTTTTCGAAGTATAATTTCGGATTAAATTTCGACAGCAAGATTAAGGAAAACCTGAAACTTAAAGTTGATTTAAGCGGTTATAGTCAAAATACTGACGAACCTCGTTCCACCGGTGACATGCAGAATATGATTGGATTTGCTGTCAGGGAAGCACCGATCTATGCAGGTAAAAAATCTGATGGTACGTATGGATATCAAGATGATTATGCGCCTGAAGCATGGATGTCAAGTGAATCTTTCACCAATCGAAAAGCAAAAAATTTCTTGGGAGGAATGGAACTTTCGTGGGAACCAATTAAAGGGTTAACC
>Ga0302296_1001867_pt1 | contig 14570 bp, 14 predicted proteins | sample III_Fen_N3_1_FD_194546 | JGI IMG/M metagenome (GOLD analysis project Ga0302296, IMG submission 194546) | Peat permafrost microbial communities from Stordalen Mire near Abisko, Sweden - III_Fen_N3_1 | ecosystem: Environmental > Terrestrial > Soil > Wetlands > Permafrost | place: Sweden: Abisko... | reverse complement strand
TCGAAAAGAGCAGCAATCCTCACTAAAACTATTCTGAACAATGAAAAAAATAACCATATTATCCATTGATGGTGGTGGAATCCGTGGGATTCTCCCGGGGGTTATCCTGGCTTATCTGGAACAACAACTTCAGGAAAAAACCGGTAATATGGTAGCTCATTTGTGCGATTACTTCGATCTACTCGCCGGAACAAGTACCGGTGGAATACTGACCTGCATGTATGTGACTCCGGACGATGATGATAATCCCAAATTCAGTGCACAAGATGCAGTTGACCTCTATTTAAAGAATGGAAGCAGGATTTTCTCAATTCCTTTAGGACGTAGGATTATGAATTGGTTTGGATTGTTTGAAGCAAAATATCCTGTTGTCAATATTGAGCATATTTTGCATACCTATTTAGGCGAGGCAAAACTGAGCCAGGCACTTAAACCCTGTATGATTACTGCATACGAAATTTTCCAGCGTAAAACGGTATTCTTCAACCAGGTGGATACCCGGAAAGGGACAACCAATAATTTTTTTGATGCGCGATATAGCCAGGTCAACTTCAGCGGCACCGACATATTTCAAACCGGCTGAAATTCATTCTACCTTTGGCGCTCCGCTTTATCTGGTGGATGGAGGCATGTTTGCCAACAACCCCTCGATGTGTGCTTATGCTGAAGCACGCACCCTGAAGTTTTCAGAGATTCTGAATCGTGATGACAAACCGGATTATCCCAACTCCGGGGATATGGTGATGATTTCAATCGGCACAGGTTCACAGGGTGATCCATATCCCTACCGCAAAGCAAAAAAATGGGGTGTGGTAGGATGGTTGAAACCACTTATTGATATTTTAATGTCGGGCAACTCAGAAACAGTGCATTATGAACTAAATCAACTATTCGGTACATTTGAACCATCGAATGGGGGTACGTATTTCAGGTTGGAACCTACTGTTGAAACAGCAGATAGCAGCATGGATCTGGCTACACCTGAAAACATGAAGGCATTGGAAGAGGCAGGCAAAGTTTTTATTACAAGGAATGCAGCACTCCTTGACAAAATTGTTGATATCCTGATTTTAAATAAGTAAAAAAAATGAAGAGTAAGAAAAACGTTCATTTCTAATTAATAAACTTGTTAATATTAACCTTTTAAATTTTAAACTTATGGATGCTTTTTTAGCAATGGTTGCGTATTTTGGTTTTAATTTCATCCCTATGGGATGGGCTCTCTGTGATGGACACACATTGTCCATTGTACAAAACTCTGCTCTTTACTCCTTGTTAGGAATTATTTATGGAGGTGATGGGGTCAATAATTTTGGATTACCAGATCTTCGGGGACGCGTTATCCTTGGACAAGGGATATCTTCCATTGGAACCCACACCAGCTACTCCATGGGTAATACTACAACAGGAGCAGAATCCGTAACACTTTCAACGTCTCAGATGCCTATACACAACCACGCAGCTACTATTGGAAATGCATCGGCTACTATTAAGGCTAACTCAGGACCGGGAAGCAGTGCAAATCCGGCTGTTAGAGCAAATGTTATAGCTGCCGTTACAAGTGGATTTCTTTACAATAGCACAGCTCCCGATATTACGCTTAATGTTGGTGGCGGAGCTGTTACCGGAACCGTTACTGTAGGAACTAACGGAGGTTCTGCACCGGTAAGTGTAATGCAACCTTACTGTGTAATGAATGCCTGCATTTGTACCATGGGCATATATCCTACAAGAGAATAAAAGACAGGTAACCCCCGAAAGAAAATTTCTTTCGGGGGAATTATCCACTTCAGGTTTCATGACTAAATATTCCAACATGGTCAACATAATTAAAATAGGTTTTCTTTTCCCTTATTCATCCATTCATCCCAATATGTCCAGGGATATTATTGATGGATTTTATGCAGCTATCCCTAAACAACACAAGGGTAGTTTTCAATTCTTCCCCGAATTTATTGATCAGGGGAAAAGAGAATTGGTAAAGACAGCAATCAACAAGCTTGTTTCATTCCATAATGTAGATATTATTTCAGGATTTATAAGTTATAAATCTATTCCGGATATTATACCGGTTATTCAGCAACGAAATAAAATCGGATTCTTTTTTGATATGGGCGAATATCTGCCGCCTGTTTTTACTCTTCCTGTCGATCTTTTCAGCAATAGTTTTTTAATCTGGCAAATGGAATATGCATTGGGCAATTGGAGTCAGGCAACTTACAAAGGTAAAGGAGCCATGCTTATGTCGGTGTATGATGCCGGATACCACATGCATAGTGCCTTTTGGCAGGGTGCTATCAGTGCCGGGGCAAAAGAAATAGATATGCATGTAATACCGTATAATCCGGATCAGAAATCGATACTTCCAATGCTTCCCTCTTTTCTAGAAAAAATAGAGAAAAGTAATGTTGACTACCTGCACGTTTTATTCTGTGGTGAGGAAGCCATTGACTTTTACAGGGCATTTAAAGAATCCTCCCTGTATGGAAGAATTCCGCTGATTGTTTCCCCCCACATGGCTTCGGATGAAATCATTAGCAGAACAAATAATTTAGATATTAAATGCTTTTCAGCTTCAGGATGGAACTATTATTCTACTTCCGTTCATAATCAATCTTTCAAAAAAGTGTATGAATCCGCAACCGGAAAGAAAGCAACTTTGTTTGCCGTAATGGGTTACGAATCGGGACTTGCCTTCCTGAATGTGCTTCCCGAACTTCAACGAAATGACAAAGAAACAGCACTTTCTTTTTTTAGAAACGGTACTGTAACCGGACCAAGAGGTATACGTAATTTCCGACTGGATGCAAAACTTAATCTGCCTGAAATAGAGATTGAAAAAATTACATTTCAACCGCTTAATCCATTGAAAATTATTATTGAACAAGGCAAAGCTATGCCATATAATGATTCCGTCTTTAGCGATATACACAATTTGTGCGTTTCGGGATGGGAAAACCCATATTTATGTGTGTAAAAGAATTAAAATACAATTTAACAAAAACAATTATGAAAAAGATTTTACAATTAGTACCTAAACAATTATTTTTCCCGGGAATATTTATTTTATTTGCCACGAATGTTTTTGCGTATACTCCACCAACAGCTTTGCAGGTTGTTTGGTCAGGAGCCGATCAAACTTCTACTTGTCACAATCTTGGTGACTATATTACTAATGTAACCTTTGCAGGGATTAATAACACTACTGCCGGTTCAGGTCCAAAAGCATGGCACACAGATTTTGGCAGAACCTCTACACAAGTTGCTCCCGGACAAATTACAATCGGACAAACCTATAATATATCAATAACAATAACAGGGTCCGATCTTAGTTTTGATTATTTAGCTGTTTATGTAGATTGGAATCAAAATAATGTAAACGGAACAACGGTATTTCCTAATATTTTAGACGCAAACGAAAATCCTGTTGTATGGTATGGTAATACTGGGACCGGTTCAAAGACACTGACGGGAACAATCAATGTTCCTGCCGGTATATCTACCGGGCAAATATATATGCGTGTAATGCTAGATGCTGATACCGGAGGCGCTAACGGGGGCGATTATCAATGTGCCATTGGTTATGGTGAATTTCAGGATTATGTGTTGAATGTATCAGCACCTGTAGCTTTACCTACTGTTACAGGCATTTTGCCAACAGGTGGACTAACAGCGGGTGGAACATCGGTGATTATTACCGGAACTAACCTTACTGCGGCTTCAGCCGTGAAATTTGGCTCAACAAATGCTACCGGCTACACGGTTAATTCAGCAACACAGATTACAGCTACTTCACCTGCAGGTTCTTTAGGAACAGTTGATGTTACGGTTACAACTACAGGAGGCACAAGTGCTACAGGTAGTTCCGATCAATTTACATATTTTACTGTACCAACAGCAACCAGTAATGCTGCCAGCAGTATTACTAGTACAGGAGTTACCCTAAATGGTAGTATCAATGCTAACAATACCAGCACAGCTGTTACCTTTGACTATGGTACTACAACAAGCTACGGAACTAACGTTGTGGCAACACAAAGCCCTGTTACAGGAAATACAGCAACAGCAGTCAGCAAAGCCCTAACCGGGTTAATACCTAATACAACCTACCATTTCAGGGTAAACGGAGTAAATACAGCCGGGACTACCAACGGGACAGACCTGACATTTACAACTCTGGCGGCAGCTTCATCTACCTTCCAGAGCGAAGGCAACTGGAGTACTGCAAGTAATTGGAGTGCAGGTATTCCGGGAACAACTACCGATGTAATCCTTGCTGACGGTTGTACTGTGAATGGAAACTTCCCGGCAAAAAGTGTAACAGTGAATCCGGGCGTTGATTTAACCATTGCTACAGGAAACACACTCACTGTCAGCGGTAATTTCACTCTTAAAAGTGATGCAGCTAACGGAACAGCAACACTTATTGATTACGGAACGCTGGCAGTATCCGGAACCACCAGCGTGGAACAATACCTTACCAGTGGAAGGAACTGGTATGTTTCAAGTCCTACATCCGGTGCAACTACTGCTGCAATCAGTAATACCGCTTATGTTGCGAGTTATAGCGAACCAACAGCATCCTGGGTTACTGAAAGCGCAACTCTTACACCATTGAAAGGGTATGTTGCCGTTTCGGAAACTGCCAACGCCCCAATTACATTTACTGGAACATTGAACACCGGAAATAAAACAAACACTGCTTTGACAGCCACTACTGCCAATACAACCTATAAAGGTTACAATCTGGTGGGAAATCCATACCCTTCGTATGTGGACTGGACACAGGCAACCAGGACCAACCTGCTCACCACCATGTGGTATCGTACAACGGAAGGTGGAGTATATAAATTTTACACGTACAATTCAACCGGGTCAATAGGTGTTCCATCGAGTGTAACAGGCATCATCCCTCCAATGCAGGCTTTTTGGGTAAATGTAGCAGCTGGAAGTACCGGAACTTTAGGATTTACAAATGCAATGCGTTCGCATGTGAGCGGATCAAATCCATTGAGAACTCCTGCTGTAGAAAAAACTACTCAACAACTGCTTCGTTTGCAGGTATCCGATGGCACAAACAGTGACGAAACTGTCATTTATTTTAATCCCAATGCTTCGGATGGTTATGATAGTTACGATTCTCCTAAAATGGGGAATGATAATTTGGCTATCCCTGAAATATATACGTTGTCAGGAACTGAAAAAATGGTTATCAATGGTTTGAACAAAAGCATCCAGGATAAAGAACTTGTACTGGGCTTTAAAACAGGTCAGGCTAACAGTTTTAGTATTAAAGCAACGGAACTTAGCAACTTTGATGCTGGCACTAAAATTATACTGAAAGACAATTTACTGAATATGGAAAAAGTACTGGCATTAGGTTCGGATTATGCTTTTTCATCGGATATTACCAATTCCGGTAGCCGTTTTACTATTATTTTCAAATCAGCGTCGGATGCTACCGAAACTAATAATACAACCGATAATACAGGCATCAATATCTTTAAAAATGCGAATGGACTAATTACGATTCAGCGCAATGGGGATATTGGTCAGGAAGGCAGAATAACGGTTTGCAATACGGTAGGCCAAAAGCTTATTTCTACCGGGACTACCGGGACGAGCACTGTAATACTCAAATCCTTTACTTCCGGGGTCTACCTGGTGAGTGTTAACATTGCCGGAACTGTTACAACAAAAAAAATAGTTATCAACTAATAGTTTCCACTCTTTACCCTCATTTAAGGGATATTGGGTGAACTTATAAAAACTTAAAGCTATGAATACTCCTGAAAATAAAAAACGTTCGTATTCCCCTCCTGTAGTGGAGAGGGTTAGACTTGATAATGAGATTTCTCTCGTGCTTCAATCGGCACCTCCATTTGGACCCGGTGAAAACATTTCGAGTAGTTCTTTGTATTACAGCAATGATCCGTTTAAAACAGTTATCGGATAACGGATTATCTTGCAGAAAAAATAAAAAGGCTGTTACAATTCGATTGTAACAGCCTTTTTAATAGATATAAAAATTTCTTACCAGATGCTTACGCGCTTTTCAACGGGAACATACATAGGATCACCGGCTTTAATGCCAAATGAATCATACCATGCCTGGATTTGAGGCAAAGCGCCATCTACACGCCATTTACCAAGCGAGTGAGGATCAGATTTGGTACGTTTGAGTATTTCTTCAGGACGTACATTTCCGGCCCAGACATTAGCATAGGCCAGGAAGAAACGTTGTTCCGGTGTAAAACCATCCATGCTGGAAAGTGGTGCATTGGTAGTTGCATTTTTGAATGCCTGAAACGATACCTGCAAACCACCATGATCGGCAATGTTTTCACCTAATGTGAATTTACCATTTCCGTGAACACCGGGAGCAACAGCAATAGAATCAAAATAATCAGCCATCACTTTGGCACGGACGTCAAATTTCTTACCATCCTGTGCTGTCCACCAGTCTTTCAGGTTACCTTCCTTATCAAACTGACGACCCTGGTCATCAAATCCGTGGGTCATTTCGTGTCCGATAACAACTCCGATAGCTCCATAATTAAAGGCATCATCAGCTTTCATATCGAAAAACGGGTATTGAAGTATACCGGCAGGGAAACAGATTTCGTTGGTAGATGGATTGTAATAGGCATTTACCGTTTGAGGGGTCATTTGCCATTCTGTTTTATCAACCTTCTTACCTGCCTTAGCAAAACGATAAGCATGTTCAAACTTGCTTGCACGTTGGATATTGGCATAATATGAATCTTTAGTTATTTCAAGGTCAGTATAATCTCTCCATTTATCAGGATATCCGATTTTCACATAGAATGCATTTAATTTTTCAATGGCTTTTACCTTGGTCGAATCACCCATCCAGGGCAATGCCTTGATTCGTTCTCCCAATGATACCTGCAAGTTATGTACAAGCTTCAACATCCGTTCTTTTGCTTCAGCAGGAAAATATTTCTTTACATACATCTGGCCAACTGCTTCACCAAGCACTCCATCCACGGTACCGACAGCACGTTTCCAACGTGGAGACTGTTCTTTCTTACCCGAAAGGGTCATACCGTAGAAATCGAAGTTCTGGGCGTAAATAGGGTCACTTAAGTAGGCAGCCGACTCATCTATCAACTTCCATTGTAAATAGGCAATTTGGGCAGCTATGGGCTCCGTAGCAATAATTTTACCCACTTCTACCATGGTTTCTTTTTGAGATACGTTTACATCGTTGATATTTTTTAAACCGAGGGCCGTAAAATAGTCGTTCCATTTAATTTCAGGAACCAGTACCTGAAAATCAGCCACTGTCATTTTGTTGTAATTGGCATGCGGGTCACGCAATTTCACTTTGTCATAGGCAACTTTAGCCAAACGGGTTTCAATGGTCAACACAGCTTCCATGTTCTTTTGAGCATCTGCCGGAGTAAATCCTACCAAACTGAACATTTTCACCACATGGGCTTTATATTTATCGCGGATCTCTTTGGTATGGGCATCGTTCTCCAGGTAGTAGTCACGTTGTCCAAGGCTGAGGCCACTCTGGTGTGTCTGTACTAACTCCAGTGAACTGTTCATTGGATCGGCATCGACATAGACAGTAAAATAGGTGTCTAATCCTGAAAGGATTAATTCTGGTACTAATTTTACGATATCCTGGACATTCTTAATTCCAGCTATCTTCTTCAAATCTGCCTGGATAGGTTTGAAACCATCCGCATTTAACTTGGTGCTGTCCATAGCCAGGTTGTACACATCACCGATTTTTTGTTCCACAGTTCCTTTTAAAGCAGGCTTAGTGGCAATTTCTTCGATTAACCCCCTGAGTTGTTTACGGTTATTCTCAGCCAGTTTATCAAAACTACCGAAACGTGAATACTCACCTGTAAGCGGATTATTTTTCATCCACCCTCCACAGGCATATTGATAAAAATCGTCTTTAGGCGAAACGGTTGTATCCAGATTCGCCACCTTAATACCCGCATTTAATGGGGTATCTTTCTCAGAACTGAATGCTGGTGTCATAAGCGTTAAAGCAATAATTGGGAATAAGATTTTTTTCATTGCGTTATAAAATTGAATTTGACATTTGAAAAATAATAACGTTATAGTATAACTTCCTGTTCATGAACAGAATCTAATATTCTAAATAATTCTTCGAGATTATCAGCCCGAAGCATGGCTATACGTGTTTCCTTAAAGTTGGGAATTCCTTTAAATACAGGTGTTGAAGCTAAATGCCTGCGTGAATGAATGATTCCCCTGCGTTCATCAAGCCAGGCCACGGCATCCATAACCTGCTGTTTGATAATCGCTTTCTGCTCTTCGAACAATAACGGATTCATCCGCTCGCCATATTGCAGATAATGCTTCATTTCAGCAAATATCCAGGGTTTACCGATCGATGCACGTCCTACCATCACAGCATCCACCCCATAGCGGTCGAAGCATTCAGCAGCACGTTCGGGAGTGGTTACATCACCATTCCCAATAATGGGAATATGCATGCGTGGATTGTTTTTCACTTCCCCTATCAGGGTCCAGTCAGCATCTCCTTTGTACATTTGGGCTCTGGTGCGTCCGTGAATGGATAACGCCGCAATGCCGCAATCCTGCAAACGCTCTGCCAGATCAACAATAATCCTGCTGTCATCGTCCCACCCCAGGCGGGTCTTGACAGTTACCGGAAGTTTTACAGCACGCACAACGGCTGATGTAATTTCAAGCATTTTCGGTATATCACGCAGCAGCCCTGCTCCTGCCCCTTTGCCCGCCACTTTCTTTACCGGGCAACCGAAATTTAAATCAATTATTTCAGGTTTTGCTTCTTCGGCAATAATGGCGGCTTCGGCCATGGCAACCGCTTCCCGGCCATACAGCTGAATGGCTACAGGTCTTTCTGCATCAAAGATGTTCAACTTCTGTTCCGTGCGTTTTACACTCCTGATCAATGCATCAGCCGAAATAAATTCCGTATAGACCATGTCAGCCCCAAAACGTTTGCATAACAGGCGGAATGCCGGATCGGTAACGTCCTCCATGGGAGCCAGAAATAATGGTTTATCAGGAAATTCTATGGTTGAAATCTTCATGTTTATGCAAAAATGGAATGCAAAGGTAGAAATTTAATTTATAATTTACATTGTACAATTCTCTTTATAAATTAACACGGGTTATATACACTGTCAGTAAGAATGTTATCTGACACTAAGAATATAAAAAACTGATCAATAATCCTTCGATAGTTTAGAACTAAGTAGTACTTTTGAAAAATAATTTTTAATATAAATGAAAAAAATGAAATTTAAGATTGTCCATTTAATGATTCAGGAATATGATAATGCTCTTTCCAGAAACAAAAATATATATAGAAAAAAATTTTATGAAGCACTGGAATTCCATCATCAAAATCAACGAAGAGAGTTACTGGAACAAACTTTAATAAAAGAATCATATTTAGTAAAAGATGAATCAATACTTATAGTAAAAGAGTTTGAAACTCTCTGCTGAAAGAATCGATTCACTATTTAATTCATTACTGTTTTTATCGGATTAACACGTCAGATTCATATAATTCTATGTTCACCTGGAATTAGCACCATTAATTATGTATCAACCATATACATAGATTAATTACACAGTCTCTTACATCATAAAGACTGATAAAAAGTGTTGCAATATATCTTACCATCATTTGTAAACATATATTGAATTTCCATACATTTGAAAAATTGAATTTCTCATTAAAATAGTATTACGTATCTTTGTAGTCATCCATCACAATGACTGTCATGAAAAAAAAATGTATTTTTCTCTTAGTAATCCTATCATTACAAAGCATATATTCCCAGACCCCCTACTCTACTGCCTGGTTTGGACCCAATGCCAATCCGATACCTGAATTCACCGATGCCACTATTCCGGCTAAAACTACTATCACACTGACAGGTGATTACTATTTCGGTCATGGTGATCAGACAGAAAACGGATACGCTAAAATTGAATTCCCGTTGATTCCTGAAAGGGTTTCATTTAAAGTATGGTCCACCATATTAGAACATTATCAGGTAACCAATCAGGTAAGTGCTCAACGCGCTATGTTGGATGGTAACACATCCGGCAAAGCCAATGGGGATATTTATTTTCAAACCCGAATACTTCTTTTGAAAGAAACTAATAATGCACCGGATATTATTTTGAATACTACCCTGAAAACTGCTTCCGGCACTTACCAGCAATACAGGCGTTACTTCAATACTCCCGGGTATTATTTTGATGCTGAAATAGGGAAATCGCTGCATACCCAAAGCAGCTTTATCAGTGAAATCAGGGCGGTGGTTAATGTCGGATTTATGTGTTGGGAAACTGAAAGACAGAGTACACAGGATGATGCGCCCATGTATGGTGGCAAAATTATTATTGGAAACCAAAACTGGAAGCTTGAAAACACACTATCCGGATATTGGGGTTGGATGCATACCAATGTACGTTATGGAGCTGATTACGGGGATGCTCCCATGGTTTATGCAGCTAAAATTACAAAACTGACAAAGAATATTAATTATTTTGCCCAATATCAATACGGCATAAACGACTTTCCATACCAACAAATACGGTTGGGGATTAGCTTTACCATTGATAAATTGACTCCAAAATACAAATAATTACCCCTAACCCTACGGGGAACTTTGATTACTGCAGCAGATTAAAAAAAAATGAAAACAGAAAATATACAAAACAAAACTAACTCAATTCCCCTTCAGGGGTTAGGGGTAGTAGGTAGGAATTCGATTGAAATCATGGCTCCTGCAGGTTCATGGGAAAGCCTTTCGGCAGCCATTGCATCAGGAGCCGATTCTGTTTACTTTGGCATCGAAAAGCTGAATATGCGTAGTAAATCAAGCAGTAATTTTACCACTGAGGATTTACGAAAGATTGTAAGCATCTGCAAGGAAAACAACGTGAAAAGTTATCTCACGGTCAATACCATCCTGTATGATAACGACCTGACCCTGATGCGTGAGATCATTGATGTTGCTAAGGAATCGGAAGTATCAGCCATTATTGCGGCCGATGTTGCTGCTATGATGTACGCTTCCGGTGTTGGTGTAGAAGTACACCTCTCCGTTCAGACCAACATAACGAATGTTGAGTCGTTGAAATTCTATTCTCAGTTTGCCGATGTAGTGGTGTTGGCCCGTGAGTTGAATCTGGAACAGGTAAAAGTGATTTATGATGCCATTGAAAAGGATCAAATTAAAGGTAAAAACGGCCGGCTAATCCGTATTGAAATGTTCTGCCATGGAGCCCTGTGTATGGCTGTTTCGGGTAAATGTTACCTGAGCCTGCATGAAAAGAATCTTTCTGCAAACCGGGGTGCGTGCAATCAGATATGCCGTCGTGAATATGTAGTAAAAGACAAGGACTCCGAAATTGAACTGGAGATTGACAATGAATATATCATGTCTCCTAAGGATTTAAAAACCATAGGGTTTGTTGATGAAATGCTGAAAGCAGGTGTCAGGGTATTCAAGATTGAAGGACGTGCCCGTGGTGCGGAATATGTCAAGACAGTAGTATCCAGTTACAGGGAAGCCATTGACTCTTGCATGAATGGGTCGTTTTCCACTGATAAAGTAAATGAATGGGATATCAGGCTCAGTAAGGTCTTTAACCGTGGATTCTGGAACGGATACTACCTTGGACAACGCCTTGGCGAGTGGAGCAGTACCTATGGGTCGGCTGCAACGCATAAAAAAATATATGTGGGCAAAGTAACCAACTATTTCAACAAATTAGGCGTTGCTGAATTCCTGCTCGAAGCACAGAGTTTATCGGTGGGTGATGAAATACTTATTACCGGGGATACTACCGGTGCCTATGAAGATATAGTAAAAGAAATTCGTGTTAAACTTGAACCGGTGGATAAAGTGGATAAGGGAACTTTTTTTTCCATTAAAACCACTGAATTAATCAGGCGGAATGATAAATTGTTTAAAATCGTAACAACGAACCATTCATAAAAAAGCGGAGATAACTCCGCTTTTTTATGATATGATTATGAATTTAAAATCTTTTACCTAAGCTTACTCCAACCCTTGGATAAGCATCACTAAATGATTCACCAAATATCCTTCCTGCTCCCAGATAGACTTCCCCTGTAAATCCATTTCGTGCAAGAAACTTTGCTCCTGCGGCAAAACCAAATCCAATACTGGTTTTACTGATTGTAGTGGATGTTCCAATCTGTGTATTGTAATCGTAATTGTAATTCAACTCTTTTTGCCCTATGACGGCCATATTTCCTTCAATAAAGAATCCGGATGCCTTTTTATTTCCAAAATAAAGACGGTAATAAGGTAAAATTATGGACCGCGTTGATAAATTTTCCACTTTATCTACACCTATAGAAATAGCCAGGCCAACTCCCATGTTATCAGCAATAAACCGTTCATAATTCAATTCAGGTAATCCGGCTATTGACATTAATAGATTTATTCTCACTTCATTGTTATCCGATCCAGTCAACGATTTAGTCTGGGTTGTATTTATATTTGATGCATTTTCCTTTTGTCCAGAAACAGCGATACTTATAAATAAAACAAAAGTACAAATAATAGCTTTACAATTCATGTATATGGTAGGTATCTAGTAGATTATAATAATTTACGTAAGGTTGATATAAGAAACAACATTTTTTTTATTGATATATTCCCTACGTGAATCAACGGTACAAAAGTAAGTATAATTTATGCATATTGTCGGGTAAGGCACAAAAAAAGCGGAGTTCTATCCGCCTTTTTTTAGTTAACTTTAATTGTGATGTGCCGCGTGTTGGGCTTCATACATTTGATTTGCAAGTTTTTGCATTTCCTCCTGGCTTACATCTCTTTTATGTGTTCCAATCATCCAATTGAATCCGAACGGATCAACCAAAGTACCTGACCTGTCTCCATAGAACTGATCATTCACAGGCATTATTTCTTTACCACCGGCGTCAATTGCAGTCTTAAATACCTTGTCTACATCCCTGACATACAGAGAAAAAGCCATAGGATTCCCGCCAAGTGTTTCGGGGCTCTTACCTCCCATCATGGCAGCTTCATCAGACATCATTAACAATGAACCTTCAATCTCAAGGGAGGCATGTGCAATCAGTCCGTCGGGTGTCAATAACCTTTCTCTTTCCTTTGCACCAAAAGCTTTTTTGTAAAATTCAATTGCTTCCCTGCAATTTTTAATAGTAACATATGCGTTTAACGTATATGCTCCCGGATAAACATACGATGTGTCCATAATTTTAATTTTTAAAATGATTGATTACTTGTTTAGGAAATATTCTCCTTTTACATCCACTGAAAAAACAAGTAAATCGGATATTAGTTTCTAACCGGATTTGATTTTTTTGATTATTTAGAGTAGATTAAAACATCCATTAAAAAAAGCGAATCAATGAGATCCGCTTTTTTTTGTATATATTTATACTTCATCTAAATTTTCCCAATTGAAACTAAAATTTCAGTGTCCTCACAATTATTAATTATTAATTACTTAGCTCATTTCAAGCATCCTCAAAATAGGTTTTACCGCTTTCACACGTATAGCTTCTTCAATCTTTATTTCAGGAGTTTCATTCAGCAGGCAGTTGTAGAGTTTTTCCAAGGTATTAAGCCGCATGAAATTGCATTCGTTGCAGGCGCAGGTGCTGTCGTTAGGCGGTACCGGGATAAATTCCTTATCGGGGTTCCTTTTCTGCATTTCATGCAATATCCCCGATTCGGTGGCTACCAGGAAGGATGTTTTATCCGAAGCAGTAGCATAATTCAGCAATGCCTGTGTCGATCCTATAAAATCGGCCATGAGTAGCACTGTTTTCTTACATTCGGGGTGTGCCAGTATGAGTGAACCGGGATGTTCTGATTTTAATTTCACCAGCTTTTCAACAGAGAATTGCTCGTGTACATGGCATGCTCCGTCCCATAGTAACATAGAGCGTCCGGTGACACTGTTGATATAATTTCCCAGGTTCCGGTCAGGACCAAAAATAAGTTTCGCATCTTTGGGGAATGAATCCACTATTTTCTTGGCATTAGTTGATGTGACTACCACATCAGTGAGCGCTTTCACGGCCGCTGTGGTATTTACATACGAAATGACAGTATGATCAGGGTGAGCCTTCGTAAAGGCTTCAAATGCGTCCGCAGGACAACTGTCGGCTAATGAGCATCCGGCATTCATATCGGGGATCAGAACTTTCTTGGTTGGTGAGAGTATTTTGGCTGTTTCCCCCATAAAATGCACGCCGCACAGCACAATGATATCCGCTTCGGTTTTTGCTGCCCATTGTGCCAGTGCCAGGCTATCGCCAACATGATCGGCAATGTCCTGGATATCGCCGGTCTGGTAGTAGTGAGCCATGATCACAGCATTCTTTTCTTTTTTCAGTTGGTTGATGGCATTTATCAATTGAGTTGTTTCCATTTTTCAGAGTTATCAAAACTATATTAATATTATTCTTTTTAATTTTTAAAAAAACTTTATGAAGATAATAATAGACTGTTCATTTGGTT
>Ga0302296_1001865_pt1 | contig 14581 bp, 10 predicted proteins | sample III_Fen_N3_1_FD_194546 | JGI IMG/M metagenome (GOLD analysis project Ga0302296, IMG submission 194546) | Peat permafrost microbial communities from Stordalen Mire near Abisko, Sweden - III_Fen_N3_1 | ecosystem: Environmental > Terrestrial > Soil > Wetlands > Permafrost | place: Sweden: Abisko... | reverse complement strand
ACCGGAAATTCAACCAGATCAACTGGTCCTGCAACAAGAGCAGGATCGATAGTAATTGATTTCTCAAATGTATAACCAAGAGTTGCCGCAGGGCCAGCACTAATATTCCAGCTTGCCAGGGTCACCCACGATGTTCCTGAACAACCGGCCCCGGCAGAACATCCTGCCCGTTGACCCTGAATCTCAATAATAGTATGTCCTGCAGGATCAAGGTTACTCCCGGGGGTATAGCTATTCCATGAACCTCCGTCAAACCGGTATTGATAACTATCGGAGCAACCAACCCCTCCTGTCCCAGAATTAAATGTTGCAGACAGCATCTGTCCATTGCAGACCGATGGCTGGTTTGGTGTCTTTGTGCTTAGTGTAGGACCTGTTGGTGTTGCTACAACTGAAACTGATATATTATTACTTCCGGTGCATCCGATATTATCGGTGACGGTATAAGTAAGATTATATGTATTTATTGTTGAAGTTGAAAAAGTCGGATTCTGAATTACTGTTGAAGAAAGAGGACTGGTATTTCCGCTCCAAAGATGCGACGTATAAGTTCCTGATCCACCTGAAGGATTTCCATTCATATTAAGGGTGCCTCCGGCGCATACCTGTGCAGGGTCAGGCGAGATTGTTGCGATTGGGGAAAGTCTGACTCCAATACTTACATAGTTACCATCACCGGTGGTTACCGCATTGACATGATATTTGTTACCACCATCCGGAATCAGGTTATAAATCGAAGAGCCCGAAGTAAAGTCACCGTCGGCATCTACCATCAAGACATATTTTGCACAGGAAGGATCAGGAGGGGAAGGAAAGGAGGACAGGTCAACAGAAAAGGTCACTGTGCCAACATCACCGGTCTTGTTAATTCTCCATTCCCGCGGAATTTTCTTAATAGATGCAGAAGGGGCTCCGGTTGTTGTCCAGGAACTGATTGAACCATTATTATGACCAAAAAGCAACCATTCATTATCCGTGAGACTGCTGGGATTTGAAATATTCAGAATACCAGCCGAGGTTGCATTATTATGAAAATTCGATGCATCCACTCTCCCGATCCCTGTAACGTCATTCCCATGAGTTGCATCAAAAGAAAAATAATCATTTGCTGTGAGGACAATACCATACTTAGAACTCAGGTAATTTTCAATTATTATATTCTGTGCAGAGTTCATAGTGAAATTGTAGATAATAATTTCAGCAATTTCTCCATCGTAGTCTCCCAATCCCTGACTATCGTGGCATATGAAATTGCTGTTCCGCATGAGATTTTCCGGAACATTTATAATAGCATTTGTGGCAATAAGGGAGTTGTTCTTATATAACCTTGAGGTTGAAGTTGCGGGAGGGGTTCCCCCATTCTGCCGAAACGCAATCACCTGATAGGCTCCATTCGTTAAAGAGTTTCCTGATATTCCATGTTCTATCCAATTCCTATACACTTCATAGTAGAAATTGGTTGTATTGTTATCACGCATAAATCCCAGTGCATCAGACTGATCAGAAGCACCTCCGCCAAGATTAAAAAATTCTGACCACGCAAGTGTTGAGTTTGGTTTTGTGACAACTAACGCAGATATTCCGCCGGTAAAATTGTCGAAACCTGCAGGCAGATTAAGATAATCATATACAGCATCGGATGCATTATTAAAAAGTATTGAGGGTTTACCGTTTGTGGCATTAGAAACAAATTTGGGCTGCAAATTGGCAGTTCCCTGAGTTGCATTTTTTCCGTTGCCTGATTGATCGAGCCAGGTGGAAACCGGACTTCCATTAATTGTTGTTGAGATTCCAGCATCTGCTTTAAGCCATAAAAGTGTACTGGATGAATTTCCGACTCCGCCCGGCCCTGTTTGAGAGAATGCATTATTAGTGAGGACAAGCAGGAAGCACGTGATACCAATATGGCTTAATTTAATACCATACCATCCCGGTTTCTTAAAAACTGAGTTGACAAATGAAACAATATTTGCTGTTACAGAAATCAAACGCTCTGTTTAGGTATAATACAAAAAAATTATTGTCAGACTCTAAATATTTTTTTTTAAAGCCGATCAATATTTTATTCTATATTTTATTCCCGTTCTGTCAAATCAAAACGGAGTCAACTATTCACTTATTCAAGACTACCAAGTATCAACAATGGTTGCATTGCTCCAACCATTTTATAATAAGATAAAGATAAAAATTATTTCAAAAGCATATTGTTTTTTTTGATTAACGAAAAGAATTCTTCGGAAGTACATTTGTTTTTATAAAAACCATATTGTTTTTGGAGATATAAAGATTAGGAAAGGCAGCAATTATGCTGTACCTGAATGAGGTTTTCGTGTCAGCTGCAAACGTTAAACAGGGCAATAGACTACCTGAATGCAAGTCTTTAAGACCTAAGGACTGCAGGCTATGAACATTAATAAGAAAATAAGTATATTCTGCTATATGATAAGCATAGCATCTCCATAAGTTCCAAAGCGATATTTCTCCTTAACAGCTGTTTTATAGGCATCAAACAGAAGATCGTAACCTGCAAATGCCGATACCATCATCAAAAGGGTGGAATAAGGCAGATGAAAATTACTAATCATCATATCCGGCACTTTGAACTCGTACGGCGGAAAGATAAATTTATTTGTCCATCCGTCAAATGGCTTCAGGTAACCATCAGTAGAGACAGAACTTTCAAGAGTTCTAACAACGGTAGTACCCACAGCACATATTTTGTATTTATGATCTTTTGCTTTATTCACAATCTCTGCAGATTCGTCGTTAATAAGTATCCGTTCCGAATCAACCTTATGTTTGGTCAGGTCCTCCACATCGACACTCCTGAAATTACCTAACCCTACATGCAAGGTAATTTCGGCAAATTCTACTCCGATTATTTCAAGTTTTTTCAGCAATTCCCTGCTGAAATGCAATCCGGCCGTAGGAGCAGCAACTGCGCCCTCATACTTTGCAAAAATTGTCTGGTATCTCTCACTGTCCTCGGGCTCTACCTTCCTGTTGATAAACTTGGGAAGCGGGGTCTCTCCAAGGCTGTACAATGTTTTTTTAAATTCTTCATATGTGCCATCAAACAGGAATCTGAGAGTTCTTCCCCTGGATGTTGTATTATCAATAACTTCAGCTACCAACAGATCGTCTTCACCGAAATATAGTTTATTTCCTATTCTTATCTTTCTGGCCGGATCAACCAAGACATCCCATAATCGCTGTTCCCTGTTCAGTTCCCTTAAAAGAAATACTTCAATCTCTGCGCCTGTCTTTTCCTTATTACCATATAATCTTGCCGGAAAAACTTTAGTGTTATTGAAAACCAAAACATCATTTTCATTGAAATATTCAGTAATATCTTTAAAAATCTTGTGTTGAAGCTCCCCTGTTTTTCTGTTAACAACCAATAACCTCGATTCGTCTCTGTTTGGTGAAGGATAAAGGGCAATGAGTTCTTGTGGCAAATTGTACCTGAATTGCGATAGTTTCATAATAAATATATAGTCAGTGTGAATTAAAGAAGTCTTTTTACGTAAAAAAATCTAATTTGTTTCATCAGGATACAATATTTTTTAAAAATATTTTAGAGGATCCGGCACCTTTAATATTTTTATTCCTGATTTATCGTTTCAGAACAAAGTGTTGTATTCATTTGTTCAATATATTCTTTAAATTTCTCAATACTGTAGGCATTCACAACGTTGTAGGATCCAATGGCGGTTCTTCTAAGAGCTGATAAATAACTACCGCTTTTCAGTGCGGCTCCAAAATCTCTGGCAAATGATCTGATATAAGTACCCTTACTACATACCATTCTGACATTTATTTCAGGAATCCTGTAAGAGATCAATTCTATTTCCCTGAAACAAACTGTAACAGGCTCAAGATTCTTTTCGATCCCATTTCGGGCAAATTCATAAGCTCTCTTACCATTAATAAGTTTAGCAGAATACATTGGCGGAAGCTGCTTCTGTTTACCTAAAAAACCTGAAAGGACATCTCTCACCATCTTTTCTGTAATGTGTTCGGTTGGATATTGCTGATCCGTCTCTGTTTCAAGATCGAAAGAAGGCGTTGTTGCTCCCAGATGGAAAGTAGCAACATATTCTTTATCAAGATCCCTGAACTCATCAATTTTTTTGGTTGATCTGCCAGTACAGACTATCAAAAGACCAGTTGCAAGCGGATCGAGGGTGCCGGCGTGACCCACCTTTAATTTCCTGATCCCGAATGTGCTCCGGATCATAATTCTTACTTTGTTCACAAGATCAAAGGAGGTCCAGTAAGCAGGCTTATCGAACAATAAAACTTTCCCCTCTTCAAAAACAGTTATTTTTTCTGATGTCATGCAAAACTCGCTATTTTTCTTCCGAATCTTTAGGCTTCTTCATAATAGCCCATATTTCGAATATAAATCCGGCAAGTACAACTATGGGAGCAAGAGTAATTCTCCTGAAACTGAATATGTTATCACTGAATTTATCGGGACTTGGAGACTTCCCCCCGAGCATAAGCAGAAACCCAATCACAATTATTGCAAATCCAATGGCCAGCAATTTGTAATTTTCCCGACCAAGGGCAAAATTTAATTTTTCCTTAATCTCATTTTTTGAACTCATAATAATTAATAATAAAGTTTGTCTTCAGAAATACTTAGATACCTGTTAACGGAAAAAAATGTTGAAATGATATTTATCAATACGCCTGTTATTAAAATTGAAGTTCCGAGCAGAATAAGCAGATATGTGCTCTCGAAGCTGAACATCAGAAGAAACTCCTTCTCAATCAGGTATAACATAGCCATTAATAAGCTCATTGCCAGAAGAGCAGCGAGTAATCCATGAATAGCACTCTGAATAAGAAATGGCCGTCTTATAAATGACCGGGTGGCACCAACCAGCTGCATTGTCCTGATCAGGAATCTCCTTGAGTAGATAGACAACCTAATTGTATTGTTAATGATTGTCAATGCAATGAGAAAGAGAAATGTACTAATGATAAGAAGAAATAAACTTATCTTTCTTACGTTTTCGTTTATCAGAAACAGCAAAGACTCCTGATAATAAACCTCTTTTACAAAGGGATATTGCCGGACATATTTTTCAATCTTTGCCACGCTATCGGGACTGGTAAATCCTGCATGAAGGTAGACGTCTATAGAAGGAGGAAGTGGATTATCACCCAAAAAACTAATAAAATCTTCACCAAGATCCTTTTTCATTTTTATCGCGGCAGCATCCTTCGAAACATATTCTGTAGACTTCACATATGCTTTCGCATCAAGATCTTTTTGTAACATTCTGATATCGGGTTCTTTTGCTTCATCGTCAAGCATAATTGAAAATGAAAGGCTTTCTCTCAGATAATCTGACAATTCCCTGGCATTAATCAGAACAAGTCCAAGAACTCCAAGCAGAAAAAGAACAAGTGAGACACTGATTACAAGTGTCAGATATGAACTTCTCAGTCTTGCTTTGGAATATCCCGATTCTTTATTTTTCAAGTGTCAGTTTTATTTCAATTACCTAAATCTAACTTATCCCGTACCTACTCTACAACTGTCACCCATCCGAAAGGATCCGGAGCATCACCATTCTGAATAGAAGTGAGTTTGTTGTAAAGTTTTAAAGATTCAGGACCCGGTTGTCCATCTTTACAATACTCATAAATTATTTTTTTATCCGGATCAAATATTTTTGCGATAGGGCTAATTACAGCCGCCGTTCCACAGGCTCCTGTTTCAATAAAGGAAGATAATTCTTCCACTGGAACCGGACGCCGTTCGGTTTTCATCCCTAAACTATCCGCTATCTCCAACAAACTCATATTGGTTATTGAATTCAAAATAGATTCCGACTTCGGAGTAATATAAGTATTATCTTTTATTCCAAAGAAATTTGCCGGTCCGCATTCATCGATATATTTTTTTTCTTTTGCATCAAGAAATATGGTATTTGAATATCCTCCATCACGGGCGGCTATGATAGCTCTCATACTTGCAGCATAGTTTCCACCCACCTTGTAAATTCCGGTGCCAAGGGGAGCAGCCCGATCCACATCTCTGCATATTAACATATTAACCGGCTTGATTCCATCCTTAAAATATGGCCCGACAGGAGTTACGAAGACTAAAAAAGTATATTCAGATGAGGGCTTGACACCAACCTCGGCACCACTTCCATATAATAACGGCCGTATATATAAAGTTGCTCCGGACCCGTACGGCGGAACAAATTTTTTATTCAGCTGAATTACTTTAAATAAAGCTTCACGGAACATTTCAACCGGAACGGCTGCCATCTTTATACCATCAGCTGACCCTAACATTCTTTTCGCATTCTCTTCCCAGCGGAATAATCTGATCTTTCCATCTTTCCCCATATAGGCTTTAAGCCCCTCAAAAGCCTCTTGTCCATAATGCAATCCGGTTGCAGCAATGTGAATATCAATATATTCTGAAGAAGATACTTCCAGTTTTCCCCATTTACCGTTTTTATTGATGCAACGGATATTAAAATCGGTCTTCATGTATCCAAAAGGCAGAGATCCCCAATCAAAATTTTTCATAAACGATTGTAGTTAAAATACGACGGCAAAAGTACGTTTTAAAAATATATTTTAAACACTTTTCATCAGGAATTTGGATTATTCCCGTTACACCTGAAGTCCGGCTATCTGATCTTCTGCTGTAACATTCCGCAGGAGTCTTGCTGTTTTAGTTATAAACTGATGATCGTTTTGCTGCTTAATGAGGGAATCTATCCAGGTTTTCCTGTCAGAATGTTTCCCAAATTCAGTTCGCTCTCTTAATAATTTTTCCATGAGTTTAGTATAATCAACCCTGCCGAGGTAGTCATATCTGGCATCATAAAGAATATTATCAGACTGGCTCTCCTGATGATCAGAAAAACTATTCCTGATAATCCTATTTGTTAATTCGACATTCTCCCGCGAAAAACCATATCCTGGAAGCAACTCCTCAACCATTCGCAATGATGCTTCCATTGGTTTTTCATAATCGGAGATATACCCGGTAAGCAGGAAAACTGAGGCCAGTTTAAGATTTATAAAGTCTTCATCTGAAAGATTCTCCGCACGGGAAAGCAATTCCACCTGATTGCTTATGCTTTTTACCATAGAAGAATTATGAAAATACAGGTTTGGGGGAGCTTCCTCATCAAATAGTTTGATTATCATTTCCTCAATATCCTGAAGCTTGATCTGCTGCATCTTAACTATAAATTTCCTGTTTGGGTTACCATTCTCATCACTCAACTCAGGAATAATTCCATTAACAAAATACATTTCAAGTTCACCTTTATACTTGACAGGCATCTTCCCGCGGTATTCACAGCTGAAAAACTCTTTCACGAATTCAAAGGTCGTTCCGGAAATATTAATTTTCCCTGCTTCTCCTGAAGATTCCATCCTGCTTGCCGTATTGACGGTATCACCCCAAATGTCAAATGAAAGCTTCTTCTGTCCAACCACTCCGGCAACTACTGTTCCTGTATGTATGCCTATCCTGATATCCCAGTATTTCATTCCTTCAATTTCGGAGGTTATCTTGAGCTTATTCATGTACGCTTTCATCTCGAGAGCCGCAAGAATAACTTCTACAGGATTAGTTCTGTTTTTCTCGGGAATACCTCCTGCACACATATAAGCATCACCAATTGTCTTAATTTTTTCAATACCAAATTTTTCAACTACCGAATCAAAATAGAAAAAGAATTTATCCAGTTCATCTATAAGCATTTCGGGATTCATCTCTTCAGCTATCTTTGTAAAGCCCTGAATATCTGAGAATAGAACCGTTACAAAATTATACTTGATCTTGGTTGCCTTGCCTTTTTCCATTATCTCGCTGGCTGTATTCCTTGGAAGAACATTGGCAAGCAATTCTTCAGTTTTTTCTTTCTCAATTATGAGGTCCTCAGTTCTCTTATTGATTATTTGTTCCAGGGAATATTGCCTGCGCGCAAATCGCAAATTCAGAATATCATAAACAGCCCAGATTACCACAGAGAACAGTAAAAAATAGACAACCAAAGCTAAATGTGAAAAATACCACAAAGGCAAAACTCGTATAGAGATTAAAGGAAGTTCTCCTCCACTGTTTCCTGAAATTAAGTATCTGATCTTAAACCGGTATTTTCCGTAGGGAAGGTTTGTGTATTCTTTAAAGCTGACGCTCTTCCAGCTACTCCACTCTTTATCAAATCCTTCAAGAAAAAATTGATAATTAATATTTTCTGAAGGGGATAGCTCAAATGTGATATTGTTGTTCCGATAGTTTAATACTAAAGTTTGGATATGTTCAGGAATCTTAAATCCGGAACTGTCTGCATAATAAACAACAGAATCCCCGGTTATTAAAACACGTTTTAAAACCGGAACAATATCTGAATTATATGACGATTGTATAGCAGAGGCTTTTGAAAGTACTGATAAGATAATAATCCCGAGTAGGAAGTTCATCCTTATGAAATAAGACATAAACAGGTATCTTGCTTATTATTATTCCAAATGTAGTATTTTAAAAAATCAGGTCAAAAGGAAAGCTCATTTTTGAGTACTTTTGCATCAAAACAGGTAAGATATTATGACATTAGTTTTTGCTTCAAATAATGAACACAAAATAAAAGAAATTAACAGTCTGCTGGGTAGCAGTTTTAAGCTGTTAAGTCTTCATGACATTAATATCAATGAAGATATTCCTGAAGAAGAACCTACAATTGAAGGTAATGCGCTCTCCAAAGCCAGGTTTGTTTATAATCTGACCGGAAGGGATGTTTTTGCTGATGATACAGGGCTGGAAATAAACTCATTGAACGGTCTTCCAGGAGTACATTCAGCCAGGTTTGCTGGTGAGAATAAGGATTCCTTAGCAAATATTGAAAAAGTACTATCAATGCTTGGTGATACGGAACCACGGGAAGCCAGATTCAGAACCGTCATTGCACTTATTATTAAGAAAAAAGAGTATCTGTTTGAAGGAATTGTAACCGGTACAATTACATATGTAAAAAGCGGAGTAGAAGGTTTCGGTTATGATCCGATATTTATGCCTGATGGAAAACATTCCACATTTGCCGAAATGGAACTGGCTGAAAAAAATACTGTCTCTCACAGGGCGAGAGCCTTTGAAAAGCTAAGAGAGTTCTTGCTTAATTGCCAATGATAAAAAATCTGAATATATCAATTTTGTTGATTATTTCACTGGTGCTAAACGGACAGACACCTGTTGGTTCCTGGTCGGATCACCTTGTTTATAACACTGCCAATTGTGTTGCAGTAGGTACAAATGAAGTTTTTGCCTCAACAGGCTCATCCATAATTATTTATGACAAAAGCTATGCTGAACTTAAGAAAATGACCCGTGTTAACGGACTTTCTGAAACCGGGATAAGTGCAATTGGCTGGTCAGAAGAGAATAAAACTCTTACTATTGCATATACCAGCGCAAATGTTGATCTTTTGGTGAACAATATTATATATAACATCCCCGATATCAAACGAAAGTATATATCCGGAAAAAAGACAATAAATAGGATACGCACTAGCGGTAAGTATGCTTATCTGGCATGCAGCTTCGGAATTGTTGTTCTAGATCTTAATAAAAAAGAGATTTACGATACATGGAAACCGGGTACAGACTCAGAAACAAATGAAGTGTGGGATATCGCTCTCGGAAACGGAAAAGTATATGCTGCTACGGATGTTGGGGTCTATTCTGCGGATATAACAAATCCCGGACTATCTTACTTCGGAAACTGGGCCCTTGTAAATCTCTTTCCCAGCCAGGCAGGAAAATACACATCAGTAATTTTTTCCGGAAATAAACTCTATGCAAACCTGTCAAATCCCGTTTCAGGAGGTGATCAGGTTTACGTTGCTGACAACACAAGTTCATTGTTTTCATTCACATCAGGGGTATTTAACAAATCGTTTGACCTTTCGATATCAGGATTTACGATATCTTCCGGCGGATCGGCAAGAATTTATAATAATAATGGAGTACTTCTGAAAACCATAACTTCATACGGATGGGCGCCTCTGCCAAATATTTCCCAGACAGTTATGGATAATACAGAAATATGGATCGCAGATATCAACTCCGGGCTGATTAAAGGTGAAAATATGACTGAGTTTTCAGCATTGACACTTCCCGGACCTTATTCAAATAATGCTTTTTATGTAACTTCAACTAATGGTAAAACTATCATTTGCGGAGGAGGCACTGATGTTACATGGAATAACCTGGGACGTCCTCTTCAGGCTTCGCTTTATGAAAACAATAGCTGGTCCTACTTTCTTTCAGAAACAATTAATGATCCTTTAAGAACATTTATCGATCCCGGCAATACTAATAATATTTTCGTTTCAACATGGGGAGGAGGATTGCTTGAATATGAAAATGGCAATCTCATTAAACAATTTACCGAGTCAAATTCACCTTTACAGACAATTATCCCCGGACGTCCAAATGTAAGAATCTGCGGTCTTGCAATGGATAAATCAAATAACCTGTGGATTACCCAGTCAGGGGTACCCGGCAGTATAAAAGCACTTAAGCCGGATGGCAGCTGGATCATCAATCCTTTAACAATTGATGCGCCGGATATTGGTGATATCATTATTACGAGTACAGGGCAAAAATGGGTTATTTTACCCCGGGGCTATGGATTATTTGTACTCGATGATAATAAAACTCCTGAAGTTTTCAATGATGACAGATACAGGAGATTGATGGTACAGGACACAGAAAATCAACCAATTTCATTTGTTTATTACCTTGCCGAAGATCTTGACGGTAACATTTGGATCGGCACTGATCAGGGGCCTTTAATCTATTACAATCCTGAAAAGGTTTTTGATATTGATTTAAAAGCGAGTCGTATTAAGATTCCAAGGAATGATGGAACAAACCTGGCTGACTATATGCTGAAAACCGAGACCATTACTTCTATTGTTGTAGACGGGGCAAACAGGAAATGGCTTGGAACATCAGGTTCCGGTGCATATCTGCTGTCGCCTGACGGAACTACCCAGATAAAAAACTTCAATGAACAAAACAGTCCTATTTTATCAGATTCAATTCTTAGCCTTTCTGTTGATAATAAAACAGGAGATGTATGGTTTGCAACTTCAAAAGGAGTTCAATCCTACAGAGGTGATGCTACTACAGGTGGTGAAAAATTTATAAAGGTCTATACATTTCCAAATCCTGTAAGAGAGAGTTATACTGGAAACGTTACCATAACTGGGTTGCTCCGGGATTCTCAGATAAGGATAACCGATATCAGTGGCAATCTGGTATATGAAATGGTATCAGACGGAGGGGAAGCAACCTGGGATCTTAAGACTTATAACGGTCGCCGTGTTACAACAGGGGTATATCTGGTTTTTTGTGCAAGCAAGGATGGCTCACAATCGTATGTTACAAAAATGCTTGTAATAAAATAAATGGTTAGCCGGTCATTCAGTTATCAGGCTCTGAATTCTTTCAATCTGCAGTTTTTTATTAACCTCCCTGAGTCCTCTCGCTGTTTTAGTAAAATACTGATGCCCCGAAATGAATTTGACCTGAATTTTATTCCAGTCATTCAGAGATCCCATTTTATTCTGGGCCTTAAGCTCCTCGTACAGCGTATTTGAAACCGGTATGAAATCGCTTCTTCCAAGGTAATCGAGATCGGCATCACACATAATGTTTTCAAGAAGGTTCGTGGGTCGTGGCGGCAATTTTGTTGACATTATCAGCGAACAAATCCTTTCAATCTGGTCAGTTGTGTAATTGAATAGCGGAAGCATCTCCCTGGCTATTTGAGTCCCATGGAACTCATGATTGTCATAGGCAATTACATGTCCCACATCATGAAATAATCCGGCTGTCTTTAAGAGTAATATCTCCTCGTCTGAACATCCTTCTGCCCAACCTATTAATTCCACCTCAGTAACAACGTCAACAGTGTGCTTAACATTATGATAAAACAGGTACCCTGGTAAATCCATCTCAAGTTTATCTAATATAATCTCCTGGATATCTGTAAATTGAATTAGCCCAAACTTAATTCTGAATGATTCATTCGGGTTGACACCGTCATTGTTAACAGAAAAACCGGATCGCAATCCTTTCACCTTATAAATCTGAAGGTCATCTTTGTATTTTACAGGGAGTTTGCCAAAGTACTCACAATCAAAAAATTCCTTTACCAGTTCATAAGTCATAACAGAAATCAGGATGGAACCATTCTCAGAAATTGCCTCGATACGGCTAGCTGTATTGACCGTGTCACCTTTGATATCATAATTAATTTTCTTTCTTCCTGAAATTGCAGCGGTTACAGGTCCTGAATGAATTCCGATCTTTAATTCCCATCTGCGGTCATTTTTATTGCGCCTGTTAATTTCATGTTTTTCCAGAAAGTTTCTCATTTCCAGTGAAGCCATTACCACATCAATCGGGTTTGTTATGTTTTTAACCGGAATCCCCCCTGCACACATGTATGTATCTCCGATGGTTTTAATTTTTTCAATTTTATATTTTGTAACAATAGATTCAAACTCAACAAATATATCATCCAGTTCATCCATTATCACCGATGAATCCATGCCTTCCGACATCCGTGAAAGTCCATAGATATCTGAGAAGAGAACTGTCGCCATATTGAATTTAATCGACCTTTCTCTCTTTTCTCCATCTGGTCTTTCCTTCAAAGTATCAGGAGCTGCTTTTTCATAAAGAGCTCTTATCCTTTCATAGTCACGCACCAGTTTCTCATTCATCTTCTCAAGATTCTTGATATTATCTTCAAGATCCTGGTTTTGTTTGGCAAGCCTGGCAATCCTCTTAACTAGCTCTTCAATATTAGTTACCGGCATAACAGAGTTGATTGATCAGTAAATATAATAAATTTGTGTCGACAAATCAGGTAAAGAGAAGGGAGTTTGGAGTGAGCTAAAATTTGAATGACTCTTTGTATCCTATGCTAGAGAAAACCAGGGCAATAGTACTTCATCAGATAAAATATACAGATTCAGGTATTATAGTCCAGATGTATACCAGAAAATTTGGCAGACAATCCTTCCTGATAAAAGGAATGAGAAAAAAGAAAACAGGGAAACATAATATCCTTTTTCAACCAATGTTCATTCTTGATCTGGAACTCTATTATAAAGCATCCCGTGAGATGCAGACCCTGAAAGAATTTTCAGTTTATTTTACTCCTTCCGATATCTATGGCAATATAAAAAAAAGCTCGGTAGCTATTTTTCTCGGTGAAGTTTTAACATCGGTTTTGAAAGAAGAAAGTCCTAATAATGAAATGTTTGGATATATAGAAGAATCAATTATTTATTTTGACAAATGCAAAGAGGGTTATGCAAATTTCCATATTGCATTCCTGGCCGGGCTAAGCAGTTTTCTTGGTTTTGAGCCCGGTCCGAGAGCAGACAGGGATTATGCTTTTTTTGATATGCTGAATGGCATTTTTGTTGCGGTTCCACCCGTCCATGGAAACTATGCAAATGAGGAGATTACAAATATCCTGGCCGATTTTTTTATTGCGTCCTATGATTCTATAAACACTATATCTCTCACCGGAAAATTACGGAATGATGTCCTTGAAACAATAATAAGATTTTATTCACTGCATCTCCCCGGTCTTAAAAAGATAAAATCGCTTGAAATACTAAAAGAGGTTTTCAGCTGACAATTTATCGCCAGCCTTAGGTTTTTTTATATCTTTAAAGTCAAACTGATAATACAATGGCGATTATTCCTTCTATAGTTAACTGGCTTAATGTCAAACGTATAAATCAGATAGAAATCTTTAAGAAATATCCATTCGAAACACAACAGGAAACATTATACCGGCTTCTTGCAAAAGCTGCAAAAACGGAGTGGGGAATAAAATTCAGGTACTCCTCCATAACGACCATTAGAGATTATCAGTCAAGATTCCCTTTCCAGACATATGAAGATATTCTCCCGTATGTTGAAAGACTTCGCAAAGGGGAGACAAATCTTTTATGGCCCGGCGAAATAAAATGGTTTGCAAAGTCTTCCGGGACAACCTCTACAAAAAGCAAATTCATACCTATGAGCCGTGAAGCTCTTGAAGAATGTCACTACAGGGCCGCAAAAGACATCCTTGTAATATACTCAATGCAGAGACCTGAAACGAGGATATTTTCAGGTAAAAGCCTTACCCTTGGCGGAAGTCATAGGATGAATCAATTCAGCAACGATTCATTATACGGAGATCTCTCTGCAATTCTCATTGAAAATGCACCATTCTGGGTAGATATAATCAGAACTCCAAAACAGAAGATAGCGCTTCTTGAGGATTTTGAAAAAAAACTTGATCTTATAACTAAATCGACTGTTAGTGAGAATGTTACAAGTATTTCAGGTGTTCCTTCATGGTATCTTGTATTAATTAAACAGATCCTTGACTTTACAGGAAAAAGCAACCTTCTCGATGTCTGGCCTAATCTTGAGGTCTTCTTTCACGGAGGAATAAGTTTTACACCTTACCGGGAACAATTCAAAAAACTAATCGCCAGTGATCAGATGAAT
>Ga0302296_1001858_pt1 | contig 14620 bp, 6 predicted proteins | sample III_Fen_N3_1_FD_194546 | JGI IMG/M metagenome (GOLD analysis project Ga0302296, IMG submission 194546) | Peat permafrost microbial communities from Stordalen Mire near Abisko, Sweden - III_Fen_N3_1 | ecosystem: Environmental > Terrestrial > Soil > Wetlands > Permafrost | place: Sweden: Abisko... | reverse complement strand
TACCCGCATTCGGAAAACCGAATTAGTGCGCAATATAATAAATGTTTTTAATGAAAATGTCGAAAAGACTTTTAATTATAAACAAGTTTCGTCCTTGCTCAATATTAAATCAGAATCTCAGCGTGTTTTCGTGAATCAAATTCTGTACGAGTTGCTTGAGGAAGACTTTTTGGTTGAAATTTCGCGCGGAATGTTCAAACAGAATTCGCGTGGCGGATACATTACCGGAACTATTGAGCGTCAAGGCGTAAAAACCTATCTTATTCCGGACGATGGAGGTGAGATGGTCTTTATTCCTGAGCGGAAAACGAATCACGCTTTGTTGAATGATGAGGTGAAAGTATTTCTGTATGCAAGCCGTAGAGGTCAACAGCCCGAAGGCGAGGTGGTGGAAATTACCAAGCGGGCTAAGGATACTTTTGTAGGTATATTGGATGTGTCCGAAAATTACGCATTTCTTACCTTGGATAATCGTGTGATGACGAATGATATTTTCATTCCGAAGGCAAAGTTGAAAGGTGGAAAAACCGGTCAGAAAGCGGTAGTGAAATTACTTTCGTGGGAACCGAATGCTAAAAATCCTGTTGGTGAGGTAATTGACATTCTCGGCGATAAAGGTGATAATACAGCCGAGATGCATGCTATTCTTGCTGAATTTGGTTTACCGTACAAATACCCTGCTGAGGTTGAAGCTGCAGCTGATACGATTGGTGCAGACATTACTCCTGAAGAAGTTGCTAAACGTGTTGATATGCGTAACGTAACCACTTTTACCGTCGACCCACGCGATGCTAAGGATTTTGATGATGCGCTATCGCTTCGTAAGCTGGATAACGGACTTTGGGAAGTGGGTGTGCATATTGCCGATGTGACGCATTATGTTCGTCCTAATAGTATTATAGAATCTGAAGCGCAGGAACGTGCTACATCAGTCTACCTGGTCGACAGAACGATTCCTATGTTGCCGGAGCATTTGTCTAACGGCATTTGTTCGTTGCGCCCCAATGAAGATAAACTTACCTACTCTGTTATCTTTCAGATAAACGATAAGGCCGAGGTGCAAAGCTATAAAATTGCCAAAACTGTTATTTGTAGCAATCGTAGATTTGCGTATGAAGAAGCACAGAAAGTGATAGAAACCGGTGAGGGAGATTATAAGGAGGAAATACTAACGCTTGACAGGCTGGCTAAAATCTTACGTCAGGGTCGTTTCGATAGTGGTGCCATTGCTTTTGATAGGGTAGAGGTGCGTTTTGAAATTGATGAAAAAGGGAAACCTGTTTCTGTATTCTTCAAAGAACAAAAGGATGCGAACAAGATGATTGAAGAATTTATGTTGTTGGCCAATAAAACCGTGGCAACGCATATTGGTAAACCGGGAAAAGGAAAAGTTGCCAAGACTTTTGTCTATCGTATTCACGATGTGCCAAATCCCGATAAACTGGCTACCTTCTCGGCATTTATCAAACGTTTTGGTTATAATCTCAAAACTACAGGTAAAGCTGCTGCTGTTTCAGGCTCAATAAATAATTTGTTGGATCAGGTGCAGGGAAAGAAAGAGCAGAACCTGATTGAAACCCTCGCCATTCGTTCAATGGCAAAAGCAATTTATTCTACCTCTAATATGGGACACTATGGATTAGCTTTCGATTATTACACCCATTTCACTTCACCTATTCGTCGTTATCCCGATATGATGGTGCATCGCTTGCTCGAAAGATATGCGAATGACGGTAAGAGTGTGAGTGCAGATGAATGGGAAGACTATTGCAAGCACAGTTCTGATATGGAGCAGTTGGCTGCGAATGCCGAACGCGCTTCTATTAAGTATAAACAGGTTGAATTTATGTCGGAACGTATCGGGCAAGTTTTCGATGGTGTCATCTCCGGTGTTACCGAATGGGGCATTTATGTGGAATTGGTTGAAAATAAATGCGAAGGTATGATACCGATTCGCGATCTGGATGACGACTATTATAGCTTTGACGATAAAAATTACTGTCTGGTGGGACGACGCTATAATAAGCGCTATCAGTTGGGTGACGAGCTTACTGTAAAGGTTGCACGAGCTAATTTAGATAAAAAACAATTAGATTTCGTTTTGGCGTAATTATTTTGTTGATTCCTTATCCAATACTAACTCTCAAGTTTTCTTATGAATAGCCGATTAATTAGGCTTCTTGGCTTGGGCTTTCAACGATGATTGCGAAATTTTCTTCCAAAAATCTCCAATTTCGCTTTGCCGGAATAAATAAAAGCACTATCTTTGCACTCGCAAAAGCAAAGAAAAGGCTGCGTAGCTCAACTGAATAGAGTACCACACTACGGATGTGGGGGTTACAGGTTTGAATCCTGTCGCGGTCACAATTTTTTAAAATCCACTACAAATTATTTGTAGTGGATTTTTTTTGTGCTTATTTTTGATTAGTTTTTATGGGTCAATGTAAATTTTTATGGATCAATTTAAACTTATAGTACAAGATATTCTGTTAACATTTATTTTATGTCTTTTTGATTTGTTTGTAGATAAGAACGTAATCAAATTGTAAGTAAATTATCTCTTTAGGTGAATATTTTGATATAAATCTTCTCTTTTTAGGCTTATTACAGCTTATTTATATGTTAAATATTTGTATTTATAAATAATACTTTCAATTTGTAGTCATTTGTTTAGATATTGAATAAATATGTATATGGAAGTTGATGCGTGTATTTTAATGCTCACATTATAAGTGTTTTATATGCTAATTAATGAAGTGTTATTTTTTGTGAAATAACGAGTTCATACTTAAAAATGGGTGCTAAACCTACATATTGATAGAAAAAATATACAGAATTTTTCTATTCGTTAGCAAAAAGACTTGTTTTTTAAACTATTATAGTCTATTTTTGCAAAGTGATTGAATGAGGTAATTCGTTTAAATGTAATTTAAAGAAGATTAATAAATAAAATGTGAAATTTATGAGAAAACTAACGTTCTTACTAACCTGCTTATTTCTAGTAGGTGTGGGTTTGGTCAATGCTCAATCAAAATCCATTTCAGGAAAAGTTCTTTCCGCGGAGGATGGGCAGCCAATTATTGGGGCTACTATAAAGGTAAAAGGTACCACGGTAGGTGCAATTACCAATGTAGATGGTGAATTTAAAATTAGTTTGCAAGGTGATGCAAAAAATTTAGTTGTTTCTTATGTAGGAATGACTACTGCAGATGTTTTGGCGCAGAATGGCATGACCGTAAAACTTCAGGCTGATGCAAAAATGATTGATGAAGTTTTGGTTGTTGCTTATGGAACAGCAAAGAAAAGTTCATTTACGGGGTCTGCTAGCGTTGTTTCTGCAGCTAAAATTGCAGATAGATCAATGTCTAATGTAACTGCTGCCCTTGAAGGAAGTACGGCTGGTGTAACAGTGTCAGGAAATAGTGGTCAGCCAGGATCTGGCATTAATGTACGTGTTAGAGGTTTTGGTTCTGTAAATGCTTCCAATTCTCCTCTTTATATTGTAGATGGCGTTCCCTATGAAGGAGCTATTTCGAATATAAGTTCAGATGATATTGAGAGTATGACGATATTGAAAGATGCTGCTTCTACTGCTCTTTATGGAGCTAAAGCGGCTAATGGGATAGTTGTGTTGACGACTAAAAAAGGGAAAAAAGAAAAAGCTCGCGTACAGTTTAAGGCTACTACTGGTGTTGTTTCTCGAGGATTATCAGAGCAGAGTACTGTTGGAGTTAACGATTATATGAAATTGAGTTGGGAAACTCTTCGCAATAGTAAGATTTATCCATCTACCGGAGTTGCTATGACATCTGCAGTTGCAGGTCAATGGGCTTCTGATAACTTGATTTCAGGTGCTTTGTATATGAATCCCTACACGGTTGGGAACACTGCAATATTTTCAACAGATGGTGTGCTGAATTCGGCGGCAAAACTAAAGTATGGAAATGATTGTAATTGGTTTGATGCAATTGAACGTACTGGAATTCGTCAAGATTACGGAATGAATATATCAGGAGGTAATGATAAAACACAATATTTCTTTTCAGTAGGTTATCTAAATGAGAAAGGGTATGTCATTAGTTCTGATTTTGAGCGATTTAATGCTCGTGCAAATGTAGAATCGAAGGTGACTAGTTATTTAAGAACTGGTATCAGTATAAATGGATCTCGCTCTAATTCAAAATTTGCAAGAACAGGTTCAGATGACAACATTGCTTTTGTAAATCCATTTAACTTTGCTCGTAGTATGGCTCCAATTTATCCAATCTATTTGCATGACGCAACTACCGGTGATTATATACTGGATGCGCTTGGACAAAAACAGTATGATTATACATCAAATCGTGCCACTAATAATGGTCGTCATGTAATTGCTGAAACAGAATTGAATAATAATAGTTATATTCGTCAGGCATTAGGTGTTCGGGCATTTGCTGAAATAAGTTTCTTAAAGGATTTTAAGCTTACTTTGAATGGTGCAGGCGATTTTTCAGACTATAAAGAATCTGTTTATGAGAATACTTTAGTTGGTGATGGTGCTCCTTCAGGTCGTGGTCAGAGAGATTTTTCGGACAGCAAAACTTGGAATTTGAATCAAGTATTAGCATACGAAAAATCGTTTGGAGTGCATAATTTTGCTGTAAAAGCGATACATGAAAGTTATAAATATACTTATCAGGATTTATACGCAATGCGCCAAGGCTTGATTGCAGATGGTAATTTCGAATTGTATAATTTCACTACGACGAATGATGTTTATAGTTACACATCCGAGAAAAGAACTGAGTCGTATCTAGGTAATTTCGAATACAATTTTGATAATAAGTATTATTTATCAGCTAATATTAATAGGAGCGCTTCTTCTAAATTTGCTAAAGAAAATCGTTGGGGAACTTTCTGGGGTATTGGTGCTTCGTGGCGTATAGATCAGGAAAAATTCATGAAACAATATAGTTTTATCAATTCATTGAAATTGCGAAGTTCATATGGTCAGAATGGTAATGAATCTTTGTTGACGAGCACGGGTAGTGAGGACTATTTCCCATATCAAGGGCTTTACGATATTCAAAATAACGGTACAGAAGCTGGTTTCTGGCTAAGCTCTCTGGAAAATAAAAATTTGTCTTGGGAAAAAAATGCTCAATTTGATGTTGCAATTGAATATTCTTTATTTAGTCGCTTGAGAGGTTCTTTTGAATTTTATAATCGCCAGTCTACTAACCTCCTGTTTTCAGTACCACTTCCGGTTTCCGGCGGTGTGACAAGTATCTGGAGTAATATTGGAACTATGTATAATCGAGGTTTTGAAGTTATGGTGTCAGTAGATCCTGTTAAGACTAAAGATCTTGTCTGGACAGTTGATTTGACAGCTTCTACGAATAAGAACGAAATTACCAAGATGCCTAAAAATAATGATGGAACTTCAAAGGAAATTATTTCAGGGACAAAGAAGCTCTCCGAGGGTCATTCTATGTATGATTTTTGGTTGCGTCAATGGTATGGTGTAAATCCGGCTGATGGTTCGGCATTGTATTATGCGCAAGATAAAGTAACTGCAACTAATCAGGTTATAATTGGAACTGATACTCTAACTACAAATGTAAATAATGCTCGCTATGGTTATTCTAGTTCTTCATTACCTAAAGTGCAGGGGGCATTAACGAACACTGTTAAATACAAGCGTTTTGATCTTTCCTTTATGTTTACTTACTCTCTAGGAGGTAAAATTTATGATACAAACTATCAATCTTTGATGGTGGCCTCCGCCTATGGTCCAAAACATACAGATATTTTGAATAGATGGCAGAATGTAGGTGACATTACCGATGTTCCGCGTATGGATGCTGGACAAGCTACTAATTTTAATGCAAACAGTGATAGGTTCTTAATTTCTAGAAATTATTTGATGTTTAAAAATTTGACCTTTGGGTATAGTTTTCCCGCAAATTGGATGCGTGCAATTGAGGCTACTGATGGTAGAATATTTGTGTCGGCCGAAAATCTGTTTATTCTTTCCAAGCGCAAAGGGATGAACGTGTCGGAATCGTTTGCAGGTACTACCTCAAATGTTTACAATCCCTCTAAAATTGTTTCACTGGGTGTCAACTTCACTTTTTAAAATATACGTAATATGAAAAAAATAATATTTATAGCTCTAATAGCTGGTTTGCTTTCCTCTTGCAAAGAAAGTTTTCTGGAAACGACTCCTACTACTTCGGTGTCGTCAAGTTCTATTTTAGCTTCCGTTGGAAATGCAGAAGCTTCGATTAATGGCATACACCGTATGATGTACCAGCAATGGGAAAGTAGTCAGGATATGGGTGGATATGCTGGTATGATGATAGCAATGGATGCTATGGGAGAAGATTTGGTTTTTCCTGTAAATCAATATTATGCTAATTCTGTTTATAAATGGACGGTGCATCGTAGTGTAAATGCGCTATGGGATTTTTATCCGTATGACTTTATGTATAAGGTGATAAACAATGCAAATATAATTGTTAATGGTATTGATGGAATCACAGGTGTTCAAAAAGATAAGGATCGTGTAAAGGCTGAAGCGTTGACTTACCGTGCATGGGCGCATTTCTTTTTGGTCCAATTATACGCAAAACGATATGTTGCTGGGACTACAAATTCTCAATTAGGTGTGCCGCTAATGTTAATGTCAACGACAGTCCCTCAGCCAAGAGCTACTGTTGAAGAAGTGTATACTCAGGTAAATAAAGATCTTGATGATGCAATTATTCTTTTTGCTGGAACTACTGAACGTGCTAATAAATCACATTTAAATGCTAATGTAGCTAATGGGATTAAAGCTCGTGTACTCCTTGCTCAAGGTAATTGGACTGCTGCTGCAACTGCTGCTGCTGCTGCCCGTTCGGGATATACTTTAATGTCGAATGCTGAATATAAAGCCGGGTTTAATAGTGCTACAAATCCTGAGTGGATTTGGGGGTCTATTATGGCTACAGATCAAACAATTTATTTCTATAGTTATTTTGCCTTTATGTCGTATAATTTTAATGCGAGTGCCGTAAGAACTTGTCCTAAATGTATCAACTCTCTGTTGTATGCAAAGATTGCAGCAACAGATGTTCGAAAAGGTCTTTGGCACCCAACAGAAAAAACAGGTACAGTTAAAGAGGTTGTACTTCCTACTACTGCCTTTGCTCGATATAATTATATGAATACTAAATTTGCCGTTGTTGATTATACATCCAGTGTTGGTGATGTTGTAATGATGCGTGCTGCTGAAATGTATTTGATAGAGGCTGAAGCTTATGCCCGTGCGGGGCAAGATGGGAAAGCTCAAGATGCCTTGTATACGCTAGCTGTAAATAGGAATTCTTCGTATGTAAAATCTACTAGCACTGGTCAAACTTTGATTGATGAAATTATGGTTCAGCGTCGTGTAGAACTGTGGGGTGAAGGTTTTAGATTTCTTGATTTAAAACGATTGAACTTGCCTCTCGATCGTACGGGTGCTAACCATGTTGTGGCGCAAATGAATTTAGCTACTGTACCTGTTGGAGATAAATTGTGGCAATGGTTGATTCCTCAGAAAGAAATGGATACAAATCCTGTGATGGTGCAAAATGAACTTTAGTTCTAGCTCCGAATAGTTTTATTTGTAAGATTTGATAATTTAGACAGTTGCAAGGTAAGCCTTGCAACTGTTTTTGTTTTCAGTTAGTTTGTTTTCTAAAATGAATAAAGTACTCTGAATGTTATTTTTATGTATTACAGCAGTTTTCTTGTTTTACTTAAATATCTCAAATGTATTTGCAATCATTAATTTACAAATATTAAACTATAAAAACCTAATTCTGTGCCGAAGTATTTGTTAATTTTAAGTTTGCTTGCAGAACGTACCGATGATTATACGGTCGTGGTGCAGCCGGTTAGTAGCTATGATAAAGAGGCTGTTATTTCTGCTTTACTTCGAAATGGAACAACGCTCACACGTACCGATGTTCTGGTGCTAAATGGCATGGAGGAAACGGTAGTGGATATTACCAAAGATGGTGGCACTGTAAATACGCCCTTGATTTGTACTTCGTTTTCTGTTTCGAGAGTATTTTAAGGTCCATTGGATACCCTCGACGGTAATCGTCATAAACTAAATGTGAACGTATCGAAAGGTACTTTGTTACGCGATCAGGAAGCAAAGATAGCTTTTGAGAAAACATCAGCGGTAAGTCCTCAACCTCTTATACTGGAAGTGAAAGATTGTGTATCTGGCAAAGGGAATGAAGTGCTGACTCCGAATGGCGTTGTTGACTTATTTGGGAATAGCTTTAAAATAGCGGGTGATAATGCCGACTGCGGTTTGTAGTTTGTACCAGAATCGGGGGATGGGGTGAAAGAACAGATTGTTGTACAAAATAAACCGCCCATTATTATTGCCATTATACCGGCATTACCTGCCGGAGCTTTTACTCTGTGAGTGGTGACACAATACTCGGGAAGCAATTTATTGAAATCGCCAAAAGTATCTGTTTTTGAAAAGTCACTCGTTGTGGCGTCATAATACTCTTTGGCCTTAAGAATGACTCTCATGTCCGTCTAAGAATTACTCTTGCATAGGCATGAGAGTTTTTCTTATATATACATAAAAAGTGTTCTCAAGGATTGCTGAAAATCGATATTTGTTTTTTCAAAATTTGATTACGGTTTGCTGTGCCTTGTATTATGCATCATAATCTTTCGGATAGTGATGACTCAACACTTTGTAGGAAATTTGCTAAAACAATCCAAAATTATAGCTTTTGTAAAGCCATTTGTAGTGTCAGGTTTAACTCTTTTTGTAAAATAAACGCTTATGTTTGTGTAGATCCTATTTCTGCATGGACGTGAGTTTTTTTGCATATTAGAACCTCTCTATTGTATCATGGTGTAAATGTCGTTCTGGAATAGTTTTTTTTTTCGTAACGTGAGTTTGATACAAATATGTAAATTGTATTCAAAATAGTATATCTAACTTGTTTCATTTTATGTTTATTTTGGTATTATTTCAATGTGTTTTATTTTGCATCTTTCATGTTTCGCTTTCTTGTTTGCCATTTTTTATCTCTTTTTTTTGTTTTATTTACGCTTAAATTGGTGATCAAACTGTAAGTAGTTTTGCATCTAATGATAAATTATGGCATTTTGAATCGTTTTTTTAGCCTTTTTGTGTGCAATGTTGCAGTTAAATATGACAATTTGAAATAAATACTTTCGAATTATTGCTATATATCTATAATATGAATAAATATGTGAACCGTTAGAATATGTCTTGGCATAATTAGCTTGTTTACAGTTGATTATCTTTTGAAATATGCCCGTTAAATATATTTCGAATAACGAGTTGTTGATAAAAAACAGGTATTAAACCTACATATTGATAGAGAAAATATGCATAAATTTACTGTTTGTTAGTAAAAACACTTGTTTTTTAAATTATTATAGTCTATTTTTGCAAAGTAATTGAATGAGGTAATTTCGTTTAAGTGCAATTTAAAGAAGATTAATAAACAAATGTGAAATTTATGAGAAAACTAACGTTCTTATTGACCTGCTTATTTCTAGTAGGTGTAGGTTTGGTTAACGCTCAATCTAAATCCATTTCGGGAAAAGTTGTTTCCGCGGAGGATGGGCAACCAATTATTGGAGCTACTGTAAAAGTGAAGGGAACCACTGTAGGTACCATTACTAATGTAGATGGCGAATTTAAAATTAGTTTGCAGGGTGATGCAAAAAATGTAGTCGTTTCTTACGTAGGAATGACTTCAGCCGATGTTTTGGCGCAGAATGGCATGACGATAAAACTTCAGTCGGATTCGAAAATGATTGACGAAGTAGTTGTGACTGCTTTAGGCATTTCAAAACAAAAGAAGTCTCTGGGTTATGCAGTTCAAGACGTGAAAGGTGATGCAATTAATAATGCTCAAACCGGCAACGTATTGTCTGCTATGACAGGTAAAATGGCTGGTGTGAATATTACTAGTTCAGCTGGTGTTGCTGGTGCTGCTTCGTTTATTACAATCCGAGGTCAAAATTCAATTACAGGTAATAACCAACCGCTTTTTGTTGTGGACGGTATTCCAATTGATAACTCGATGGATTATTCAGGGAATCCAGATGATGGGGTTAATAACCTTACAAATGGAGTGAATTATTCGAATCGCGCCATTGATATAAATCCCGACGATGTTGAAACTGTTTCTGTATTAAAGGGAGGAGCTGCAACAGCTCTTTACGGTATGAAAGCAGGTAATGGTGTGGTTCTCATTACAACTAAGAAAGGAAGCAATACTGGCGGGAAAACAAATGTTAGTTTTTCGACATCTATTGCGATTGACAAGGTGAGCCAATTACCCGAGATGCAGTCTATGTATGCACAAGGTCTTGATGGTGTGTATAAAACATCAACTACTAATTCATTTGGACCAAAATTATCTGATATGCGTTATAATGGTGCAACTAATTATCCAAAGGATAAAAATGGGCAATTAGTGTTGGCTACTGATCCAACTGCAAAAGCAAACATGTTAGCAAATGCCTATGACAATGTTGGTAACTTCTTCCAAACAGGAACTACTATTAATAATAACTTATCGTTATCGGGTGGTGATAAAATAAGTACCTTCTATGTGTCTATTGGAAATTTGAAAACGAATGGAATTGTACCGAAGAATACTTTTTCCAAAACATCGATAAAATTGTCCGGGGATACTAAATTTGGTTCGAAATTTACGGCTTCTGGGACTGTTAATTATACTAGATCGGGTGGTGATCGCGTTCAACAGGGTTCGAATACTTCGGGTGTAATGCTTGGATTGTTGCGTGGCGCGACTTCATTTGATAATGGTAATGGTCATGGCAAAGATGGATACAAGTTTGCTGATTCTTATAAGTATGCTGATGGTACACAACGTGCTTATGCAAGTTATGATAATCCTTATTGGACTGTAAATCAAAATACGTTTTCAGATCAAGTTGATAGGGTAATGGGAAATCTTTCTTTTGTTTATAAACCAACAAAAGAATTGACAGTTGCATACAAGGTTGGGGATGATTTATATAGTGATAGACGTGCCGGGCATTATGCAATTTACTCAGCCAATGCGGTAGACGGACAACAACAGGTAGATCATCACTATAGTAATAATATAAATTCTGATTTTACGGTTAATTTCAACAAGGAGCTATTCACTGATTTTAGCGCAAATATTACCGTTGGTCAGAATATGTATCAAAGCTATTACCAACAACTTTTCGCTCAGGGAGATGGGTTTGTAGTGCCAGACTTTTATCATATTTCTAATACAACTTCTCAAATTGTGCGTGAATCTATAACAAAATACAGAACTGCTGCATTTTATGGTGATTTGCAATTTTCGTATAAAAATATGCTGTATTTGGGTCTGACAGGAAGAAATGAGTGGTCAACAACACTACCAGTAGCAAATAATAATTTCTTTTATCCATCGGCTAGTTTAGGATTTATCTTTACAGAGTTACCTGCTTTACATGGTAATCGAATTATTAATTACGGAAAAATTAGAGCTTCCTATGCACAGATTGCAAATGCTCCTACAGCATATAATATACAAAATGTGTATACTTCTGCAACAGTATCTGATGGTTCAGCCTCCGGTCTTTCATTTCCAATGAACGGTGTAGCTGGGTTTAATACGCTTAATGCTCTAGGAAATCCTACGCTTAAACCAGAATCTCTTGTATCGAGAGAAATTGGGGTTGAACTTAAGTTTTTAGATAGCAGGGTAAATATAGATTTTACTTATTATAACAATCAAAATAAAGACTTGTTGATACCTGTTCCTATCAGTGGTACAAGTGGGTTTAAATCAATCTACATGAATGCTGCTACAATGGAGAATAAAGGTGTTGAAATTATGGCGAGTGTAGTCCCTGTTAGAACTAAGGATTGGAATTGGACGCTTACAGGCAACTTTACTAAAAATAACAACAAAGTATTATCCCTCGCAGATGGTGTTGATAATATTGAATTAGGCGGTTTTACAGGTATAACTGTAAATGTTGTAGCTGGTGAGCCTTATGGAAGTATATATAGCACCGGTTTTTATAAAGATGCTAAAGGTAATGTTATTATAAATGATGTTGCTGTAGTTGACGGCAAGCCAAATCCTGGATATGGACTTCCGATTAAGGATAATACGATGAAGTCTTTAGGAAGCGTAGCTCCTAAATGGACTTTAGGCATTAATAATGATATCTCTTATAAAGGATTGGGATTGTCTTTTCTTATTGATATCAAGCATGGTGGAATAATGTGGAATGGAACAAAGAGTAGACTTCTTGGGTTTGGAACTGCAAAAGTTACTGAAAATAGAGGACAGGCAGTTGTATTCGAAGGTGTAAAGGGTCATGTTACAGATGCTGGTGATATTGTTACGGCTAGTACAAAGAATGATATATCAACAACGTACTCTCAGTATTATTATCAGAACATTGGGGGTGGTTCAAACCCAGCACAAGAGCAATTTGTTCAAAAGACTGATTGGGTACGACTAAGAGAAGTTACAATCTCATATGAGCTTGGTAGAATTATCAGTACCCCTTTCTTAAAACATCTGAAAGTTTATGCAACAGGTCGTAATCTATTCCTTTCAACCCCGTATGATGGTATCGACCCAGAAACAAATCTTATGGGTGCTTCTAATGCGCAAGGGCTCGATTATTTTAACATGCCAAACACGAAATCAGTTGTATTTGGTTTAAAACTTGATTTATAATTTCAAATATTATTCATTATGAAAAGAAAAATTATTTATATACTCTCGATTGCACTGCTCTTTAGCTCGTGTTCGAGTTGGATTGATTCCTCAATCAATAATGATCCAAATAAGACAACGGATGTTGCTATGGCGCAGTTGATTGCACCAATTGAAGCTAATTTGGCTTATATTACAGGTGGAGAGTTAGCTAGGTTTACTAGTGCTTGGATGCAACAGGTGGCAGGGATACAAGGTCAGTCGGCCGATTATGACATTTACAATATGAGCGAGGCGGATACTGAAAATGCATGGAGTTGGAATCTTTATCAACCAGGTATGATGAATACTAAGATTCTTATGGAAAAAGCAGTTAGTTTAAAATCCCCTTATTACGGTGGTATTGCAAAAATTTTGATGGCGTACCATTTGGGAATAACTACTGACCTTTTTGGTGATATTCCATATTCAGATGCATTTAAAGGTGCTATTGGTCAGACTAAATCTAAATATGATACACAAGAAGCTGTTTATACTACAATTTTTACTCTTTTGAGTGAGGGTATAACAGATTTGAGTGCAACATCAAGTTCATTTAAACCTGGGTCTGAAGATTTGATATACGGTGGCGATAAAGCAAGTTGGATAAAAACTGCTTATGCACTAACTGCTAGATATAAATTACACTTAGTTAAACAAAAAGGAGTTTCGGCGTATAATGATGCTTTAACGGCTCTTGCCAAAGCTTATACTGGAAATGCAGACGATTGTAAGTTGGTTTTTGGATCTGCATATAATAATTCAAATCCAATATCTCAATTTGAAAAAGAGCGTGCGAAGTATATGGGTGCAAATACTACCTATTTAAATATGCTTAAAGCAACAAATGATCCTCGTATTTCTGTCTATTTCGCAAAATCAGACACATCTACTGTGTCAGGGGTTGTTAAGTTAGCCTATGTAGGATCTGCTGCAGGACAAAAGAATTCGCTAGCATCTTCGATGGGAGTAAATTATGCTTCTTCAACAAGTCCCGTTTATTTGATTTCTTATGCCGAAATAAAATTTATTGAAGCTGAAGCAAGTTTTCAAACGAATGACATTCCTCGGGCAGTTTCTGCCTACAATGCAGGTTTAAAAGCTTCTCTTGATCGCGAGGGGGTTTATGATGCAACTTGGTTTGCTGCTAATTCTATTACAGCAGGTGCTATAACATTGGAAAAAATTATGACACAAAAGTATATAAGTTCTTTCCTTCAAGTGGAAGTGTTTAATGATTGGAGACGGACGGGTTTTCCGACATTAGCTCTTGCGTCAGGTGCTATTACCACTGAGATACCTCGTAGGTTGCCATATGCGCAGGATGAAAGGTTGTATAATTATGAGAATTACAAGCAATACGAAAAACTTACCATAACAAGTAGAGTTTGGTGGGATAAACAATAGATTGTTATATAAAAGGAACTGCTCGTTTGAGTAGTTCCTTTTTTTTATCTAACGCCTAAAGTATTTGAAATATATCTAATAATGATTTAGCGTTGTGTGTCGCTTCTCTTTTCTTCTCGTCCCAGTGCGGTTCGTAAAACACCTGATCTATTCCTGCATTTCGTGCGCCAACAATATCAGCTTCGTAACTGTCGCCAATCATTAGGCATTCGGAGGCGGTGGCGTTGTTGAGTTGCATGGCGTACTCGTAGATGCGTTTGTCGGGTTTCAGTGCCTTAGCGCCCTCGGAAAGGACGATGTGGGAGAAGTAGTGCTCCAGGTTGGAGCTTCGTAGTTTTTTGTACTGGACTTCAATAAATCCATTGGAAATAATGGTGAGGGGATATTTGGGGTAAAGGTAATCCAGTAATTCTTTGGCGTGGGCGACAAGT
>Ga0302296_1001850_pt1 | contig 14655 bp, 8 predicted proteins | sample III_Fen_N3_1_FD_194546 | JGI IMG/M metagenome (GOLD analysis project Ga0302296, IMG submission 194546) | Peat permafrost microbial communities from Stordalen Mire near Abisko, Sweden - III_Fen_N3_1 | ecosystem: Environmental > Terrestrial > Soil > Wetlands > Permafrost | place: Sweden: Abisko... | reverse complement strand
CTCCGGAGGAACCTGGACAAGCGCATCTACGGGAGTAGCAACCATTAGTTCTACCGGTTTAGTTACAGGAATAGTAGCAGGTACATCATTAATTACCTATACTGTAACCAATGCGAAAGGTTGTATAAGCACAGCCACACAAACTGTAACGGTGAATGCTTTACCACCAGCACCAGCAGCCATTACTGGTACGGCAACGGTTTGTATAGGTTCAACGACCCAATTATCAGATGCAACAGCCGGAGGTACCTGGTCAAGTGCATCAACTACCATGGCTACTATTAATGCGTCTGGACTTGTAACGGGTTTAGCTGCCGGGACATCGGTAATTACCTATTCCGTAACAAATGCCAGTGGTTGTATAAACTCAACGGTGCAGACAGTGACAATTACACCAACCGTCGGCGCACCAATTTTTACGCTGGGTGCCACATCAAGTCGTTGCAGGGGTGCAGGAACTGTTGCCTACACTTCAACTGCTACAAACACTACGGGTATCACTTATACTCTTGACCCAGCATCCACTACTGGCGGGAACAGCATTGTTGCTGCAACAGGAGTGGTAACTTATATTGCAGGATGGAGCGGATCAAGCATAATTACTGCCAGTGCTGCTGGTTGTAGCGGACCAAAAACAACCAAACATACAGCAACGACTAATGATGATCAGGTTTGGACCGGTGCTGTAAGCACAAACTGGAATATTTCCGGAAACTGGTCCTGCGGGTATATTCCAGAGCTAACAACAAATGTCCAGATACCTAACGTCGTGAATAAGCCAATACTTAATTCCGGAGTTCCTGGAATGGCTAAAAATATTGGAATTGATATAGGTTCATCATTAACCGTAACCGGCAATACACTTCAGATTGCTGGAACAATTGCGAATAACGGCACTTTTACTGCAACCGCAGGAACAATTGAAATGATAGGATCGGCAGCTCAAACCATAGGCGCAGGTGTCTTTGCCGGTAATACAATAAGTAATCTAACCATCAGTAATCCAGCAGGAGTCACCTTGTCCGGCCCGTTGAATGTAACGGGAATTGTAACCGCAAATGGAAATCTCTCATCAGGTGGAAATTTAACCCTTGTATCATCAGCTACACAAACGGCACTTATTGCAGGAACGGGGACAGGCAATGTAACCGGGAATGTTACGATGCAACGCTATCTCCCATCGGGTTTTGGGTACAAATATATCAGTTCACCCTTCCAGTCAGCTACTGTCAGTGAATTTTCTCCGGAGGTGAACCTGGCAGCTGCCTTCGAAACATTCTATTCCTACAACGAAAATAACAGCGAAGGAGGATTAGGAATTAATTTCATTGCCGGATGGGTAAAATATATTACTCCAGCCAACTCGCTTATCCCGATGGCTGGATATGCTGCAAATTTCGGTACAAATCCGGCATCAAAACTTGTAGATGCAACCGGGGTGGTCAATAATGGTAATCAATCGATTACCCTTTCCAACCATAACAGACCTTTCACCAAGGGGTTCAACCTGGTTGGAAATCCTTATCCTTCGCCAATCAACTGGGATCAGGCTACCGACTGGACCCGTACAAATGTTGACAAAGCAATCTGGCTCTTTAATGCATCCACTACAGATCAATATGGGGGTGTTTATAGTAGTTATGTCAATGGAGTATATACAGATCTTAGCACAAATACAACAGCCACACCAAATATCATCCCATCAATGCAGGGCTTCTTTGTGCACGTAACAAATCCCGGATCAGGAACTTTGTCGATGACGAACAAAGTACGAATTGCGAATCTATCACCTACTTTTAAATCTGCCGACTTTGATTCCCGTACGATCCTTCGTTTTGCAATTAACTTTGAAGAAAAAAACAGTCAGTCAGATGGCTTTGTCCTCTATTTTGATCCGCTTTCGACAATGAATTTTGAAGGAGAGAAGGATGCGGTAAAAATGATGAATACTGATTTAGCAGTACCAAATCTGTACTCAATCACTCCTGATATTCACCAGCTTTCAATTAGCGCTATACCGTCACCGGTTGATTCATTGACCAAAATTCCTTTGGGCGTTAAGGTTTTAAAAGACGGATGGGCAAACTTTAATGCATCAGATATCAGCAAATTGCCATCCAACATGCATATCTATCTGATAGATGCTGTCGGAAATATTACGCAAGATTTGAAACAATATCCGACATATCGTTTCTACCTGAAAACGGGAGAATTCAATCAACGTTTTAATCTCGTATTTGCACTTTCAAGCCTGGACAAACCTGTGGAAATCGTTGAAAAAATGTTTACAATCATCCGTTCAGGAGATCGGCTTTATGTAAAAGTGAATCTGCCGTTCAATACAAAAGGAGATCTACTTGTTACAAATATAGCAGGACAAACACTACTCCGAAAAGGAGTTTTTGAAATGGAAACTGTTGAAATCAACCTTAACTCAGGCAGCGGTCTTTACATCGTCACGATGATCTCGGGTAAAAGAACGGAATCTGAAAAAATATTAATACGGAAGGATTATGAATAACCAAATTCAATATTCGCTGGTAAAGAGGCCACTATCGCCTTTTTACTTATTTATTTGCATATTAGTTATATACTCATCAGGATATGCCCAGGAGAATCCGCCAAGACCAATTCAAGTCAAAGTCAATACTTTACAGCACCTTAGTTTTGGCACCTTTATACAAGGTGGAAACTATGGCACAGTAACAGTTGATTATACCGGAACACGAACAGCATCAGGCAGTATAATACTGCCTGGCATGTATTCGCTTGTAACTCCGGCACTTTTTGAAATCACTGCTATTCCAGGAACGCTGATTACAATTTCCAATGGTCCTACCGCAACATTAACCAGTAGTAGTTCAGGAACTTTAAGCCTTACTATTGGAGCTTCCAGCAAAGGTTCACCCTTTATCACCACAGGTGTGACAACCTTGGTATATATTGGCGGAACCTTGGTTGTCAAAGATCTTATCTCATCAAATCCAGCGGGATTATACAGTGGTACTTTTGATGTCACCTTTATACAGCAATAATTTTTACTTTTAACCCAATATGTCTCAAATAGTTGCGCCTTCTATCCTCAAATACCCGAAATGTAGCCGCCTTTCGGGTATTTTGATGACCATAGTGCACCTATTTGTGCTTGTCATTATTTTACCTTTGATCGGTTCTTCTCAGAACGTACCGGAATACGACGAAATTTCGGTTTTCTTTAATGTACAAAAAGTAGGTGGTGCAGATATTTCAGCGGTCATCCGCGACGAAATCATTTATCTTCCCGTTGTCGATATTTTTTCCTTTTTGAAAATCAAAAATATTCCATCAGCTCAACTTGATTCAGTTACCGGATTTTTTATCAATCAACAGGCAACTTATATAATTGATAAGCAAAATAAACGAATAACATACAAAGGTAAAGTCTATGATCTTAAAAGTGATGATATAATTAAAACAGAGACCAACCTATATCTTAAATCAACTCTATTCGGTCAAATATTTGATTTAGACTGTACTTTTAGCTTCAGAAGTTTGTCGGTAGCATTGAACACCCAATTAGAATTGCCTATTATCAGGGAGATGCGTCAGGAACAGATGCGGGCAAATATTAACAAACTCAAAGGCGAAGTAAAAACGGATACCACTATTGGAAGAAAATACCCGGCACTTCATTTCGGAATGGCCGACTGGTCAGTCATATCTGCTCAACAACAGGGCAAAAGGGCAGATACCCGGATGAACCTTGCTCTTGGTACAGTAATAGCTGGTGGCGAGGCCAATGTCTTCCTCAACTACAGCAACAATACTCCATTTAAAGAGAAACAACAACAGTATTTGTGGAGGTTTGTCAATAATGATCGTCCGATTTTAAGACAAGTATCTGCCGGAAAAATTTTTACACAAGTAACATCCTCCATTTACGACCCTATTGTAGGATTTCAGTTAACAAATACTCCAACAACGTACAGGCGTTCCTTTGGAACTTATACGTTGAGCGATATCACAGAACCTAACTGGTTAGTAGAGCTTTATGTAAATAATATAATGGTCGATTATATGAAAGCCGATGCATCAGGCTTTTATAAATTTGAAGTACCGCTTGTTTATGGCAATTCAGCAGTTAAACTCCGGTTTTACGGGCCATGGGGGGAAGAACGAATTAAAGAGGAGAATATAAGTATCCCATTTAATTTTCTACCAGCCAAAGAGTTGGAATATACCCTGAGTGCAGGTATTGTCGAAGATAGTTTAAGCAGCAGGTTCTCACGCGCCTCATTGAATTATGGTGTTAGCCGTCGTTTAACTATTGGCGGTGGAGTCGAATACCTTTCATCGCTAATGACTGGAAATTCTATGCCGTACTTAAGTAGTTCCCTACGATTGATGAGTGGATTACTCGTTACGGGAGAATATACCTACGGCGTCCGCGAAAAAGTATTGTTAAGCTATCGGCTTCCTTCAAATATGCAATTTGAATTGAATTATACCAAATACGATAAAGGGCAGAAAGCAATTAACCTTATCTACCTTGAAGAGCGAAAAGCAATTATTTCAATGCCGATAAAAGGTAAGAATTTTGCAGCATATTCAAGATTGACAATCGATCAGACTATACTTCCCGGTGTAAAAAATACAAATGCAGAAATACTTTGGTCAGGTTCAGTTTTTGGCGTCAGCACCAACCTTACCACACACGGCACATTCATAGACCGGACTAATCCTAATTTTTACAGCGATTTATCCCTCTCATTCCGGTTACCGGGTCGCATTACATTTACACCACAAACGAACTACAGATACACCACAAATGAGTTTATTTCGGCCAAAGCGAACTTTGAAAAGCCAATTTTTAAACATGGTTATTTAAATCTTTCATACGAACAAAACTTCAATAGTAAAACAAGAAGCGCAGAATTAGGATTCCGTTACGATCTTACATTTGCACAGACCGGATTTTCGGTTCGGAATTCCAATGATCAGGCTACCTTGACGGAACATGCCAGGGGTAGTTTACTATACGATAGAAAGACACATTACCTTGGGACAAATAATCGTACCAACGTAGGTAAAGGAGCAATAACTCTTCTCCCCTTCCTCGATGTCGATGGCAATGGCAAGCGCGATAAAGGTGAACCAAGAGCTGAGGGTTTGCAATTCAGAATTAATGGCGGAACTATCATTCGAAACGAAAAAGACACCACGATCCGGATTTTGGATCTCATACCTTATACGAGTTATTTACTGGAACTTGATAAAAACAGCTTCGACAATATCTCGTGGCAGATGCATAACCTGACTATGAAGGTGATGATTGATCCAAATCAATTTAAAAACATTGAAGTTCCGATTTCGGTGATGGGAGAAGCGACTGGAACTGTTTCCAATGGAGATAAAGGTCAGGGTCGGATTTTGGTTTGCGTCTATCGTGCAGATGGAACTCGTGCAGCCCGCGTTCTGACCGAATCTGACGGTTATTACAGTTATCTTGGACTGAAACCAGGCAAATACATTGTTCGTGTTGATGCTGAACAGCTTAAGAAAATAAACATGGTATCTGAACCGGAATTGATCCCGATTAATATATCACATTCGTTTGATGGTGATATCGTTGAAGGTTTAGATTTCAGATTGAGTCCTGCCATAGTACAGGTGACTGATACAGTAAAAGATATTCCTTCAGTAGAACCTGTAATTGTGGACTCCCTGCAACAAGATATAGCCTTAGCTGAAGTTCCTGATCAGTATGTTATCAAATCTTCAATCATTGATTATGAAGGTGATGTACTTCAGATTGGGGCATTCAAAGATAAGGAGAAAGCATTTGTAGCACGTAAGAGACTCGAGGAGCTCACCGGAAAACCGACCATTATTGTTTACGAAAATGGATTCCACAAAGTGCGGATCTCGGGCTATGCAAATCGCGATCTTGCCCGTCAGTTTGCAACAACGCTGGCAAAAATAGGATTCCCGGTATCGTATATCCCGGTTATCAAGCCAAATACAGCACTTCAGGTTGGAGAATATCTGAATGAAGCAGATGCTTTAAATGCCCAGAAAGAATTGGCGTTGCGGACTGGCCATCGGGTTATTATTATCTATTCAAATGGCCTTTACAAAATGCGGATCCCTGGATTTGCTTCACGCGAAAGTGCCCGCCTGTTTGCGACTGAAATGGAAAGAAATAATTTCAGGATAAATCTTGAATCCGAAAAACCGGTTGTTCCACAGAAACAAAAAGATGCAACCGCAGTGCAACCAATAACGGATAATAAGGTTACTCCATCAGTTGAAAAGCCTGTCGTTCCTCAAAAAGCGGCAACTGATGTCACATTAAAACCAATTGAAGCCAAAAAAGAAACCCCATCAGCTGAAAAACCTGTTATTCTAAAGAGACAAGAAGAAGTGATTGTTGTACAACCAATTATTGGGAATAAAGTTGAGCCGTCAAAAGTAGTTATTACACATGGTACAGCTACTTCCACGGAATCGACTGTTCCTGTAATTCAGATCCTGACTATCAAGGATTCAATCGAAGCACTGGATACACGGGAAAGAATCAGCAAAGCAATAGGACGTACGGTAACAATTGTAACCGAAAATGGAACGAATAAACTTCTAATATCTGCTTTGTCAGGAAAAGAAGAATCCGACATCCTTATCGACAAACTTGCCCAGGCCGGATTCCCTGAAGCATATCTTAATCCGGAAAATTATTACACAGACGACAATCAGTTTGATGATAAGAAATACAGTGCGGTAATTCAGGTAGGTGCTTTTATCGGTCAGGAAAATGCAGACGATGCAAAAAGGAAACTTCGCAAAACAACCGATCTTCCGATTGACGTTGTATTTGAAGGTGAATATTATAAAGTACGAATAAGCGGATTCCCTGGTCGTGTAGAGGCGATTGCATTCCTACCAAAGCTTATAAGTAAAGGATTTGCTGAGGCTTATGTGGTGCGTGTAAAACGAAAGTGATGAGTTTTCCCCCGAAGAAATTCTAAGTCCTTCAAGCGACTTAAAACCCTTGAAGCGGTTTTTGGATGAAAGTATTATATCAGAATCGAAGATCAGTTAAGCCAATAACCCAGTAAATTTGCTTTACCTGTTTATTAAAAAAACGATTGCCACCCCGAGATTTCGGGATGGCAATCGTTTTTAATGATTTACTAAATTACCTCTTGAAGGGTTTGCAACCGCTTCAAGGGTACAGACATCATCGATCAGCCTCTCGTAAGACTATACTTTTCAATTTTGGCATTCAAAGTTGGACGTGTAATATCAAGAATATGTGAAGCTTCAAGTTTATTCCAGTTCACCTCATCAAGTATTCGCTTGATATGGTATTTCTCAAGTTCAGCCAGTGAGCGGTAAATTGGAATCTCAATCTTAGCCGGAACATCCTGATGTTGCCTGGTATTTAGTGTGATATTTTCTTTCTCAAGCACGTCACTTTTCGACATCACAATTGCCTGCAAAATGGTATTCTCAAGTTCACGAACGTTTCCGTACCACTCGTGGGCCTTCAACATCTCTATAACGCCATCACCAATTTTCACAACATTTTTATTGAACCGTTTATTCAATTTGTGCAGAAAATGGATCACAAGATCACGAATGTCATCTTTACGCTCACGCAACGGCGGAAGATCGATTGTGAAAACCTTTAACCTGTAATATAAATCTTCCCTGAATTTTCCCTCTTTAATTAGTTCTTCAAGATTGCGGTTAGTAGCAGCAATAATGCGTGCTTTCATAGGAATCGTCTCTTCTCCACCAACACGTTCAAACTCTAATTCCTGAATTACCCGCAATAATTTAACCTGTGTATTGAGCGATATCTCCGAAATTTCATCAAGAAAGATGGAACCTTCGCCAGCTAATTCAAATTTTCCTTTTTTATCACGGATAGAACCTGTAAATGAGCCTTTAACATGACCAAAAAGTTCGCTTTCGAGAAGCGTTTCAGTCAGGGCGCTGCAATTCACAATAACTAACGGTTGATTACTTGTAATTCCTGAATAATGAACTAATCTCGCAATCAATTCCTTACCCGTACCAGTTTCGCCCTGAATCAATACATTTACCTTGTTCAGCGATATGCGTCCAATATTTTTGAAGATTTCCTTCATCTGAATTGTCTTACCAACAAGAATATTGTCTTCTAGCATACTCTCACTCGACACATCCTCGTGAAGTACTTCGTTCAGACTATTGCTCACCTTGACCGAATTTAAGGCAAGCTGGATGGTTGATTTTAGTTGATAGGGATCAATTGGTTTTTCAAGAAAGTCGAAAGCGCCAAGCTGAATGGATTTGATCGTCAATACAACATCTCCAAAGGCCGTAAGTAATACGACAGGAAGTGCAATATTTAGTTTACGTATTTCGGCAAGGACTTCCAGACCGTCAATTCCAGGCATTTGGAAGTCTGTAATCACCAGATCAGGATGTTCTGAACGAACAAGCACTAAACCCGATTCACCATCTTCTGCCTCAATAATTGTATATCCTACCTTACTGAGCGTCTCTTTTAAGCTTTTACGAATCAACTTGTTATCGTCGATTATCAAAATTTTTTCCATGAATCTACCCGGTTATTGGTGTAATAGTTTCTTTTTTTTCCATGATCCATTTGATACAAGCCAAACCGCTCATGGTCTTTGTGGTAACAAAAATACATTAATAATACGAAATAAAGATTCTTTTACTCTTTTTGTGTAAAATAATTAATTATTCACGATCGTATCGTGACTTCACAACAGGTAAATTATTCGCTACATTGAGAATTAATTTAGGTTGATTTTTTTATAAAAAATAGTTTACTTTTGCACCTTATTAAATATATTTCTACATTTTTAACACAGAACATGCATAAACTGTCCCTAAGATAGATTGTATGGCCAATTCAAAAAACTTCATGAAAAAAATTCTATTTCTGTTCATCCTATTTATTGCAGCATCGGCATTAAAGGCGCAAAATGTGCAATTACATTACGACATGGGAAAGGATCGTAAGTACCTCACCTCTACGGTTGAAATGTTTAAACCGGACAAATGGGGCAGCACATTCTACTTTATCGACCTTGATTATGGATCTGCTGGCAATCAAGGTGTTAGTATGGGATACTTTGAAATTGCCCGCGGACTTAAATTTTGGAAAAGCCCTTTCGAACTGCATGTTGAATACAATGGCGGTTTTGGACAATTCAAGGCAACTCCTTCTAACGGAGTCTATCAGATTAACGATGCATGGCTTTTCGGAGGAAACTATACCTGGAATACAGCAGATTTTTCAAAGGTATTTACCTTACAAGCAATGTATAAAAATATCAGGGGGAAAAACGATATGTCATTCCAGGTAACCGGCGTATGGAATCTCCAGTTTTTTAAAAACAAAGTTACGTTATCAGGGTTTGCTGATTTCTGGAGAGAAGACAATGAAGTTGGCCCATTTGGAAACACAAAACATACCAATTTCGTTTTCTTAAGCGAACCGCAGTTTTGGTTCAATTGCACCGAACACTTCTCTGTCGGCAGTGAAGTTGAACTAAGTTCAAATTTTGGAGGTCACGATGGATTTATGGTGAATCCTACTGTTGCAGGAAAATGGAAATTCTAAACTAAATAATCATGTTAGAGAAATATTTCAAACTCAGCGAAAACAAAACCGATTTCAAAACAGAAATCATTGCCGGTCTGACCACTTTTATGACCATGGCATACATCCTTTTCCTTAATCCCAATATTTTGGCCTCAACCGGAATGGATAAAAATGCAGTGTTTTTCGCCACTGCCATTTCAGCCGGTTTTGTAACCATCGCCATGGGACTTGTAGCTAATTTCCCGATTGCTTTGGCACCGGGCATGGGCTTGAATGCACTCTTTGCAACTGTTGCATTGGCCGGTGTGGGAATGCCATGGAGAGTTGCTTTAGGCGCCGTATTTATCTCCGGTCTTATTTTCATTGTTTTAACTGTCACCAAAATTCGTCAGATTCTGGTCGTTGCAGTACCCAATTCTCTTAAACGGGCTATTACAGTGGGGATCGGCCTCTTTATCACAATAATAGGATTGAAATTATCCGAAATAATGGTTGTCGGAACTTCGTTGATTCCTCCAACGTTAGAGGCGGCTGCCAAATCGGGTGGAATGGCCACACTGAAGTTTTTCGAGTGGAACATCTTTATGGGAAGTTTTCACAATCCAAGTATGACGCTCTGCCTGATAGGTTTAGCAATTACTGCCTTGATGATGGCACGGAAGATAAAAGGCTCTTTGCTCATTGGAATCGTTCTTACTACATTGATAGGAATTCCAATGGGAGTTACAATCATCCCAGCTAATTTTGCATTTATTTCGCTTCCTGACTTTAGTAATCTGGCTGTCGGAGAACTCGATATCAGAGGTGCATTCAATATGGGAATATGGACCGTTGTCTTCACTTTCACTTTTGTTGAATTGTTCGATACCTTTGGAACACTGGTAGGGACTGCCAGCAAAGCCGGGCTTATTGATAAAGATGGTAACTCACCCAAGATTGGCAAAGCCATGTTGGTGGACGCTTTCGGCGTCTCTTTCGGCGCTTTAATGGGAACATCCACAATTACAGCCTATGTTGAAAGTGCCGCAGGGATCGGAGAAGGCGGAAGAACCGGCTTAACAGCTGTAACGACCGGAATTCTTTTTCTGCTTGCACTTCTGATTGCCCCGCTTGCCACAATGATTCCAAATGCAGCAACAGCTCCTGCCCTTATCATCGTTGGTGTATTGATGGCCTCTTCAGTCTTGGACATCGATTTCAATGATTTCACCGAAGGATTCCCTGCTTTCATTACTTTTGTATTGATGCCTTTCACCTACAGTATTGCCAATGGCATTGCAGGTGGTATCGTTTTCTATACAATTTTAAAAGTTGGAACAGGCAAAGCCAAACAGGTACATTGGATGATGTACATCTTATTTGCTCTTGTAGTGACACGTTATATATTCCTTAGCGAATAGCTTTTAACAATATTTTAAAAAACGCTCCATTATGCGATGGAGCGTTTTTTATTTATGAAAAATATTCTACATTTGCCACCCATTAGAAGGGCTGTTAGCTCAGTTGGTTTAGAGCATTACCTTGACAGGGTAGGGGTCACTGGTTCGAATCCAGTACAGCCCACCTTTTGACAATCCAAAATGAATTAAAATCCATTAAATCTAAGATTTAATGGATTTTTTATTTCTATCTCATATCAAAATATTTCATTTCTTATCTGGTAATTCGTGAACTATTCCTTGAATAGATTCTTTGTATTGTGTTTACTCACGGAGGCCTCTGCGATAGTTTGTAATTCATATGAATTTGAAATTGTCAATTCTCCTCCTTAAAGCAAAATATTTCGCCGTAAGATTTGGAGCTCAGTAACCGGGATTGGAAAAGAGAGAAAGGAATAGTTATTTCTTTTGTAATATTTTTGTTTAGGATTGAATACAAATAAAGTATATTTTTGATCCAATTGTAAAAATTTGTTAAATTGACCAACGATAGAGATATATGGAGTAGATTCAAATCAGGGGACGATGAGTCACTTACTTTGGTCTATTCTGAAAATTTTAAAAAGCTCTATTTGTTTGGTATGAAAATAACGACAAATCAAACTATTGTTGAGGATTCTATTCAAGATCTTTTTTCGGATTTAGTAAGGAACAGAAAAAAACTTGGAGATACCAATAATATTCATTTTTACCTGCTCAAATCTTTTAAACGTAAACTTGTACGCCAACTCCAGAAAGAGAATCGTTACCGTTTGAAAAATAAGGATGAAGATTTTGAGTTTAATATTACTTATTCTGTTGAACATTTCATAATTCAAAATGAAACGGCTGATTTGAAATTTCAATCTTTACAATTGGCTATAGCGAAATTAAAACCTCGCCAAAAAGAAGCTATTTACCTGAGATTTACTGAGGAATTAGAATACAATGAAATAGCTGAGATGATGGAGATGAGTATTGAATCATGCAGAAACCTGTTATTTAGAGCAATAAAATCGTTAAGAGACTCCTTGAAGGGTGACACTTCGATATTTTTATTCTTTTTACAAAAGCTGACTTAAAAATTTATTGAAAAAATATTCGACGTACTGATGATGTTTTGAATATCTATGACTTTATCTATTGTAATCATTTTAATACGATTTAATGGATTTTATGAATAAAGAGAGATTCAAATATTATCAGAAAGCTGAAGACTTCATTCTTGATAAGGATTTTGTTCATTGGATTTTATATCCGAGCAATGAACTTGACTTATTTTGGAGTTCATTTATTAATGAACATCCTGAAAAAGAAAGCAACATTAGAAATGCAATTTTAATTATTAAATCTATTCAGCCAACTTCACTGGAAATTTCGCAGGAAAAGAATGATGAAATATTCCGAAGAATTAAAGCTTCTGAAGAAAAATTAAAAATCAACTGGATTAGTTATCTGAAATATGCAGCAGTAATCTCCATCTTTGTTGCTATTGGTAGTTTGATTTATACTTCGCTTTATAACTATAAATTTCCTATTGAAGCTGCCAATGAGATGGACCTGAAAGGAAAAGTGATTTTCGCTGACGGCTCTACCAAGGTATTTGACTCAGATAAAACATCTATTAAGCAAACTGCATCCGGAAATCTCGTTATTAATAGCGATACTGTTGTTGTGAAGGTAAAACAAGCAAATACATCCTTAAACCATATTATTATTCCTTACGGTAAGCGTTCTGATATTATATTGGCTGACGGAACACACATTTGGCTTAATTCAGGCAGTCAATTATCATATCCATCCGAATTCAAAACTGACTCACGAGAAGTGTATCTTTCTGGTGAAGCATTATTTGATGTAAATGCCAATCCGAAAAAACCATTTTATGTAATTACAAAAAACATAAAGATTAAAGTTTTAGGCACAATATTTAATGTTTCTTCTTATGACGAAGACAATACAGTACAAACAGCTTTGCTTAGAGGAAAAGTCACTGCAGGGGAAAATAAACTATTCGCCTCTACTGTTAACCTTGCCCCTGGAGAACTATTGACTTACAGTAAAAAAAACTCAACCCTTTCAAAAGACAAAGTTGACGTTAAATCTTACGCATCATGGGTTAACGGTTATCTTATTTTTATAAATGTGCCCATTACAGAAGTGTTTATGAAATTAGAGCGTTATTATAATCAAGATATTAAAATTGAAGATAGCCTTGAAAAAATAACCTTCTCGGGGAAGCTTGATCTAAAAGACAATATAAAGGATGTCATTAACGATATTGCCTTTGCATCTTCAATTAATGTCCAGAAAAAAGAAGGATTTTATTTAATAAAAAAATAATGCCTATGAAATGAAGATATGACTTATAAAGCAAAAAATCCGGGGTGCGCGTCGAAACATACCCCGGAGTAATGTGAAACTGACGGTAAAGTCAATTATTAACAATTAATTTACAAATCTATGAATTTAAATCCAAAAGAAAGAGACATTTCAGAATGTCTCCGAAAAAGCTTTTTATTTATGCGTCTAACATTGTTCTTTATTTTTTTTAGTTCTGCTTTTGCTTTTAGTGCAAACAGTTATTCACAAAATACAAAACTATCCTTGCGTTTGAATGATGTGACAATAAGAGATGTATTGAATGCCATTGAAGAGCAAAGTGAGTTTATCTTTTTTTATCAGGATCAACAAATCGATTTAAACCGAAAGGTAGATATTTTTGTTAAAGACCAGCCTGTGAACGAAATACTCGATCAGCTTTTTAAGGAATCCAGTAATGTATATAAAATCAATGAAAGACAGATTGTTATCGGGAAATCGCTAAAACAATTGGAGACAATTGGTTCTCCGGCAACAAGAATTTTTGAAGAACAACAAGCTCCTCAGAAGAAAGAAATTAGGGGCAAAGTAACCGATTCCTCGGGAACACCAATCCCTGGGGCAACCATTATTATAAGTGGCACTACCACTGGTGCAATTACCGATGCCGAAGGAAATTATTCAATATCAGTGTCATCAAATGCCAAATCTTTGAAATTTTCATTTGTTGGATTGAAGACTATTGAAGTACAGATTGGTAATTCCAAAAAAATAGACATCGTATTAGAATCCGAAACTACATCTATCAACGAAGTGGTGGCTATAGGTTATGGAACTATGAAGAAACGCGATTTAGTTGGGGCAATATCATCAGTGAGATCTGAAGATATCATTGTTTCTTCCAACTCTGACATTGGCCATGCATTGCAAGGAAAAGCTGCAGGGCTTATGATTAGAGAGAACAGCGCACAGCCTGGTGGAGGACTTGATATCATGATTAGAGGTGCGGGTTCCGTTAATGCCAGCAATGCTCCACTGATTGTTGTTGACGGATTCCCTATTACTGATTTACAACAGCCTGAAAGTGGAAACAGATATCAGGCTGGTACTCAAAGTATTTTGAATTCATTTAATCCAAATGACATACAATCTATTGAAGTATTGAAAGATGCGAGTGCAACTTCTATTTATGGTGCACGTGCTGCACATGGGGTTATTCTCATAACGACAAAAAGAGGTGTCGAAGGAAAACCAACCATACAATATTCGAACTCTTTCTCAATCCAGAAATATAATAACTCCTTTGATATA
>Ga0302296_1001848_pt1 | contig 14665 bp, 10 predicted proteins | sample III_Fen_N3_1_FD_194546 | JGI IMG/M metagenome (GOLD analysis project Ga0302296, IMG submission 194546) | Peat permafrost microbial communities from Stordalen Mire near Abisko, Sweden - III_Fen_N3_1 | ecosystem: Environmental > Terrestrial > Soil > Wetlands > Permafrost | place: Sweden: Abisko... | reverse complement strand
CAATTGACTTGCCCTGCAGAATAGTAAATTTTGAAATAAATGATTTTAACTACAAATTAGCCCATCAACACATTTTTCTGTTTAATCCTTTTCCGGACCCTTTTAACGCGTTTGACATCTCTATGTCACGCGTTTTATGCTGTTTCTTAGTTATCCCTTAGATATCCTACCCATAATCCACCCATATCCCATATCATATTATGAGGTGGGATATGGGTGGGTTATGGGTAGGATAAGGAAAGATTCGGGGCGGAAAAAGGAAAAAGACATGACAAAGTCCTTGCACAGTCGCACTCCCACTTGTGCTTGAACGGGATTAAGTTAGGATACAAAAAGGGGAGTTCGACTTGTGTAAATTGCATATATGGCTTTTTACATTTTACATCCTTCGGATTTAGGATATCAACTTTATCGTAGGACATATTGCGGATAATCACATTTATTTTTTGTCCGTAAAAATTTGTATGCTATACTTTATTAAATTGAAAAAGCCTGCTTTTGTTAGCCAGGAGATATTTAGTGAAATTACCAGCCGAAAAAATCAAAGAATATGGACTTTCTACAATGATGAAATTGAATGACACAAAAAAATCATTGCTCGTATGTTAAGCATTTTCCTCCCTATTAACATTATAAACAAAGCACAAATACTGAGACACTAGCCCATATTTAGGGGTATTTCACTAAAAAACAAAAATAATGCCCTGAAAATTTGGCTCGTACCAACATGTTTTTGTTATTTTGCACCCGATTTGAACCAACAAATACTTAACTTACCGATTTATGTCTAAAAATCTTGTTATTGTTGAATCTCCGGCGAAAGCCAAAACGATAGAGAAATTCCTTGGAACTGATTATCATGTTATGTCCAGCTTTGGTCATATCCGTGACCTGGCCGAGAAAGGAATTGGAATTGATTTCGAAAATAATTATGAACCTCAATATGTTGTTTCTTCGGATAAGAAAAAGTTGGTGTCGGAATTAAAGAAAGCAAGTAAAGATGCCGAAACAGTATGGCTCGCTTCTGATGAGGACCGCGAGGGAGAAGCCATTGCATGGCACTTATATGAAGAACTGAAACTGAAAAAAGATAACACGCGTCGCATTGTATTTCACGAAATTACCAAAGACGCCATCCTGCATGCCATAGATACTCCCCGCGATATTGATATTAACCTGGTGGATGCCCAACAGGCACGCCGTGTACTGGATCGTATTGTAGGCTTTGAATTATCCCCCATATTGTGGCGTAAAGTACGTCCGTCCCTTTCTGCAGGCCGTGTGCAATCAGTTGCAGTACGTCTTATTGTGGAACGCGAACGCGAGATTAACCAGTTTGTGGCTGAAGCAGCCTATCGTGTCAGTGCCATATTTACTTCTGTTGATAGCAATGGTAAACCGATAGAACTGAAAGCAGAACTTCAACAGCGTTTTAATACGAAAGCTGAAGCAGTGGCTTTTCTGGAACTTTGCAAGAATGCCCAATTCAGCATTGATAATATTGTTACAAAGCCTGCAAAGAAATCGCCTGCACCTCCTTTTACTACTTCTACACTGCAACAGGAAGCAGCCCGCAAACTGGGATACTCAGTGGCCCAGACCATGCAGGTAGCCCAACGGCTGTATGAAGCAGGAAAGATTACTTACATGCGTACTGACTCTGTGAATTTGTCCGATCTGGCATTGGGTACTTCAAAAGCAGAGATTATCAGTATGGCAGGTCAGAAATACGTGCATACCCGTAAGTTCAATACCAAAACCAAAGGAGCTCAGGAAGCACATGAGGCTATTCGTCCGAGTTATATGAACGCCCATACGGTTGAAGGTACTTCCCAGGAGAAAAAGTTATATGAATTAATCTGGAAACGGACTATTGCTTCGCAAATGTCGGATGCAGAACTTGAAAAAACGTCTATTTATATTCAGGTTTCTGGAAGCAAGCATCAGTTTGTGGCTTCCGGTGAAGTCATTGTATTTGATGGTTTTCTGAAAGTATATATGGAATCGACTGACGATGATGCTGATGCAGTAGATGAATCGTTGTTGCCGTCCATGAAGAATGGTGAAAAACTTTCACCGGTTGAAATCGTTGCACAGGAACGTTTCTCTCAAAAGCCACCCCGTTATGCTGAAGCCAGCCTGGTGCGCAAACTGGAAGAACTTGGCATTGGCCGTCCTTCTACTTATGCTCCAACCATCTCAACCATTCAAAACCGGTTGTATGTCGAAAAAGGCGATCGTGAACCGGAAAAACGTGATATCAATGTGCTAAAACTTAAAGGTGGAAAGATTACGGATCTTGTAAAAGCCGAAAATACCGGTGCCGAAAAATCAAAACTCTTCCCTACGGATATAGGTACTGTTGTTACAGACTTCCTAACTGAAAACTTCCCTGAAATACTCAATTATAATTTTACGGCTGATGTTGAAAAAGAATTTGACAGTATTGCCGATGGAGATGTGAAATGGACGGTTGCCATTGATAAATTCTATAAGAAATTCCATCCGATTGTTGAAGATACTATGAAGAACTCCGAGCGTCAGGTTGGAGAACGGATATTAGGGGTTGATCCTAAAAGCGGCAGGCAATTATCGGTGAAAATCGGAAAGTACGGTCCGTTGGCACAGATCGGCACGGTGGAAGAAGAAGAGAAGCCTGTTTTTGCCTCTTTACGACGCGACCAGTCCATTGAAAGCATTTCCCTGGAAGATGCACTTGAATTATTTAAACTGCCCCGTACAGTGGGCGAATTCGAAGATAAGGTTATGACGGTTGCCATTGGTCGTTTTGGACCTTATATCCGTCACGATGCAACTTTCTACTCGTTGCCAAAAACAGATGATCCGATGGATGTCACATCAGAACGTGCCATCGAGATTATTGAAGAAAAAAGGGAAGTTGAAAAGAACCGTATTATTCAGACATTGGGTGAGAATAATGAGATTCAGGTGTTGAACGGACGATTTGGTGCCTATTTTACCTGCGATAAAGTGAATTATAAAATTCCAAAGGGTACAGATCCTGCAACTCTGACTTTAGAGAAATGTCGTGAACTGATAGCTGCACAACCCGAAGCTGCCAATAAAAAGAAACCTTTCGGACGAAAAGCAGCTGCTGCAAAACCTGAAAAGAAAGCACCTGCGAAAGCGAAAGCAAAGACAACAGCTAAGACTAAGGCACCTGCAAAAGCTAAGAAATGATATCATTGAAGATCATATCTTTTTTAATTATATCTTAAAAAATAGAATAAAAATGAAAAAGCTATTCTTAATTTCCATCCTTTTCGTGCTAACCTTAACGGCTACGTCACAAGTACCTCTTTCGTTGAATGAAGGAGAATCGAACATTGTTTATGCATTGCCTGAAACCGAACTTTGTATCGTAGTTGAAACAGAAAAAACGTCACAAAGCCCTGGTATGTTTTACAGGTATTCGGAACGCTACCTGGCTACCAAGAAAGTTGTTACCGAGGAGAAAACAGATTACAGGTTGAAAAGCATTAAAATTATTTCACGTGCCATACCCGATCCTGCCAGGACATTTTCGTTTGTACCCTCCGCTAATTTGCAGTCAAGTCATTTGTCGGTAAATTCGAATGGCATTCTTTGCGGGGTAAATGTTCCTGCTGAAATGGAAAACGTAACTCCTAAAACAACCACAGTACCTGTAAAAGATAATTCTCAACCGGATGCCTTGCTACCCTTAGGTGAAGAGTATATGATGGCTGGTTCGGAAGCTAAACTGGCAGAAGGTGCAGCAAAACAAATTTACAGGATTCGTGAAAGCCGCATAAGTTTGCTAACTGCCGATCAGGATAAACTGCCTGCCGATGGCGATTCGTTTAAGTCGATGTTGGAAGGAATGAATAATCTGGAGAAAGAGTTGACCGAACTTTTTATTGGTAAAACCATCAAAGAAACGCAAACTCAAACCTTGTACCTGACTCCTGCCAACGCAGTGGCAAATGATGTGTTGTTCCGGTTGTCTGCCCTGAAAGGCATTGTGAAAGCCGATGATTTAAGTGGCACCCCGTATTATATCAGCATTAAGCCCCTTGATGGAAAAAAGAACGGTGCCGATTCAAAAGCTAAAGGCGAAAAGGCAGGAATTTATTACATTCTTCCGGCTTCCACCCAGATAACCATAGGAGATGGGGTAAATGCCGTTTTCTCAGAACAGTTTTTTATTCCCCAGTTTGGAATACTTATTCCACTTGCTGAAAGTTTATTTAAGCAACCTCATATCAAAGTACAGATTGACACCCAGACAGGCCGGTTGTTGAAAGTAGAATAGAAAAAAATAATTCAATAAAACAGAAAAAGTATTATTCCTTCAGTGGAATGATACTTTTTTTTTATAGATTGACTTAATGGGAAATAAGGACATGAGTAAAGCATAAAAAATTATTGTTCTAAGACAGTATGAAAATTATTGAATTATATTTTAAAGTCATTCCTGTAATACCGTTTTAAATTTTAAAATGTGTTATTGTTTGCTCATTCTTCATTCAACCATGCCTTTTAAATTTATATAATAATATTAAAGCTTATAAAAGTGCCTTTAGGTATGGCAGGGTAATTTCAAATTACAATTATTTATTTAACTATGCTAACATTAAAATAAATATGTATATTTGTGCTGAATTTTGTAAAGCTAAATCAACATTCAGATTTCATTTGTACATCCAGATTTGATTGCAATCAGTTGTCTTAGGATGATTATAGTTGTTTTGAAAATTATGTGGTTATAATTCAATAATTTATGAGAACAAACTTGCTTTTCTTTTTACTACTCTTTGCAACAACCTCTACTTTCGGACAAATTGTTTTTGAAAAAGGTTACATTATTGATAATGAAAATCATAAAATAGATTGCTTAGTTAAAAATTACGATTGGAAAAACAATCCTAAAGATATTGAATACAAGCTTAATGAGGAAAGTCAATTAGAAAAAGCATCTGTTGGAAATATTAAGGAGTTTTGCATAATCGGAGTCTCCAGATTTGTAAGTGCGAATGTCAAAATAGATCGTTCGGCCAATGAATTGGATCGGTTATCAATTAATAGAAATCCTGTTTGGGAACAAAAGCAATTATTTCTAAAAGTTTTGTTGGATGGGAAAGCGTCACTTTATTATTATGAAGATGGAACATTAAACCGCTTTTTCTATTCCACAAATGATTCAGTACCACAACAACTGATTTACAAACGATATATTTATAAAGTGTCTACAATCGGGATCAATAATGGATATCAACAGCAACTCTGGTCAGATTTGCATTGTGATAACTTAACTCTGAATGATATCCAAAAGCTAAATTATAAGAAAGATGATCTTTTGGCTTTTTTCAGAAAGTATAATACATGTATGGGGGGAAAAGAGGATAATTCAGAAGCGAGAGCTACTAAATTTGGTTATAATTTAAAGATTACTCCAGGGGTTAATATCTCGAAATTGTATGCGATAAATGCTACTTCACATACAAATGTTACGTTTAATAACAATTTCAATTATAGTCTAGGATTGGAAGGAGAAATAATTTTACCCTATATTAAGAACAAATGGGCAGTTGTTTTTAATCCAACCTATCAGTATTTTAAAGGGAGTATGAATTACAATGTATATAACATGCTTACTGGTCAAAGTTTTAATTATACGGCTACAATAAATTACAGTTCATTGGAATTTCCGATAGGAGTGCGGTATTACATGTTCCTCAATAACAATATGAAGTTATTCTTGAATTTCCTATATATTCCATTTTTCTCCCTGAATTTAAATAAAGATGTTAATATGAATGGCAGTATGCTTGATGTCCGAACAAAAGACAGTTACGCAGTCGGGGGAGGCATTAGTTACAAAAGGCTAAGTGGAGAAGTACGTTATTACTCAAACCGCGATATTGTTTCAAACTATGTTTTCTGGCAAGTATATTATTCCAGGTTGGCGTTTGTGTTGGGAATAAAACTGTTCTGATCAGGAATAGATACATCCTGTAAATTTAAAAGAAGCATGTTGTTTTTGTGCGAATGAATTTCGTTTTAATAATAGAGTTTTAAAAAGTCTCTCTTAATATAGGTTTGTTTGAATAGAAAGTTTAGCCTGATAAACACAAGAAGGTGAGATTCTAATCTCACCTTCTTGTGTTTATCAGGCCAATCGTTAGTACGAATGCTTATTTAAAGATGAAAATGTATTCCCTGAAAAATTAAATATAAAAAGAATAAAAGTTAATTGGAAGTAGTGTATCCTGAATTTACTTAAAATAAAAAGAAATAAATACAATAATTAAATTAATAAACTGTTTCTACAATGTTAATTCTCTACATTTGCATGTCAATAACCCTCTTTGACCTGTAAAAGCAGAATTGTTGTACTGAACCAATATCCATACTCCTGGAATGTCCTAATATTCAAAACTCTATGAATCGAAATGTCTTATTGTTTGCATTCTTTTTTTGTTTATTCACTTCTTCTCTTTTTTCCCAAATTGCCCCAAACATTAATTGTACAGTAAAAGGCTTAGTGATGGATTCTGTTTCGAAGGAATCAATTCCATATGCTACAATTTCTATTTCCACAGTCGAAAAGCCGGATGTGTTCATTAAACGCATTGCTTCGGGTGTAAAAGGTGATTTTGAACTGCCGGTGAATAAAACTGGGGATTACCGGATCAGTTTTGAGTCTGTGGGAATGAAGAAACACACCCGTACTATCACCATTAATCCGGAGCAAAAGTCTCTGAATCTGGGTAAAATAACAATGGCAGCGGCGAATAAGAATCTTGCGGAGGTCACGGTTACAGCACTAAAGCCACTAATCAAAGTCGATCTGGACAAAATAACGTATGATATCAAGTCGGACCCTGAAGCTAAATCGACTACGACGTTGGATATGCTTCGGAAGGTGCCAATGGTGACTGTGGACGGAGATGATAAAATTCAACTGAAAGGTTCGTCGAGTTTCAAGGTGTATATCAATGGGAAACCCTCGGGCATGATGACAAAAAATGCCTCGCTGTCGCTGAAAAGCATGCCTGCCTCGAGTGTGAAAAGCATTGAAGTGATTACCGAACCCGGTGCTAAGTATGATGCTGAAGGCTTAGGAGGCATTATCAATATTGTAACAGATAAAGCATTGACAGGCATTACGGGTACCATACGAGCAGGTATTGATAGTCGTGGTGGCAATAACAGTGGGTTGTATTTCTCTTCAAAGGTTGGTAAGTTCGGATTGACTGCCAACCTGAATTATAATGTCCAGAAAAATCCACAAAGCACTTCTTTTAATGAAAGGGAGAACCTGAATTCTCAATCGGTTAACTTTGTCACGCAAGATACACATTCCAATTCAAATTACAATTACGGTTATGGCTCTATTGAAGCCAGTTATGAATTGGATTCGCTAAACCTGGTTAGTTTCTCCATGAATGGGAACCTGGGTGGAAGTACAATCAATTCAACCGGTAAAACATCCATGCTTGACAACAACAGGGACACCCTTTCGGCTTTTAGCCAAAAGCTGTATTCAAGTGGAAACTGGGGGGGTGTAGATATGTCGCTTGATTACCAGCGAACCTTCAAAAAGCCTGATCAGCTTTTTACACTTTCCTATCGGTATAGCCATACTCCCGATAATTCGGACAATAATTCATACCTGACCGGACTGCGCAATTATATCGGTTCAACGCAACATACCCAGAGTGAGGCAAAGGGTGATGAACATACCTTTCAGTCGGATTATTCAGAACCATTCAATAAAATGCATGTGGTAGAATTCGGAGCTAAATTTATTTTACGCCTGAATAACAGTGTCAACAGTTATACACAGCAAAATCCCGATACCAAGTTGTGGGAACCTATTGCGAACCGTCCTGAAAACAACCTGGATCAGACGCAGGATATCCTGGGCGCCTACGGGAGTTATACATTGAAATTAAAGAAACTGAGTTTGCGTGCAGGTCTACGCTACGAACAAACCTGGTCGAATGTGTTGCTGACGGATACAAACTTCCATTTTAACTTTCAAAATCTGATACCTTCAGTCACAATGTCCTATAAATTCAATGAGTCCTCCAGCGTTCGGTTGAGCTATAACCAACGAATAAGCAGGCCGGGTATCTGGTATTTAAACCCGTATGTAGATAACTCAAACCCGAATGCAATCCAACAGGGGAATCCGGATTTGAGCCCTGAAGTATCGAATTCCTTTTCTGTAAACTTCAGTAATATTACTCCAAAGCTTACTGTGAACACCAACCTTTATACGGCGTTTACAAATAATTCCATTGAGCGTGTAAGCAGTCTGTTGAATGACAGCACGACCTTTACCACCTTTAAAAACATTGGGTTAAGTACCCGGTCGGGTTTATCACTTTCGGTAAACTGGCAACCGAGCAAATTGCTTCGAATCAATGGAAACGGTTCTTGTGTGTATGTGAATATGTCGACCAATGATGGTAGCGGAATAAAAAACAAGGGTGTAAATTACAGCTTTCAGTCAGGCCTGCAATATACCTTGCCCTTCGAGCTAAAATTTAGTATGAACGGTGGATATTCCTCCCCCAATGTCAGCTTACAGGGTAATTATTCAGGTTATTATTATTATAATACTTCTCTGTCGCACGATTTCTTTAACAAGAAGTTAAATGTCAATCTCAGAGCAACTAATTTTATTACTAAATTTAGGGACTTTACCAGTTCAATGGCTACGAACGATTACAAAAGCAATTCGATCTATTCGAATGTATACCGTAATGTCGGGGTGACCGTGGTTTATTCCTTTGGTAAGTTGAAGGAGCAAATCAAGAAAGTGCAACGTACTATTGAGAACTCTGATATAAAAGGGGGAGGTCAATCGGGTGGGGGAGGCCAGTAGTAAATTGCATATAATGCTGACAATTAGGTTGCTAAAGTAATTAATAATTAGTAATTAAAAATTAATTATTGGCAGGACATTGAATTGTAAGCGTTTAGATTAACAAACATGTCATTAAATATCTACGATTATCACTAAAATTATCAACCTTAAAAAAACAAATATGAAAAGAATTGTTTTAGTACTTTTGTTTTCAATAGCTGGTTTTTTATATGTGAATTCTATGAAAGCACAAACGGTCGATTATCATAAGATTTTGAAAAGTATTGTTGCACCGGTTTTCCCAAATCAGGTGTTCAATATACTGGACTACGGAGCCATAAATGATGGTATAACGGATGCCCGGACTGCCATCAATAAAGCTATTACCACCTGCAGTATTGCACAGGGCGGAACGGTTCTTGTCCCACCGGGAAAGTATTATGTGGCAGGTTCAATTGTTTTGAAGAGCAATGTGAACCTGAAAGTTGAACAGGGTGCTGAGATTGTTTTTAGCTCCAGCCCGAAGGATTATACCCCGTTTGTCCTCACAGTGTGGGAGGGAACCGAATTGTTCAATTATTCTCCGTTGGTATACGGGTACCATGTTTCGAATGTAGCCATTACCGGCAAGGGGATATTGAACGGAAGTGCTTCAAAAGAATTTGCTACCTGGAGGCCACAGGGTTCAAAAATACAGGGAAGGCTACGCCAAATGGGTATTGACCAGGTTCCGGTATTTCAACGTAATTTTGGGCTGGAATCCATTCTTCCACCCAGTATGATACAATTCTTTGGATGCAGTAATATACTCATACAGGATATCCATATTTCAGATGCTCCCTATTGGGTGATACATCCCGTATTTTGCAATAATGTAACGGTACGTGGGGTAGAGATCAACAGCAACAACCTGAATAACGATGGATGCGATGCTGAATATACACGAAATGTGTTGATTGAAAACAGCACGTTTAATGTCGGGGATGATGCCATTGCCATTAAAGCAGGCAGAGATCAGGATGGATGGCGTATCGGACAACCAACAGAGAATATCGTGATACGGAATTGTATCTTTAATTCCAAATGTAACGGCCTTTGCATTGGCAGTGAAATGTCAGCCGGAGTGCAAAATGTGTTTATGGAAAATGTGGTTGTAAAGAACTCGTTGAGTGGGTTGTATTTTAAATCCAATCAGGATAGGGGCGGCTTTATTCGCAATGTGTGGATCCGGAATATTACCATCGATAGTGTTCGTACAGCTTTAATACGTTTTGAAACGAATTACCCTGGTGGACGGGGAGGACATACTCCTGCCCATTTTCAGAATTTCCTGATTGAAAATGTCAAGGGTGACCGTTCGGGTGAATGTGGCTTTTATGCTGTAGGGATTGATAAATACCCGCTTAAAGATATCACACTAAAAAACATTACCCTGCGGCAATGCAAGACTCCCTATATTATGCGTAATGTGGAACGTGTCATATTTGACAATGTTACATTGGGTGGAGTTAAAATGCCGTTAAACCCAACGGAAACTCCTGAAACAAAATTGAATTCATATTGAGATAACGATTTTTATGTGTTTTTTGAAATAGAAAGTGCATTGTTATACAAATGGCACTATTTTTACCCCGTTGTAACGCCATTAGAACCAAGTGTGCCTGTTATTTCTTTCTTGTCTGGTGCAATCATGCTATGGAATACGGAACGTGGTATAATGATAAAGAATACATTGGCTTTCTGATCATTTCTTTTCGAAAATCAGTGTAAAAAGGTTCGAAAACATGATTGAATCTTCATCCTGAAGTAATCCCAACATTTCACATTTAAGTCTTTCTGCCTTTTCAACAAGCATTGGTTTTAAATTTTTACTGGCAATATCCAGTTTTAAAGCCCATAAATCGTAATTGAAATCATCTATTTTCCCAAAAAAAGTATGGTACATTTCTGTTTCTACAGTGAGAAATGAGAACCCGGCAAGTCTTCCAATAGAATATAATTTTCTGCCAATATTAGGATCAAATCCTGTTTCAGTATTTAATACATTGAGTGCTTCTTTTAATTCGGTTGAAATCTCGGGATAGAATGTGAATTGGCTGTCTAAATCTTGTAACAGGATTTTTGCCTGTGGTTTGCAAACCCGATATAGTTCTTTTGTTGCTTCTACCGGATATTGAAGGTATTCGTATAAGAATCTTGAATAGATAAAGTCAAAACTGTTATCTGCAAAAGGAAGATTGTATATGTCGGCTTGTATCGCTTCCGCATTCTTTATATCCAACAACTTTGCATCTGCCTGGGCTATTCGGTCATCGCTGATGTCAATTCCGGTAATGGTATGTTGTGGATACATGTTGCCCAGTACACTCAGGAAGACCCCGGGTCCACAGCCAACCTCCAGAATCATTCCGCAGCATAGACTGTCCATATGCCTTTTTAAATAATTAAGCACGAACTGGTTCGGGTTTACTTTTCGTTCAAGACGTTCACCTTCCCTTGGATCATCCATAAAATAAGTCCCTGTAAGTTCACTAGTTTTTTTCATATGATTTTTTTGTAAATCGTTGGAAAATAGAATTGGTTAATTCTTCAACCTCTTCATAGTATCTTTCATATCCACCCTTCAGCATGATAAATAAGTTGTAATTCCGCGTTACTTTCCCGTTTAATTCGGCCATCACCATGCAATGAATAGGATCCGTAAGAACCGGAATAAATTCCAAAGGTGATAATGCATTTATCTCAGATGCCCTGAAAAGTAATTTATGAGCTATTTGTAACAGGAATTGTGCATCTGAATTTTTACATAAGATCAATTCACAACTGTTTTCAAAAAAGCTAAAATTAAAACCCAATGACGATTCGTTGATAATAATTACTCCGTAAATTTCAGGACTACCAGGTACGCCTGCAGCAAAGATTCGTCTCGTCCTTTTTAGTCCCTGGCTTTTAAAACGGTTATTCAGTTTTTTAAGGTTTATATCTTCTGAGTTTAATTCCTGCACTTTCAAAAAAAGTTCACCCCGCTGTTCTGTCACAAAGCGAATAAAGTCGGAATTAATGCCCGAATTGATTTCTGTAAGTTGGATATTTCCCGAACAATCTATTTTTAGAAAGGGAAGTTCAAGGTAATTATAGTGGATGATACCGGAAAGTTCTTTCCCGGCTTTTAGTCCGTGTGTTTCAAAGACTTTGCTTGAATATTTGTTTTGCGGCTGATAGTATATCTGGTAAGAATCGATATAGCCGGTGTGCTGGTTGTCAATGATTTTACTTAACATTCCCAGAAAGATCATTCTCGAACCAATCGGTTGGTTTGAACATAAATGCTGGGCAATCATTCCGTTGTTTAAATATTGCCAGGCTGTACCTGAAGAAATAATGTTATCCGGGTTTTGCTTTATGGTTGATACCCAGAATAATGGAAAATCCAATTTCATTGCTTTCTCCCAATTTTCCTTTACTGTATGAATTATCGGTTGGAGATGTTCCATTTTTGCAGGGTATATAAAATTTAACGCCTGGTAGATTTCAAATAACTTTTCAGCACTCGTTGAATTAAATTGAATAAGTTCATTTTCAATTTTCATGGTTCCGAAATATAAGTATACGTTTGATTTGCCTGCAGGATGGATTCATGGGAATATTTTGGTGTTGCCCGACATGAATGTTCTGAAATAAGGGCTTTACAGACAATGGGTTTGATGAGTAAGTATGCTTGTATTTGTAATATTTAATAAATCAACTTATAACGTAATATCTTTTTAATTCCGTTATATTTCCAGCAAAAGTAATGATAATTCTAAAATTATTGCAAGACTGATATTCAGGAATATATGCTACACGAGCTGTACGTATTACTACGCAGGTTGACTTTCGCCCGGGTATGTTAAAGCAAGATGGCCGGTTTATTTTCGTAAGGCCAGATATAGGTTGTTATGCAGTTGTTTTAAATATCTGATAGCGCCGTAGGTTTTGTTTCAGTAAGTTAGTGTGACTGCTTCACGAGTAATTGGATGAACAATATTGATAAATATGCTTTAAAACGAAGAAGAGTTCATAATACAAAAACTGATGGAAGCAGAATTAGATTTTGTGGAGCTTCTATTATAGTAATATACAGAAGGATAATCGGTTTATAAGTGTGCGTGAAATTGATTCAGGTGAAAAAATACGTATAGGGTTGAACAGAAAAACTAAGTCAATAGTTAAAACAATTGGTCTGCTTATGTAGTATTATCAGCTACAAGGTCATGTAATATATTGCCCAATCTATGTTAAGTATAAATTATATTTATAAATATATGTCAATTAAACACCTTGAATTTGTTTTGGATCGTACTTATTTTACGCATTATTAACTTGGTGGGTTGTCTTATTGATCATTTCCCTTGCAGTAATATTTCACAGGCTAAAAGGAGCAGGTAATGGTATTTGTGCGGTTGTGCGACAAAGAGATGAAAGAAGGAACGGATAAATAAGAGGGAATCTTTTGCGCCTGTCTCCATTGCATTCCTTTTATACGAAACTCCCGGATACACTTCAAATGAATGTGTGGTTTTTGAAGAATTGTACTGATTGATACTTTTCAGTAAAAGCTAATCGTTTTTTAAAGAGGGTTTGCAATAAAAGTTAGTGAATGTTTGGGCTTAAAACTAAAATCTTTTATTGACCATAACTTTCAGGCCATCTGCTACAGTTCTAATCTGAATTTCTTTGCCTTCTTCATACGGTTCGCCATCATAATGAAACGGACCGGATTCTTCCCGCACAAGGGTAATGTCTTTTGAACGCAACGTAGTCATAAATAAATCTTTGTCAATGGTCTTGGCGAAAAGCTGTAATGCCAACGTCGGGATAGCAATAATCGGAAAGCTACTCATAATGGAGATGTCCAGTTTCCCGTCCTGCACACTGGCCTGAGGTGCTATGTAGGCATTGTTTCCCCATTGGGAAGCATTGGCGAAGGTGATGACAAATGCTTTCGAATTTAGGTCAATCCCATCTCCCAGTAAATGATAATTCTGCGATTTATAGGAAAAATATCCAGTTATAATTTTTTCAACATAACTCATGATACCCCGTTTTTTCCCTTTGGCAAATTCGGTGCTCACATAGGCGTCGAAACCTGTGCCACAGGTACAAAAGAATGGACGGTTATTTACCATGCCATAATCCATAAGAATAGGTTCCGATCGGTTCAATTGCTTTATGGATTTTTTTACATTCATGGGAATGCCCAGATGACGGGCAAGACCATTGCCGGAACCTATGGGTACTATGCCTAACGAAGTGTTGGTATGCACCAGTGATTGTCCTACTTCGTTGACCGTTCCATCACCCCCGACTGCCACTACAATCTGAAAATGCTTGTCAACAAAAGATCTGGCTAATTCGGTCCCGTGTCCAGGATGTTCTGTATATACTATTTCAGGGTCATATAGCGTTGCATCCAGCATTTGCTGAATTAATGCCGGAATGTCCTCTTTTTTTCCGGTACCTGAAAATGGATTGATAATAAAAGCTATTTTCGATTTCATGCAATTTTCACCTGATTGTTTGACGTGGCTTTAGAATTGCGAAAGTACAAATAATTTATCGATAATAAATAAATTAACTTTAAATGACTGAAAAACTATCATGTCAATGCTTTGTTGTATATTTGCAGTTGGTTGTTCTGCGTTCCGCGTTCCGCGTTCCGCGTTCCGCGTTCCGCGTTCCGTGTTATGTGTACCGGGTTCTTTATTCTTTGTTTAAATGTAATTCTTTAATCAATTAAATCAACCGTTGTTAACGCGACAAACA